>Ga0181568_10001868_pt1 | contig 19139 bp, 18 predicted proteins | sample 101ome_20_FD_133758 | JGI IMG/M metagenome (GOLD analysis project Ga0181568, IMG submission 133758) | Coastal salt marsh microbial communities from the Groves Creek Marsh, Skidaway Island, Georgia - 101404AT metaG (megahit assembly) | ecosystem: Environmental > Aquatic > Marine > Intertidal...
CATATTTTACCAAATTTTTTCTTTTTTCATATACCCCAATACACAGGTATATGCGTCTGCTTGGTCATAACATTCTTTTTTCAATGTATTATTTCTTGTGTATAACCAAGTTATTTGAGGTTCTTTTGAGGAGACTTTTTTCCATATAATTTCTTTTTTATCTATGGTTTTTGGTAACCCTCCAAATAAAACGTGTTTTCCTTTATTATTTTCCTGTACAAGTTCAGGCCAAGCATATTTTCTTGAGTTATATGTAGATATGTATTTTGGTATAATACCTAAAACTTTATATATCGATCTTGATATCATGGAATTATATCTTAATAATGTACCTACTGTCCATACATTATTTGAATTTAAAAGAGGTTCTTCTATTACAACTTCTGTTATACCTAAATTCTTATAGTTTTCTAATTTTTCTTCAAAAGCATCCACCTTATAAAGTAATTCCTGTATTTTGTCATCAGGTTTAGGTTTTATAACAGGAGAAAAATGACTTAATTCTAATAAATCTTGTTTATTGATATCGAAAAGAGCCCATCCTATAGTTTTAGTTGAAATATCCAGTCCCAATACTTTAGGACTATTCTTTAAATTATTTTTCATAAAATTAAATATCTATCTTTATACTATACTGTTGTACACCAACTCTTCTTTGTGGTGACTGTAGCTTAGATATAATCATAAGATCTTTTTCATCATCGTAAAGTCCAATTTCAGTTACATATATATCTTTTGAACTATCCCATGTTGGATTAGTCGAAGTTAAATATTGTGTTGAAGATAGATTACATAGGAAGTTAGCCACGTAAATGGTTGCTTGTATGTCTGTCTCTATAGTACCTAAAAATATATTTTCATTACCAAAGTCTACTTCATTAGACCCACCAGAGAGAGTTCCCATTGAGTAATTACTTGCTGAATCATATTCTGTTTTAGTTATAACAAACGTAGTGCTTGACATAGAAGTACTATCTATATTACCTGAAGTTATTTGTCCTGTAACATCTATTTTCTTCCACTGAGTTGGGTTTGGTCTGTCACCTGTTGTGACTTTTTGTGCTAACAAATATATTCTACTTCCGTTACCTAAATCGTTTAGAAAATTAAACTCGTCACCAAAGTTAACAACAACATTTGCGGTATTAGGTAAACAATCTTCATTAGTACCTGTAATATGTTGGTAGTAGTTACAGTGCATATAAGTGTAAGGTGAGTGCTCTATTCTGTATGTAACCCACAATGTATCTTGTTCGGTTTCTAATAAACCATTATCTGATGATTGTCCACCATTAAAGTCTGATGGTGTAATTAAACCTATTTTAGGTGCCGGTAACGTAAATGTTCTATTAGCCTTACCACTTAAAACAGCAACAATTTCTTCATCATCAAATGTAATTATTTTTAAATCCGGCCAAACTTTACCAACTCTATTTGGTGTACTACTTGTGTCCCATAAATGGAAATATCTTAATCCTGGTTCGTTCAGATTACTGTTTACTGCTGATTCTATATAGTATGGATTAAGAAGATTAGTATTTGGTGGGTCTACATAAAATTCTTGTCCTTCAGAACTAGATTTATGCCATTTTAACCAAGGGATAGTAATTTTAAAATTTCTAGCCTCACCTATTTCACCACTACTATATGGTTCCATTGAGAACTTTTCACCGTAAACATTACTTATAGTATTATTAGTATAATGTACTATCGCTATCGCCTTTTGGTCATTTGGTAGAACAATTATCTTATCCCCTAATGAATTATAGTAATATGTTTCATTGTTATAGTTTTGACCGTTGTTTGAGTTATATCCTAAAAGTTCTTTGGTGCCTAAATACTCTTTATCGTCAAAATCACTACTGCTTGATGGTACACCTGCAGGTGACTCTGACCAAGGTATATTAATATTCCAAACAGTAGTATATTGTAGTGGCTCGTCACAAAAACTCTCAAACATTATCGTATTAGGGTCCCAATAATTTTCAGGTGTTTCATAAGTATGAGATTCTGTTTTAATTAATTCCCCATTCTCTGTAAATAACTCTTGTCCTGCCACAAAAGCCCTATTATGTACTGAGTCAACTTTAGCATCTGAAAAAACAATTCCAAATGTATTTTCATTATTATCATCTAATAGTAAAGGATACTTAACCGCAGTTTTATTAACTTCAAATGGCACTAAATTCTGATAGTTTTCTTCGGCTTCTAAGACCATACTATCATTAAACCTTTGAAAATTTGTGTCGTTGTAGCACACCTCACTATCTCCAACCTGAAAGTATTTTATGTTGAAATCGCCTTGGGCGATTTTCATCCTACCAGCATCCGTTATTTTACTATTAATAAGTGGTGATGTAACTTTATCTATGTAACCCATGTTAGTTTAATATTATTGATTTATACAGTTTTGTAAATAAATATCATTGTTTATTGAACCATTATGGGTTATTTCAATACAACTATCTTCATTAACAGTAACTTTTGATATTATTACCTCTATTTTAGATTTTGTGTATGCTCTGCACCTACAATTTGCCCAAGTATAATCAAAAGTATCGATACTATGAGTTATACTATGATTATGTGTGTTAGATTGTTTTGTTAATTTTATATTTTTAAAACCTTTTTCTTTTACTATGTTTTTTGTGGTGTCTCCATCACATTCAGTAAACTCATTTCTATGATACTCTTCAAGTTCAAAACCTTCAAGGTTAAAAATAGGGTCAACTACACAACCATCTTCAGTATTAGGACAATTGTACTCCTTTGTATATGTAATTAGTAATTCAATATTAACATCTAAATCTTCAGGTATTGGTGATTCACTACTAATTGTATAATCTATAGTTCTATTGGTAATATCCCCTTGGGTTACTTTACTATTCAGGTTTATTTCTATAAATCTTCTGTCTCTTTCAGACTTAATTGTAAATGGACTTGTCATATACTTTTCACCGTCAACCGCCTCAATAATATAGTCACCTTGCCCTAAATTATTAAATACTCTACTTTCAGTATAACTTGGGTACGGTGATACTCCTTTTATTCTATAAGAATAATTAGTGTTTTCATTAATACTATTTACTGTTATTGCGACGCTTCCGTTATTATATCCTTGGCAAGTCTCATTATTAACACTCAACGTAAGATAATCTTCTATCTCTTTACACTCACCTTTAGTTACTGACCACATTTTTCCATTACAATTCCAATCGGTACCTGTAGGTATCTTGTCCTCTAAACCACTGTTTTTAGTTAATAATCCCTTATCCCAATTTAATATTTCCCATCTTTTGTTTTCTTTTACATAATGAATTATGTAACCGTGTTCCTCATTAACCCATCTAAAACCGTTGTTATAATCATGGGTAAATAAGTAATTCACTTTTTTATTGGTCAAACATAAATCATCATGTATAACTAAAATTTCCTCAACAACTTCTTCTTGTATTTCAGTTTCAGTAACCTCTTCAACATATTTTTTATCAAATGTTATAGTACCATAGTGTGACATATCCCCATAAAAATCTTTTACAGTATAACTGTATTCACCAATATCCATACTATTTCTTGAGGATCCAACAAATCCATCAGACCATATTATACTATATGGTTTTGTACCCCCATCGATTAATAAATTTACAGACCCATCTTTCGATGAATTGTCTGTAGGTTCACTAACGTCTTCGGTGACATATAAGTTAGTTATTGTCGTTATATTAATATCCTTAGTTAAACCTTCAAGTCTATTTTCTTGACCACAACTAAAACCACCAGCAGCTATATTGTATTTAGTACCCATAAAAATGTATTATTATATAAATAATTGAATTTTTATTTTTTACGATTCTTTTCTTAATTCTTTTTCGTAATGTTCAAATCTGTCATGTTCTATAGGTGAAGCCAATAAAATTGCTGGTTTAATATTACCTTTTACAGTCTCTTGGAAAATATACGACATCCATGTTTGTTCAAAGGGGTGTGCCCATGTTTCTGTTAAGAACATCTTTTTATTACCTTCTTTAGACACTATCTGAGGCCAATTACAGTAATAGACTTCTCCATCCGCATATGACAAACCATTAACATTTTTTATATTTTCATATCTGACTTTAGGAGCATTTCTATCTAAACCTCTTTCGGGTAATCTATTATTTTTAGGGAAATACTCTTCTCTAACAACTTGTGGAACGTTATACCAAGACCACTGTACTGAATTATCTCCATAAAATTCGGTGAAAGAAAGTTTTAGAAAGTCATAATTTTCTTTATGTATAATATTTAAAGATTTTTTAAATATATTGTCAACATATCTTACAAAACCATTTTTACACTTATCATCTTTTCCGTTATAAAAAAACATATCATCTTCAAAGAAAAACATATACTCATCGTCAGTTTTATCGAAATGTTCTGCGATATATTGTCTACCTCCACATATACCTAAATTTTCTTCAAATCTTAAATGATTCATAGAGTATTTTTTACATATCTCTTCATATTCAATATCAGTAGTTTTATCTGTAGAATTATTAAGTAAATATAAATTAGTATTTTCAATAAATGATCTATCATATTGATAGAAAGATTCTATTAATGTTTTAACCTGTTTTGGACTGTTGAATGTTATAATGTATAAAGCAACTTTAGAAGGGTTATATGGTTTATGAGTAGTATTATCAAATTTTTGATGGCTTTTGGGTATTAGTTTACCATTTTTTAGATTCTCAAAAAATTTACCTAGTAGTCCATTACTCTCTATTTCAAAGTAGTTAAATATATCACCATCTCTATGTACCATTATTGAAAATAGACTTTCTTCAGTACCCATTAACCCTTTGCTTAATGTTACACTCATTAAACTATAATATATATTGGTTGCAGTTTCTATTTCTTCTTTAGGTCCTCCAAAAAACCCACCTCTTGCAACTTTATTAACCTCACAACCAGATATGTCGACTATATCTTTATATTTAAATCCATGTATTTCACCTTCCGCATCATAAGGAAAACAAATAAATGAAAATTTATCAAAATATTTTTTAACTTTATCAAAAACCTTATCGTGAGTAAAATATCCTTTATGTACAGTGTTTGTGATTCCCGCATCCATCCAAAACATATGTGAATCATTAAATTTAGACATTAATCTAGCATCATTTAATAAGAACATCTTTTGCATAACAACAGGGTTATACATCTCAAGTTTAGCTTGAGTTGAGTTTGATAACCATGTTTTTTGACTATACCATTCTTTATTTGTTCTAATTTTTTGTATTTCATCAAAAAATTGTTGTCTAAACCATTCTAAATTTCTATATATAAATTGTATGTTATTGTGTGTTTTATTAGTTTCAACAAATGATTGTACCTCTTTGTCTCCAAAAATAATTAGGTTCTGTGGTATTTGAAGAAATTCCTTTAGTTTTTCTAAATAGTGTGATTTAAAATCTCTAGCCCATCCTTCAGACAAGTCATTTCTTCCTAAATCCCATAAACCTGTTACTAATGTAATTTGATTTGCTTTTAAATTTTTATTTTTTACGGTTTCTGTATTTTTTACAATGTGATAACCTAGCTGGTCACACGCAGTTTCAATGTCATACTTAATATTCTTTTCATTAAAAAAATCTTTTATTGCAGCATCAACACCTGGTAAATCAGGTCTTTTATAATCATGAAACATTATAATACCGCCTTCTGACATTCTATCATATATTTTAACTAAACTATCATATATAGAATCATAAAAGTCACCGTCTAAAAATGCAAAACATATTTTTTCAGGTAAATTTTCATCTTTTATATCTTTAAACCATCCTTTTACTATTTTTGGTGGTTTTAATCCATTATTAATAAAATTACTCGTAAGTACTTCTTCCGTTGTTTTTAAAGTACCCGCCTTCCATCCAGTATTTTTTTCATATTCACTTAATGGTGGTAATCCTTCAAAGGAATCATAAACAATTAATTCTTTATTAGAATTATATAAATCTAATAATTTTCTTTCGTACTTTGATGACTCTCCAACATAACATCCTAATTCTACTACATCCCCATCTATATTTTTTTCTATTACATCTGATAACTTAGTAATTATATTTAAAATTTGTTCATGATTAATTATACTACCATCAACCTGTATATTATGAAAATTATATGCTTTTTTTACTAACTCATTCATATCATTTTTATATTAAATTTTTATATTCTGGAAGTTGAAATACTGTCCAATGTTCTGCTCTATTATTACTACCGTCAAATATTTCACCAACGAAGTGAAAATTTTCTCTTTTAGTTGGGAAATTTTTTAGGTTTATCGAATCGTGTAGTAAAGTAGTTTTTTCTACTATTGGTGACACAACACTGTTTAGAAAGTTTTGATCTGTTTGCCAAAAATCTCCCTTGTCAAATTCGTTTATTAATTTTTTTATATCGGATAATATTCCTTTTTTTGCACCCCACATACCACCCATTATTCCATTATGAAAAGGGTGGTCTATCATGGTATGAAACATTTTATCAGACTTTATAAATTCGTCTACACACTCTCTTTCCCTGTATGATATTCTTGAGTCACAATCTCTAGAAATCATAATTTCAACATCATTATCACTTATAGCATAAAATCTCCAAAACATCGAAGTCCAATTACCGTCTTCATTAATCTCAATAACCTCTACGTTATCTTTTTGTTTCAACTTATTTATGACTTCTAAGGGTACAGATTTACCTACATAGTATCTGCATATCCATTCTGGATAAATTTTTTTAGCTAACTCGCTATTAAATATAGCTCCGTTTGTGTATTTAGGGTCTTGCCCCCATAGTGAAAATGATATAATCTTTTTCATTATATATTTTTTATGTAAAAATTATTTCTTTTTCTTTCATTATATAAATTTTCATCATGGGCATTAAAGTGATTATTTTTTTGTGCAGTTTCATCAGTAGTTAAATAATCATGGAGAAAAAGCGCATCTTTACAATAAATTACTTTATTTAATGCTTTGGCCGTTTCGGTATATTCATCATCACAAAATATACTCTTATATTCAGGTTGGTATATGTAGTTGAATCTATCATAATACTTCTTACCCATTATACACCATATATCCAGTTTGTGTTCCCATGTGTAATTGTATACATGTAGAACGTTATCTAAACCATTTTTATCATTATTAAAATGTTCTACAATTATTTTATCATAATTTTCAATTGCAGGTACCATATCATCGCTAATTAAAACCAATATATCAAAATTTTGATTTTTTAAATTATTATTAATGGCTTCTATTTTTGTTTTATTATTTTCATAAAAAATTTCGTGATTTATACCGGTTTTACTAATAAAATTCCTAATATCGTCATTATTCATTTCACTGTCATCAATGTCAAATGAGAAAATAAATTTATAATTATTTTCTCCTGATAAAAAGTTTAAATGTTTTGTGAGTGTTTCTTTAAACTTATCAGGTCGACCCCTTGATGGGAATTTAAATAATATATTTCGTTTCATATCATTTATTTTTTTGTGTTCTTTTATTTTTTTCTCTGTTGTTTTTTCTATAGATGGTTTATTAAAAAATTGACTCTTAGTTACATAATCATCTATTGATACTTTTCCTTCACCTTTTTCTATAATATTTAACAAAATATCGTATATATTAAACTTTGTTTCGTTTTTAAAAAAGTTATCGTGTCCGATATTAATCAAATATGGAGTCGTTACCTTATCTAAGGTATCAACACTTATATTTGATTCAAATATAATATCAATATTAAAGTCTGTTAATACGTCTCTAAAAAGTGCCCCTAATTTTACTTTATCAGACCCATCACATTTATTATATCTTATAATGAACCTACACTTTTTTATATCTTCAGGTAGGTTATCAAAAAACTTATTTAGTATTGTTATATGATTGTATGTAAAATTACAGTTGACTACTACCGTTATATTTTTTTGAATTTCATGTAATTCTTTGTTATGAATATTATCATATAAAAACTTATGGTAATTGCCATTAATCCAATCGGTGTAGTTTACTTTCCCCTTTGGTTGTAATGTTGATACATAACCTACAGCATGTCCTATAGACATGGGTATTGACGTTAGGACTTTAAACCCCTTTTTACTTAAGTGTGGTAAATAATCATCAATGGCTAAGAAATCTCTTCTATAGTTTAAATTTTCAATAATATACTTAAATACACTTTTTTTAATGATGTAAGCCCACGCACCTGTGCTTTTACTATTAATACCTAAATTTTCAGTTAAAGGTATTATATGTGTTTTAGGATTACATCCGAATAAAAAAACGTCCCATTCCTCATTTTTTAAATCTTTATGTAGATTTTTTATTAAATCTTTGAAATCTATTTTTTTTGACTCATTAACGGGATAATAACATTCATCTAAAATTTGGAAGTCGTCTTCTGCGATGAATACTGAGTCGTGTCCTTCCTTTAAAGATTTTTCTATTACGGACAAATGACTTTTAGTACATGAAAATTGTATAAAATCATCAGTTAATGCTGGAAATCTGTTTAAGTCTTTTATATCATATTTCTTTATCTGAGATTCTACATTTTTTTTCCTTTCTTTTGATTTTTTTAAATTAATGTAGTACCCTTTATCTGCAAAGTCGTAACCTAATATACTAAACATTTTATTTATAGATTACCTGTTATTCTATCACACCAACCTTTTGATGTTGAATAGGGCCATACAACCCAATATGTAGGTTTATCAACCGTTTGAAACTGTCTCCATATCTTACAGTACCCGTCAGGGTCTTTCATAAGTCTATTAATTTCATTTTTATCGGCATCCTTTCTATAAAGTGTTTTATCTTCATCTCCATGAAATGCGACTACCCAATATTCATAATCTTTTTCAGGTACTTGGTCGTATCCGATGTCTATACAGTGTTTAAATAATTGTGAAAAAGATTCTTTCCATTCTTCTTCACTATTATATTCTGACATAGGTTTATTTGGTGGATATTCTTTGTCTATGGTTTGTTGTTGCACCGCTCTTTTTTCAAAAAGTAATCCACAGTATTCTTCGTACTGTCTTAATGTTCTAACGTTACCAAAACCATATGGACCATCATGACCTTGTTGTACTTCACCATCCATACCAAACAATTTTCTGTTAGTTAGATGTGAATGATTATTTTTTTCTACCCATTTTTTGTCATCATCCCACTGTTTTGTACGTCCCTTTCTTGTGTACTCGTGCCAAATTAATGGTTTATGTATGTGAAATAAATCATAACCCCACGTATATGCCCTAGCACCTATAGATATTTCTTCTCCGTGGAAATAATATTCAGGATTGTGTTGAACTTCTTTTGAAAACTGACCTAATGTAAAACAAAAATGTGCCGAATAGAATCTAGAAGGTACTGGTCTATCTAACTCTTTCCAATTAGGGATGTCTTCTGGTAAAAAGAAAACCGCACCTTCAGGAATAAATCTATCAAAAACCATTCTCCAAGGATTATTGTTTCTTCCTTTAGGGTATTTTTCAGGGTCAAATGAGGATACATATCCCGTTAATAATGGTTTTTCGTAACCATCATTTTGTAAATCTTTTATCATCTGTATCATCTCATAATCCCAATTCTTTTCAAATCTCATATGAGAATCTATTTGTAATGTATATTCCTCATTATCGTAAAGTTGTTGTATTTGATGTCTAGCCCAACAAGCACCTTTACTTTCGTTATATTCTACATCAACGACTCTAAATCTATCATCATCTTTCCACTTATCTAGATTATCAAAACCATCATCTTTGTGGTACTGTCTACATATACCTAAAACTAAATTTTCAGGATTTTTTGCGTTTTTTAACATATCCTCAATAGTGGGTACTAACTGAGGGTCTCTATAAGATGCTATTTGTACAAATATTTTACTCATTTTAATTTAAATTTATTATCAGGTAATGATACCCCTTTTTTATTCACTACGTTAGCACATACTTCATTGGAGTAGTTTATGGACTCGTTAATATCTTTTGTTAAAAAGTATTTCAGGGCAAATGATGCAGTAAATGTGTCACCAGCACCACTAACGTCTATAGTCTCCTGTGGGTTTGGACTTGGGTAGTCTTTTCCATTATGAGATACCCCATTTTCACCTTTTGTGATTAAAAATTTATCTGTATGGTTGTCCGCGAGTTCCTTGTTATTACGATATTCATTCATATTTAACTTTACAAAATCAATGTCTTGTACTGTTTCCCAAGACAAAACTCTTTTTGTGTCTAATACAATAAATTTGGCAATTTGAGATATTGCGGCGATTGAAGAATTACTTAAATAACCTTTGTTGTAATCACTAATAATGACAATATCAGACTCAGATATTGTTTTTCTTTGTTCTGGTGAAAGATATATTAAAGGTGTTAAACCTACTTTTTCATTATCTACCCTCAATAACATTTGGTTTGTTTTTTTATCAACAAACCTTGTCTTTATTATCTCGTCTTTTTGGTGCCATTGAATGACTTCGACATCTTCGTGTAGTGCTTTTAGGTTTTCTACTACGTTCCCCGCCATACCCTTGTTTTCTTTGGTTTCTATGGGATTTATCACAGGTACTGGTGCTTCAGGACATAGTCTATTTACGTCACCATAAACAAATCTGTCTAAACATAATTCACCTATTACTAATATCTTTACCATAATTGATTATTTTTGTTGATGAATAATTATCTATTCTATCAAAGAATAATAGTTCTTTTGAGAAATGTGAACCAATAACAGTTTTATTTTTATAGTCAGACCCGACAACCATAATGTCGGGTCCCCATATCCTAATTTGTTCTTCAAGTTCTTCGTCACTACCAAATCCAACAACACTATCAACGTATCGTATAGACTTTAAAAAGTATTTTCTATCTAACCAATTATTTACAGGCCTATTATCGCCTTTTAAGTCTTTAACTCTCTCATCAAAATCGATACCTACTCTTACTTTACCTTTTGTATTTGCAAACTGTAAGAGTTCGATATGACCCCTATGTAATACATCAAAAGTACCGTTAACCCATACTCTTATTTTAGAACGTCTCCTTTCCATACACGATATGAATCTGAATCAAAGTGTTCCGTTGATACCTCAAATACTACTCCATCTGTTAAAGCTTCTAACTGATGAGGTTGCCCTGGAAATTGTCTAACTGAGTCACCGACTTTAAGGTGTTGTTCATTTACTTCAGCGGTTTCTGTATCAATCCACCTGTAAAGAAACTCTCCCTCGTCCACATACCAAGTTTCATCTTTTATCATATGATAGTGCATAGAAAACTTACATCCTTTCTTGAAAACAAGTAACTTTCCGCAGTACAAATCATTATTTTCAAATATTATTTCATGTCCCCATCCTTTTGGAACATTACATTCCTTACATTCAATTGCGTTAAATACGTTTGGTTTTTTCATTTTTTATATTTATAAAAATTTTTCTAATATTATATCGTAAATTATTTTTGAGTTTTTTAGTTGGTCGTTCCAAATTAATCCTCCAACTTTATTTCTTTCAGTCTGATTATTATTTTCCCATTCAGAAATAAACTTAACTATATGGTTTTCATCTTCATACTCTTCTTCTTTTATTTCAGTTAAAAATATACTTTTACCAGGTAAAGATTTAAATCTGTCAATAATTTGTTTGCGTTCCCACTTACCATGCATATTAAAAAATTCTGATGACGACCATATAAAGATTTTGTCAGTATCTTTACATCTATCAACCCTTCTTTCCCATTTTTCAACAAAAGTTTCTTTCGGTATTACGTCACCAATAGTTTCAATATAACTTCCTTGGTTGAATTTTAAATTTCTTTCTTTAGCGTGTATCCAATGTATTTCAACATCTAAATGGTGTGTTATTGGATACCCTTTAATAACATCATTATCGACCTCATTTAATCTTCTGTGTCCTGTTATTTTTTTGAATTCATCATTACCTTTAGTATCACTTAAGATTGGTTTAGTTGCGAGATATGTGTCTATGTGTTCACAAAATCTTAAGTACTCATTATCATCTAAAATTAAATTTCCTATCGTTGGTGAGTTATATGGTATATTGAATCTTTCGTATGTTCTCCAACAAAGACATGAATTACCTATTATTGAGTAGTTACCTATGTTTTTGCTCGGAAACTTAATAGATTGACTGTATCTAAATTCATTATTATTTAAAGTTAACGTACTATCTCTAAGTAAAGGAGTAACTACTGTGCTAATTTGTATAAAGTAGTTGATGTTCGGTTCTAGTTTAGAAAAGAATGTCTCATATACAGTACCTGTGTAATTATAATCTTCAACACTTAAGTGAACGTTATCAAACGCTTTAATAGGTGTAAAGACTATTTTACCTTCGTTGGTTATTTCACTAATATTAATCGGCGCTATCATAATATTTTTTTAGATTGTTTATGATAATATCTGTTGGTTTATTGTGTGTATCGTTTTTTTCTAGTAGTTCAACTCTCATAAAACCTTTTTCGTCTTGAAATCCATCTGTTAAGTTTAAACACTCAATACCATTTTTATCACATTCACTTAATAAATAATCTTCAAAAAATCTTCTAATATATAATCTATCGTATTGAGTTGTCTTTGACAATAACTTGTCATCTATTAAAAGACCGTCTTTAAAAGCTGGATTAGGTAATGATATTTTAATATTTACGTGACTAAACTCTTTTTTTAATTCTAATATTTTTTTAACATATCTTTCAATTACATTTATTACTTGTTCAAATATTCTTCTACCTTTTATTTCAGCGTTTCTATAAAAACCAACTCTACAATCTATTTCACCTAAAATAAAGATTATTTCATCTTCATTTACTAAAGGTAGTGATTTTAAAAATTTACTTGCATCTCTATTTACAAATCTATTTATAGACAATTCAGGAATATCTATAGGTACTACTATCTTATTACTTATATTAAAATCTACTTTCCCATACCCAAACTTACTAAAGTAATTCCATGTATTTGAGTCTCCAATAACCCATATATTTTTTTTTGATACCTCACCTCTTTGACTTCTCAAAAGATAGTTATCATTTCCAATAGGGTATATGTGAGACTCTATTATTTCATTTGTATTTGAATCTATAAACTCTACTTTAATGTCGTTAACCATCCTAAAAGTTAACCCGTTAGTTACTTTGTCTGTCACCCAAAACAATATTCCTTTATCTACATGTATATTACCACCCACTACTCTATATCCAACATCAAAAAAATTTTCACATAATCTTACAATAACACTTCTTTTAGGTCCGTCATAAAAAAATTCAACTCTTATTTCTTTAGTGTCTTTATCTAAAGTGTTAACACTTATTTTATTTATTATAAAACCCATTATATTATTAATTTTGTTCTCTCTATTTTATTGTAAGATTCAAAACACTCAGTAATTTTTCCCTCTACATTAATTTTAATACTATGTATATCCTCACAGTAAAAGTCAGTTTCTACAATATCTTTATCTCTTAGATTAGTAAATTCATATGAATTATTAATTATTACATCAACTTTTTCATACTTTAAATCATAAATAAAAAATTTATTTTTCTTATGGTTTTTCTCATACTTTTCAAAAAATAGATTTACCCCCTCTCCACTATAAATAGAAAAGAAATCTATATCTGTATAATAGTTAATATACTCTTCAACTATTAAGTCACTATGTTTAATACCTTCCTTTTTACACCATTTTAACATATAATCATGAGTCAAATCATCAGTACTATTATAATCGTGTTTATTTAGAAATGACTCAAAACTAATCATCATATTACGATCTAAGGGTAAATAATGTAATGAAAATTCATTAAAATCTCCATTTGTTGACATGTTTGAATAATACTTATTTTTTGTATTACTCTCTATCTCTCTTACTAAATCGTCATTGAATTTAGTATCATAAATTACGTGATAATAAATATCATAGTCGAAAGTTAACCCTATCTGTGATAACTTTTTATTCTGGTATAGTGCAGCCCATCCGTATTCTGGAAAAAATCTCTCCATTTTAACCATTTTACCATCTTTATTAACTGTCCTCCAATGTATATATGTTTTCTCATCTATTGTAGATACAGGGTTTTCTTTAGTCTGATAATAATAATCACACAAATCTATAATATTACCTTCTAAACCTATCGGAGACAGTAACATAGTATCCCATCCTAAATTCTTAATTTTTATTAAATTTTTCTTTAGGACTTCTGTTTTTTCTTTAGTGTCACAATAACTACTAATTAAAAATAATCTTCTCATTTTTAAATGATATTTGATATTTTATTATAGTTTAACTTTTCAATTAGACTATCTAACCTTTTATCATTACGTACTTCATCTATGAATATATTATTAAAGTTAACCTCTTTGTATCTTTCATTAAAATTATTTGACTTAAATGAACTTTTAGTTCCTTGTAATACTTTAGGTTTTATCGTTTCTTTTACACCAAAGTTTTCTAAAAATTTAATTCTATTATACTCATTATTTAACATATCTTCATAAGATATGGATGTCTTTTTATTTATAATAAAGTTTTCAGCCATCATTTTCCAATAATTAATGTTTTCAATTATCTGTTCTCTGTTATTGAATCCAAAATAAAACTCTTTCATATCGGTATTAGAAACCGCCCATTTTGATGACATGGTGTTTAAGAAATCTCTGATAAAAACTACTTTTACAGTTTCAATTTTTCTTAAATTAGAATCTGACATATTCACTTTATTATTCATCCCCCCTTCTTCATAATTTATTATAAAGAACTTTGGGTTTTTAGATATTATCTCGTTTATCTCTTCTTTAACTTTATCTATATCAAAAAAAGCGTGGTATGTTGCGTCATTGTAATGACATAATTCATCTCCTACCCATGTGATTTTTTCCAAATCTTTAATCTTATTATCAATTTTACCTGTTAAGTTACTTACAAGCCATGACATAAAAAAATGGTGACCAGACCTTCTATTTGCAAAAACTTCTATTACCGTCATTAATTTACTATTATATATTTTTCATTTATACTATGTGTAAATAATAGTTTAAAAACTTTAATATTAAACATGAAAGATAGAAAAATATTCTTACATGGTTGTTATATAGGTACTACTGGTTACAACAACCACACAAGAGACTTTGTCAGACATCTCTCCGATATATCAGACATAAAAGTTCGTAATTACACTATAGGTAAATCTTGGGTAGGTTTATCCGACGCTCCTCATGATGGTGAGGAATATTTAAATGATACTGATAGAAAGGTACTATATGAACAAGTGCTATATGATTCAAATAACACAAGAAATAATCATAAGATATATCGTTCAGAAGATAAAGAATTTGAACAAGATGTTGATATAGTTTTAGGTGAAACTAATCATTATTTATTTTACGATAATTACAATAAACCTAGAATTGCTTACAATGTATGGGAGTCAACCTTACAACCTGAACACTACTTTGAAAGATTAAAGTATTATGATGAATTTTGGGTTCCTTCTAAATGGCAAAAACAGTGTACTGTAGAACAGGGTTATCCTGAAGAGAAAATAAAGGTAGTACCTGAGGGTGTTGATATAGACACCTTTTTTCCTGAGGATATTAGTCACGAAATGACTTCTGATGGTAGATTTAAGTTCTTCTTAGCAGGAAGATGGGATTATAGAAAATCAACAAAAGAAATTATAGAATCTTTTTTAAAAACTTTTAGTGAAGATGAACCAGTTGACTTAATCGCTTCTATAGATAACCCGTTCTCTAATGATGGATTAAAATCAACAGAAGAAAGATTAGAGTTTTATGGTTTTACTGATGAAAGAATAAAAGTATTACATTTCCCACCAAGAGAAGATTACATTAAATTATTAAAATCTTCTAATGTATTTTTATCTTGTGCCCGTTCAGAGGGATGGAATTTACCTCTCATAGAGGCTATGGCTTGTGGTACACCATCTATTTATTCTAATTGTTCGGGTCAATTAGAATTCGCTGAAGGTAAAGGTTTACCTGTAAACATTTCACACGAATTACCTGTAAGTGCTAGTACTTACAATCACTTTAATGATAATGTAGGAAATTATTATGAACCCGATTTTAATCATTTGTGTAATGTTATGAGAGATGCTTATGAAAATTATAAATCTCATAAATCAAAATCATTGAAGGAATCAGAAGAGATAAGAAAACACTTTAACTGGGAAAATGTTGCTAAGATCGGTTTAGATACTATAAATGATTTTATTGAAAGAAAGCCTTGGTTAAATAGACCTAAATCTATGAACAAAATAGATATTTCTTACTTAGATGGACCTAAAGTAGAAATAAAGGGCGAAGATGAACAAGAATATTATATTGAGTTTATAGATGGTAAAACAAATGATGTTGTTCATTCTTCTAAAATAAAAAACAATATGTGGACTTCTTGTAGTAGAAAATATTTTACTAATTGGGTTATTAAAATAAATGGAGACATATATGATACTTTTAATGTTGAAAACAAAAGAGTATTAATTTCTTTAGATTCAAAATCTTTAGGTGATACTTTAGCATGGACACCATACGCGGTTGATTTTGCTAAACAAAAAAATTGTAAGGTGGTATTAAGCACCTTTCATAATGATTGGTTTATTGGAAATGAAAATTATAAGGATATTGAATTTATCAGTCCAGGTACGGTAATAAATTGTTACTCTTCATTTAAAATAGGTTGGTTTAGGGACGATAACGGAGGTTGGGGTAAGTATGATATGTATCCGAATCAAGTTAATTTAATTCCTTTACAAAAAACTGCAACTGATATTTTAGGTTTAGATTATGTTGAGAGTAATTATGGTCTTAGTTTTAAGATAGGTGATAGACCAATTGAGAATAAGTACGTAGTGTTTGGTCCCCAAGCCACTTCAGGTTGTAAGGAGTGGGTATATGACCACTGGGTTGAATTATCTGCGCTACTAAAAGAAAAAGGTTATGATGTGATTACTTTAACACAAAACCCTTACCATATTAAAGGAGTTAAAAATGTATTCTCAGAACCTATGGATGTTGTTGCTACTTATTTACATCACGCTGAGTTTATGGTTGGATTAGGTTCAGGTTTATCGTGGTTAAATTGGGCATTAGGTAAATTCACATATATGATAAATGGTTTTTCTGAAGAGAATCATGAATTCACAAATAATATAAAAAAAATTAATAATAACTTATGTATACGTTGTTGGAATGACCCTGTTCACGTATTTGATGCGGGTGACTGGGATTGGTGTCCTGTTTATAAAGGAACTGATAGACAACACATTTGTCAACGTTCTATCACTGCTAAACAAGTATTTAAGACCTTTAACTTATGAGTACAATACTTCTAAATTTAAAATCTAATTCATTAGGTGATACTATTTGTTTTATACCATGTGCAAATTACTTTAATGAATCATATGAAGAAAAAGTTATTATAAGGATTAAACCTTATTTTGAAAACTTTTTTAAGGAGTCTTACCCTGACTTAGTATACTACCGTGAAGGTGATGTATATGATAAAGAGGTTTTAGTTGATTATGACTTTAATAAACCGATGCAACAGGGTTTTGCCGAACAAATGGGTTTATTTAACTGGAAGTACATTAGACCTAAAATGGATTTACCTAAAGGAAATAATCCGTTTAAGAAGAAATTTATAACTGCTGGTATCCATTCGACCGCACAGCTAAAGTACTGGAACAATCCTTTAGGTCAGAAATATCAATCTATTTCACCTTACTGGACTGAGTTATTTAAGATGATTAAGAAAACAGGATATAATCCTGTTGTTGTAGAGAAAGATGCGTCTTTTGGTATCCCCCCTAACAGGAATGGTATGCCTTCATCATGTACTAAAAAAATAGGTTTATCTTTAGAAGATACAATAAATCATATTTATCATTCTGAATTTTTTATAGGGTTATCATCAGGATTATCATGGGTAGCACACGCATTAGGTAAACCTGTTGTTATGATTTCTAACTTTAGTGAAGATTGGCATGAGATTGATTTATCGACAGAAGACTATATTAGAATAACTAACAAGTCTGTATGTCATGGTTGTTGGAATGACCCTAATAGAAATAAATCTTTCGACTTTGGTGATTGGTATTGGTGTGCTGACCATAAAGACACTAATAAACAGTTTGAGTGTCATTATTCAATAACACCTGATTACGTGTATAAACAAATAGAACATTGGTTAAAATGAAAATAGAAGTATCTATAGGAGAAATTGTAGACAAGTTGTCTATCTTGAAAATTAAAACGGAAAATATAACTGATAAAGTTAAATTAGATAATGTAGTAAAAGAATACGATTATCTTTTAGGTGTGGTAGAGAATGACCTTAATATATCTACTGAAAGTGACCTTTATAAAGAATTATTATCAATAAATAAGGAGTTATGGGTTATAGAAGATGATATTAGAGATAAAGAACGAGATAAGTTATTTGATGATGAGTTTATATCATTAGCCCGCTCCGTTTATTTTACTAATGATAAAAGAGCAGACGTAAAGAAACGTATTAATATAGAATATGGTTCTGACTTTGTAGAAGAAAAATCTTACAATAAGTATTAAACACCACTTAAGTGTTCAACAATACTACAAGTCTTACAATAGTAACAAGCTACCTGAGTACCTATTTCATCATCATCTGAAGATATATTATGCACTCTCCACTGAAAGTCTAAAGTACCTTTATTATCATATATGTTGTATACCCCTATCTCACATTTAGAGGTTCCACTACTCATTGCTTGATTACATTGTGTACAATCCATATTATTCTTCTCCTACTATTTTTATTCCATCAAGAGCAAAGTCTGCTCTAAAGTACTTAACGTCTCCTAAAACGAAATGTATGTAAACTGATGATTCACCAGCTAAATCATTTAAATCTACTTCTGCCTTTCTCCAAAGTGCTGTATTAGATGTTTGTTGTGAGCCAGATATTCTATTTCCTGTTGATGTCGTTGATCCGTCATCACTTGTCCAATATGTAATGTCTAGTCCGTCCCCTGTCACACTGGTTAGACCTGAACCTGTAATAACCTCTGA
>Ga0181568_10001871_pt1 | contig 19121 bp, 17 predicted proteins | sample 101ome_20_FD_133758 | JGI IMG/M metagenome (GOLD analysis project Ga0181568, IMG submission 133758) | Coastal salt marsh microbial communities from the Groves Creek Marsh, Skidaway Island, Georgia - 101404AT metaG (megahit assembly) | ecosystem: Environmental > Aquatic > Marine > Intertidal...
ATCGGGCTTAGGCATGCCTAATGGCAGGACTGGAAGCGATAGGTTGGAGGAAATATTAACAAACGGTGAAGACCCAGAAGCTGAATTTGAATTGACAGCAGGATGACTATACCCATGGATGGCGAGCCGTGCTTTTAGATACGGGAATCATGCAAGGATTTAATGTAGGGCTGTGCTTGGTTAATTTTAATGGATGGGGCACTTTCTCTGGGTTAACAGCAGAAGTTTTCGATTCAATAAGAGAGCGGGAACTGGTAGATGAACCTTTCTTATTTTCAACCACATTGGTGTTATTTGGGGCAGGATCTTGACGACCTTTATTAGCAAAATTCCTTAGACTGGATTCGAAATTTGCTGGCTGCATTTTTGGAGGCAACCAAAATGAACCATTGGCCCCAATACTTTGATGACCTTTATTCTGAGTACCAGAATATAAGTGATTGAGAGTAATTTCAGACACCTTAAATTAATCCACGCTCACACTTGGCAACAAACCTCGGTCTCTCATAGCCAAAGCATCTGCAAGTTCAATCAGTTCATCTTCATCACTATTTAGCATGAATGCAATTATGGGTGCTTTATCCTCTGCTTTTAATGTTTCAAAAATGCTTAAAGCTTCTTCAAATCTTCTCTTCTGCCTCCAGTTTTGAATCTCTACACTTGCAACCTCAGGTCCCATCTCGACCCATCTTTTAGCTGTATCTTTATATTCCTTCAGTTTTTCCTCGCTTAGATCTTTACCTTTCCTTGCCTCAAATTCAGCAAGCTTTTGTGTTAGATCATCTTGGATTCGATTGAGCTCTCTTTTCTGTCTTTCAAGTGATTCCAAGTCCATCGCTAGTGCGGATTCACGGGCATCAAGTTCTTTTTCATTCTCTAGTAATTTTTCTTTTAAGAGGGAAAGTTCTTTTGAAAGTTGGTTCATCGAATGAGTTTCTGCAGGAGAGTAACTCGTATCATCCGCATCAAACTCCACACTTGAAAATTCGGCCTTCACAATAGGAACGGGCTTAAAAAGAGCATCAAAGTTAAGAAATAACATAACCCCAGCACTTGCAACGGACATCAAAACGGCGATTAAAACTATAATGGATGATGATAATTTCATGATTTCAATAACTAGAGTTTTGAGAATGGAAGCTAAACCTTGCAGCAATTATATCTTCGAGTTCCTTTTGTTCTTTTAGAGTTTCTTCTTCAAAATGTAGCTCCTTTTGCCTATCTTTTAGACGCAACAAAGCTTTAAATTCAGAGTCTTTTTTTTGAAATATCTTTTGGCGAGATTGATGAATACCTTTGTGATGATTTAGCTTTTGCTCAGATTTCACAAGGGATTGCTTCTCATTTTCAAGACTATCTTGTAGTGACTTAATTTCATACATACTGAACTTGGCTTGTTGCTGTGTCTCAATTAACTGAAGAATCCTGTGATAATTATCCAAAGTTTTTTGATATTGCTCTTTGGACTGAGTGACTTGTTTGATGGATGAAACCAACTTGAGCAAGGCTTGTTCACGGTGGTTCTCTTTGAGCTTCAAGAGTGCGCCTAACTTAAAGTGAAATGCTCTCATTGCAGAACTTTTCTAAGTTGCGAAAACGATTCATCTCTCGAGGAGAGCGTGTCGAACTTTTGGCGAAGGAAATTTTGAATCCCCGAGTTTTTATCAATGGCTCGGTCTATTTTGGGATTACTATTTTTTACATAGGCCCCCACATTGATCATGTCTTCATTCTGATTGTATACCGCCAGCAAATCTCGAGCTTCAGAGATAAGGGACATTTCTTCTTCGGAACAAACGGCACGATCGAGACGACTGACACTCCTCAGAACATCAACTGCAGGAAAATGGTTTGCATTTGCGAGTTTTCGAGAAAGGACGATGTGTCCGTCTAAGAACCCCCGAACTGCATCAGCAACCGGTTCGTTCATGTCATCACCTTCCACCAAAACCGTGTAAATAGCGGTAATCGCACCTAATTCGCTTGTTCCAGTTCGTTCCAATAATTTTGGAAGTAGAGAAAAAACAGAGGGCACATAACCTCGGGATGCAGGGGGTTCACCGGATGCAAGACCTATTTCTCTTTGAGCCATAGCAAAACGAGTCAAAGAATCCATCAACAATAAAACATTTTTACCATCGTCGCGAAACCCTTCAGCAATCGCAGTAGCAAGAATCGATGCTCGGATGCGCATGGGTGCGGGTTGGTCGGAAGTGGAGACAACCACGACAGATTTTCTCATACCTTCTTCCCCCAGATCTCCCTCAATAAATTCCCTCAATTCTCTTCCCCGTTCCCCCACTAAAGAGATGACATTGACTTCGGAGTCAGATCCTCTGGCTATCATTCCTAACAAGATAGATTTACCCACTCCACTACCCGCAAAAATTCCCATACGCTGCCCCATTCCCATGGGAACAAAGCTGTCGATGGCTTTGATTCCAGTAGCAAAGGTGTCTTTAATTAAGGTTCGTGCAAGGGGGTTAGGCGGGTCAGTAAAAAAGCCATTTCTACTGGGAGCCATCAGGGGACCCTTGCCATCAATCGGTCTACCCATGCCATCGATTACTCTACCCAGCAAACAAGATCCATAAGGTACATCATTAGAATTTCTACGAGAGATGACTTTACACCCAGGATGGATCAAATGAACGCTACTTAAAGCCATTAATAAAACCACATTCTCCCTAAACCCGATTACCTGGGCTTCAATTTCTTCCTCGGACCTCTCGGAACAAATAGTACAGACTTGACCAATAGAGGTTTCCGGACCCTCCGACTCAATGACAAGACCAATGACTCGCTGGACTACTCCAACTTTGTCGAAAGTACGAACATTGCGTAAACCACTTCCCAAGAGAGAAAAACGATCGGCCAAAGAATTAACCATGACCTGAAATTTCCTCCGAAATCTTCTTAATTTTGGTTGAAATCCTACCGTCTAATAAACCAAATCTACTTTTTACCTGACAATCACCAGAAGATAAACTGGAGTCTTCAAAGAACTTGACTTTAGGCAAATCTGGCAAAAGGGCATCCTCTCCATCCAAATTATCAAAGATTCCGGCGATCGCACTGGCAAAACCATCCTCTTCGGATTCGGAAAGGACATCCTCCCCTGATTCTGGAGCACTCTTTCCAAGAGCTTTAAGAAGGTTTAAATCATCAGGACAAAGATAAACTTCCAAAGCTTCATCTTTATCGGAAAACTCATTTAACATAGACCGCACAACCTGCTCAATATTGTCAGATTCGAGTGTGATCCCGGGCAATATTTTGCCCACGATTTCCATAACAAGCGATGGTAAATTTATATTGAGCTGGTTGAGGGTTTCATCCGCTTTTTCATTAATTTGAGTAAGAATTTCCACTTGCCTGGCAGCATATTCATCTCTGAGCGTATTAATCTCATTTCGAAAAAAAGTTTCAGCTTCATGCTGATTTTGATCAACAGAAGTTCGAATTGCTTCATCCACTTGGACTACACTGACAGGAGGAGAATCAATCGACTTCACGCGAAAACCGACAGGAACTTCTTTGAAAAAAATTTCTTTATTGAACGACAATGTCGCTACCTCCGGTATCAAGGATTATTTCCTCATCTTCTTCGAGTTCACGAATGATTTGAATTACCCGATCCTGGGCAGACTCAATTTCCGAAAGTCTTTTGGGACCCAAAAAACCCAATTGCTCCTCCAGAGCTTCAACCGCTCTTTTGGACATTGTAGCATAAATCGCTTTCTTAAGTTCAGCCGATGCATTCTTCATCGCAATGACTAAGTCATCCTGATCCACTTCTTTGGTAATCTTCGAGATATCACCAGGGCTCAATCTGACAATATCTTCAAAGCGGAACATTCTTTGCCTGATGGAGCCTCCAAGTTTTGGGTTCCTTTTCTCGATGCTCTTGAGAAGTTCTTTGCTTTGTTGCTTATCAAACCAGTTTAATAAATCAGCCGCAACCTTGACCCCGCCTGAAACCACTCTGGGAGATTGGCCTTTCTGACCTATTCTGGCACCTAATGTATTTGCAACCAACTCCACTTGTGCAAGAGGAGTGGTTTCCATCGCACCTACTCTCTCAATAACTTGCTCTTGAATATTGGGAGGCATCATCAATAGAACCTCTGAGGCCTTGTCTGCCTCCAGGTTGGAAAGGATAAATGCAATGGTCTGAGGTTGCTCAAATCTCATAACATTGTAAATTTGGCCGGAATCCATTTCCTTAATATCCTCCATGAATTCAAGGGTGTCTCGAACAGGAGAAATTCGGTTTAGAATATTATTCGCCTTGAAATCCCCATGGGCTAATTCCAAAGCCTTTCGAGCAAAGGTCAGTCCACCGAGATTGGAATTAACACTCGCTTCGATAATTTCCGAGAATTCATCGAGTACACAATCTTTGAGTTCCTGATTGACGAGGGGTAATTCAGCAATCTTTTTACAAATGCTATCCGCATCTTTTTGTTCAAAACGTTTAAGTAAGGTGGACGAAGCATCAGGACCTAGAGCAATCATGAGCAACGCTAGCTTTTCGTGTCGAGATAAACGAGAATAGCGATCTGCTACACTTTCTTCTTCTTCAATCTCGTCCATTTGAAATAAAAGCTAGGGTGGTGAATGATTTAACGAGTGGTTCCAGTTTCCAAGTATCTCTTTAAGGCAGTCCCAACATTATCGGGTTTTTCTTGGATTAAGTCGTTGAGCAGTTCGGGTGTAAGCCCTGCACCTAAGGACTTGGTTCCACTTAACAATCTCTGGTCGTCTTCATTTAGAATTTCGACCTCAGCTTCATTGGGTTTAAATTTCTTAAGCATTCTTAAAAACACAAAGAAAATGGCGAGAGCAATGACCACCCCCAGCAAATTTTTGAGATGTGGGCCATAATTGTCCAAAACTTGCTGAAATTGGTTGAGCGTTTCACCAGCAGGTCCGACAACAGCAGGAAGAAAATCAACTTCATGAACCGTGACATGGGTCGCCAAATCAACCTGGTCAAAACGAACACCAATGGCATTGACAACCGCCTGATGAATGCCCTCGATCTCTTGCGAAGATCTGGGACTCTCACCCTTTGCGATTAATACAGCCGCACTCCTACCCACAATTGTTCCTGGTTCTTGGATTTCCTCACGAAGAGTTCTACTAATTTCAAAATTTGTGGTTTTGGATTCACGGGCTTCGTCACTACGAGACATGATAGGATCTTCCTCAGCCGCGTCTTGACTTACATTAGGAACATTAGCTCCAACTCCAGTTCCCTTGCTTTGAGGTTGAGATTCAACACTTGTGGCCTTGTCTTTGTCTGTTGTCTGGATTCTTGGGACCTGTCCCTCAGGATCAAACTGCTCATCAAGAAGAGTGGAGGACTTGGTGTTAAGATTGACGGAAACCCTAGCAACTACATTGTTTTGGCCAACAATCCTAGCCAGCATGGTTTCAATTTTCTGTTCTAGACGCCTTTCTTGTGCTTGGTAAGCTTTCATCATTTGCCCCGCAACGCCGGCAGCACCGGACTCGCCGGCCTCATCAGAGAGCAAATTTCCCTGATTATCTAAAACGGCAACGCTGGACTTATTGATCCCTTTGACGGCTCGGGAGACCAAAAACTGAATGGCATTGACATTTCCTTTATCGAGGGTGTTTCCACCCGTATCGACATAAACTGAAGCACTAGGTCGGTCATTAGGATCTTCGCTTAGCAAAAGGTTGTTTTCTGGTTTTACTACAAAAACTTTGGCCGAACGGATTGCGTCCATCATAGATATCGTACGGGCCAATTCACCCTGAATCGCACGAGTGTAATTGGTTCTTTGCACAAAATCACTAATACCAAAATTCCCTTGGTCAAAAATTTCATAACCAACATCTCCACTTTTAGGCAATCCCTTCATCGCCAGTTCCATTCTGGCTGCAGCAAGTTTATCAGCTGCGACCAAGATGCTATCTCCGGAGGGACCATACTCAAAGTCTATTTTATTCGACTTGAGGACTTCGGTAACTTCACCAAGGTCTGCAGCATCTGCTCCACTCACAAGAGGGCGAAGTTCTTGACTCCCTCCTGACATGTAAAGAATGCCCAGACTCAATACAATAACCCCCAAAATTGCCCCAAAAAAAGAAAATTTTTGAGGAATCGTTAACGAGTTCCAGACTTCAGTGATACGGCTTAATCGATCTTTCATAGGTAAGATTTAGGGCTAAACTTGCAAGCGCATGAGTTCCTTGTAGGAATCTACGAGCTTATTTCTCACTTCAATCATAAGATTGAATGCCACCTTTGACTCTTCTGACTTGACCACCGCTTCATGGATATTGTCAGATCGGCCGAGGATTAAATCTTGAGTTTCCTGAGCCGAGGCTTTCTTCTTTTGATCTACACCCTTGACGAATTTTTGAAACATTTCAGCAAATCCGGGAGCAGTTACTCGATTGGTAAATGCAGTAGCATCAATGGGTTGAATCCCTTGACCCTTCACTCCCTGTACATTGGGTACACTGGGCGGACGGACACCCGCACTGGAGGCCATTTCTCCACCGAAACCTTGTCCGAGGTTAGCAGGTCTTATATTAGTATTTTGGCTGAGAAGCTCATTGAGCCGAGGAAGTGATGATATAGCGTCCACTTGAAGAATTTAGTTATTTACCAATTGAAAGAGCTTGTTGAGCCATACGACGAGAAGTTTTGACTACGGTAAGGTTCGCCTCGTAGGCACGAGAAGCACTGATAAGATCAATCATTTCTCGCGAAACATCCACATTAGGCATTTCAACCATACCATCATCGTTGGCATGAGGGTGTGCTGGGTTAAAGATCATGTGACCGGGTGTCATGTCGTCATAAACATTGGTGACTTTTACACCGTGATACAAATTCTCATCCACATAGCCTGCGGTCCGTTTTTCTGGAGATTTGATGTATTCTTCAAAAGCAACTTCTTTTCTTTTGTAGACATTACCATCGGAGTCTTGAGTGGTATTCGCGTTAGCTATATTTTGGGCAATGATCTCGAGCCTAATTTTTTCCGCATTGAGGGCGCTACCCGTTGCTTCGACTCCAGGAATTAAATTAAGAGACACAATTATACCCTCCCCTTAATAGCTAGGTTAAGTTCTTTGATCGAACCACTTACAGCACCAGAAAGGTATTCGTAGTTCAGAGCATTTCGGTTCATTTCAAGCATTTCAGTTTCCAGTTGCACCGTATTGCCGTCCATTCGGACAGGTTTGGCGTCATAATCTACTCTACTGCGCGGGTACATGGACTTAATTTTGCCAAAATCATTACGATCAGCCGCCCGACGAAGTTCCACAGAAAAGGATTGAGGTAGATCTCTTCTTTTGAACCCAGGCGTTTCAACATTCGCGAGATTGTTAGCCAACGCTTCGTGCCTGAGGTGAGTGGCATCAAGAAGTTTCTTAGAGATTAAATAATTTTCTTGGCTGTAAAGGTTGTCTAAGATGGCAGTCATGGGCTCTTACAATGCAAAAGTCATGCCAAACAAGAAGGAATTCCCGACGACTTTAAATTCAACTTTTTATAAGCAAATTTTCTTTAGCGTTGGTAAAGATGAAAAATTTGAATAAACAACTACACATACTTTGAAAATTCCTAATTTTGAAAATTGCCAAGTTGGTTTAAATAAAAACGGAGAAATCATTCAATCTTCCAAGTCCTTTGCAGATTGGATTGGTCAAACCCCTCAATCCCTAGCCGGCAAAAATTTTTTTAATTTAGTCTGCCCGCTAGATAATGGCTGGTCCGAGTCCTTAGATAAGAACTTTTTCACCAAGTCATTTGAAAAATTTGTACCACTTTCATCACAGACCAGCCCATCATCGATAGGTATTTTCCTTGTTTACTCTCTTTACGAGGAAATTGGTGTGATGTCCATTTCTCCTGCCCTCGCTCCTCACGAATCTCTGAAGAAAGCGTTTATGGGTGACTTAATGAAAGAACCCCGTGCATTTGCCAATACATTAATTCGCTTACAAAAAGCGGAAAGTCGTTTATCGGACTACATCAGCAATTTTCCGGGAATCTTTTTTACCCAAAGACCTGACATGACATTTAGCTACCTCTCCAAGGGAATAAAAAATTTTTTCCCTTTGGACTACAAGGAAATGTATCGCAATGGGGGGCTATTCATTGAAAAAATCGTCGAACAAGACAAATTGCATTTTCAAAACGAACTGAAAGCAAATGAAAGCGAAAAGACCACTTTCAGCCTCACTTACAGAATAAAAATTCCGCCTTCTGATAAAATCTTATATTTATTAGACATCCGCACTCCAATTATTACGAGTAACAAAAAAAACCTCGGTTATGATGGCGTCTTTATTGATATTACACGACAAGCGATTGCGGAGCACAGACTTTCGAATTCAGTTTGGCGAGAAGGTTTAGCCACACTAACCAATGGACTTGTCCATGACTTTAGCAATCTCATGGCTGGGATTTTTTCAATTAGCGAACTCTATTGCTCGATGATGAAAAAAGACGACCCCATGTCTAACGGGATGAACCAAATCAAAAAAAGTGCCCTCCAAGCTCAAAAACTTGTTAGGAGGATCATTGATTTACATCGAGACAAACCTGCTACAAGAAGCCTCCATGATTTAAAAACTCTCCTTGGGGACCAAATGGACCTGGTGGGCATTTTGATTCCCCGTAGTGCTAAAATATCTACAAATTTTGGAAAAGAGACCCTACAGGCATACATCGAGGAGACTGGCTTTAGGCAAGTCATTTTAAACCTAATTATTAACGCAAGAGATGTAATTGGGAAAAAGGGAAAAATTACCATAAAATTAAAAAAAATACCAAAGGGGGAAAAACTAACTCCCAATGCTAGGGGTGTTCGTGAAAAAGCCCCTAAAGACGGAGCTGAAATTATCATCACAGATAATGGAACTGGTATTCCCCATGACATTCAAGACAAAATATTTGATCCGTTTTTTACCACTAAAAGTAGCCACTCTGGATCTGGGTTTGGGCTGTATAATTGTAGACTCTTTGTTGAAAACCACAAAGGCATCATTGGCTTCAACTCAAAGGTGGGTAAAGGGACTAGTTTTTTCTTCTATTTACCTCTCGACCCAAGAAGTGAAAGCCGCTAATCAATCGGAACCTGAGGTATTTAATTTACCTGAATCGTACCGCATTTCTGATCTCAGCACACCATCTGAATCATAAATCCTCATACTACCATCAAGTTCACCGTTGCTGTAGGTTGCTTCCACTCGGGCACCTCCATCTGATTTGATAATACTGTTCCCATTAAGGCGTCCATCTAGGTAGACCTGTTCCACAGTTTTGCCGTCCCCTATCCTTTTGACCCTCCCTGTGAAAGGAATCCTATTTTCGCTATCGATTAACTGGGATGATTCTCCTAAATTGAGGTTAGATCGTTGGAAAGTTTTTTCAAATTCAAACTCGGTCCCATTCCATTCATTTTGTTGAACATGCATTTCGGGTTCACATCCGAAAACAACCAACAATAAGGAGATTAGAAGAAATTTCTCTTTAAGGAAGGTACTCATGCATTTCATAAAGTTTTGGATCTCGAGTAATTGAAATTCCCTTGTTTCGAAGTGCACTCTTTTGATTATCGGAAGAATCCATTTCTTCTGCTTCTCCTGACTCATCTAATTGGCCATCCATATTTTGTTCTAATTCCTCCGGCGAAGTACCCTCCTCGAGTTTTCGTACAACTTCCTCCATCACGCCATCTAACTTCTCTCCAGTTAACTCGCACATTTTACGCATCATTTTACCCATCTGCCTGGGGTCTGGGTTTTCATCATCTATGCCACCAAGGTTTCTTTCTAATTCTTGCATGATATGAGAACTTTGCTTTTCGCTCATCTGATCGAATGGATCAGAGGGAGAATTTTCAGGCCCCTCATGTTCACCGCCATTTTTGTCAGAAACTAAACCAGTTACCGAAAAGCCAGAAAGCATTTTCTCCATTCGAAAACTCTTGCCATCCGGACAAATGGGAATTTGAGAATTATCCAATTGGGTACGGGAATAAAATGAGTATACTTTCTGAGTATCTGAAGAAAAATATTCGTAAATAGGCATGAGATCAATTCCGGGATGCAAATGCAGCAGTATAAAGAAAGTCAACTTTCATAGATGTTAAATTTATATCGAAATCCCAGCTTAGTTTGTTTCATAGCACCGACAACATCGAAACTTTGGATTTTAGTTCCCTTATTTTATACACTTATTTTACAGGTCCTTACTGGGATTCCCAAACCTGATGCGATGAGTCAATTTTCTACGAATGAAATGTTAGTTCGTTTTGCTGAAGAACTTTTTGATTACCCCTACTGGCTTCAAGATCTTAGCCACTTGCCTCTCTTCTTCGGTTATTCATGGTCTTGGCATTGGTATTTCTTGAGAAAGAACCAAACAAAAAAAGGATTAAAATTAGCCCTTTTACTATCGTTTACTTATGCAATCTTAAACGAGATTCTACAAGTATTTATTCCGCAACGCTTCCCTTCTATTGGGGACATAACTATGAACCTAGCAGGTGTTTTTCTCGCAGCCATTACCCACCGCCTAGGATTTAAAAATCTTCACTCAAGAATCTGACCCCAATAGTTTTACTTCTCTTTCTAAAACGCTGGGATGAGAGTGATGAAACCACGAAAGGAGGGGATGGGGCAACGGGTAACTCAGATTTTCTTCACACAAATGCTTCAGGGCGGATCTCAAATGAGTCGACCCTCCAACTACCGATGAAGCATATTCATCTGCCTCATATTCGTTTTTACGAGAGATCATATTACCCAAAGGCTGAAACCAATAGGTAACAACCCCTCCAAAGAGTATAAAAAAGAGTAAAACACATTCGATACTACCCGAGAGAGATTGAGGCAGTTCAAATTGTTCTACGATGAGGTTATTCCTGTAGAACAGATCAATGAAATAGAAAGCGATCAATCCCATTAAAAAAGAGGCAGCAATTCTTTTTGGAATATGCCCCAAGCGGTAATGCCCAATTTCATGAGCAACCACGGATTCAATTTCATTTTCGTTCATTTGTTCAAGCAAAGTGTCGAACAAAATAATCCTTCGGAAATTCCCGAATCCAGTAAAGAAAGCATTGGAGTGACCCGACCTTTTACTTCCATCAATAACTTCAATTCTGTGGGTCTTAAATCCAGTTTTTTCCGATAGTTTTTGGATTTTTTTAAGGAGCGATTCGTCTTTTAAAGGTGTAAAGGAATTAAACAAAGGCATGATCACAATAGGCCAAATTATCATGAGAACTAACTGAACAGCGAGAATCACGCAGCTGGCAATAACCCACCAAAATTGAGGAGAAAAAAGGATTAGGTTTCTGAACACATAAGACAGCACCGCAAAAACTAAGAACATGAAAATAAAGGAAACGAAGGATTCTTTGATTTTGTCAAAACACCAAAATCGGAAGGTTTGCTTATTAAAGCCATACTTCTGTTCAACTCTGAACTGATAAAACCAATCTAAGAGGAAGTTTGGAACCGTTAGAACAAACATGAAAATGGATATTGCAAAGGCAACCTCCCAAGAACTCAGGTGACTTGACAGGGGATAATTTACCAAAAACCAAGGTAAGAATATGAATAAGGAAAATAAACCGATCATCAGAGCCAAAAAATCTTCTACTTTGCTAAACTTAGACTTGGATAAGTTGTAATTTGAACATTCAAGCCATTTTTCTTGGGTAAAGAATCGATTTATTTCATCAGGAGCCCAACTTCTTGCTTTTACTATTTTTCGCTCATTTAGTGTTTTCAAGACCCATTCCGTAAACCACTTGATTAACAAAAGAAACCCAACCAAAATTATTAAATCCATCTCTCAAATCTAGGTAGACTTCGGTGGGATGTCGATATTACAGAATTTTGCTTCTTAGTTTGCTACTCTGGCAAATGATGACATAAAAGAAGTGAATATGTCTCAAGGTAAATCAAATTCAAGTTTCGAAAAGGATATCAAAATTCTCGACGATCTAATTTTGTCTATGGAAAATGGTGAAGTTAACTTAGAGACCCTCGTTCACCACTACCAAAAAGGCTTATCCATAATCTCTAGTTGTCGTGAAAAACTCAAAAAAGCAGAATTAGAAATAGAGAAAGCCAATTCCTTGAGCGACTCTAGCGAATCTCCATGATTCTCGATAAGCTAAAGTCGCCAAATGACTTATCCGACTTAAGTCAAAATGAAATCTCATTGTTGTGCGATGAAATTAGGACTAGGATTATCCAAGTTACTTCTAAAAATGGCGGCCATGTTGGGCCTAACTTAGGGGTTGTTGAGTTAACCATTGCTTTACATCTGGTATTTGATTCACCTCAAGACTGTTTTGTTTGGGATGTATCTCATCAAGGGTATGTTCACAAGCTTCTTACCGGACGCAATGATTTATCCTTTGATCATCTTAGACAAACTGAAGGTTACAGTGGTTTTCTCTCCCGAGAAGAAAGTGTCCATGACTCCTATGGTGCAGGCCATGCGGGAACGGCCCTGTCAGCAGCCTTAGGAATGTGTGCAGCCCGAGATATTCAAAACAAGAAGAACCATGTAGTTGCCATAGCAGGTGACGCCGCTTTTACCTGTGGGATTACCCTAGAGGCAATCAACAACATAGCTTCTACTACGAAAAGATTCATTCTCATTTTAAATGATAACGAGTGGTCCATTGCTAAAAATGTTGGGGCTCTATCCAAATATTTTAACGAACTAATCACCAACCCTGTTTATTCAAAATTTCACAAAGATGCTGAAAACTTTTTGAATCAAGTTCCAGGCGGACCTTCGTTCATGAAGTTAATCTCCAAGGCAAAACGTGAAACCAAAGACCTGATTGCACCTTCGAGTATATTCGAAAAGTTTGGACTTCGCTACCTAGGTCCTATTGATGGTCATGACATTCCATCTATGGTCCACTTTTTGGAATTTGCCAAAAAATCGGAAGAACCCATCATCCTCCATCTTCTGACCCAAAAAGGGAAAGGTTTCCCTGCGGCAATCAATGAACCAGAAAAATGGCATGGGGCCAGTCCTTTTGACCCGAAGACTGGAAACCATATTTCTACTCCCACCAACAGTCCGCCCAAGTACCAAGACATTTTCGGTCAAACTTTAACTGATATTGCCATTAAAGATGAACGGGTGGTGGCCATCACTGCCGCCATGCCGAGTGGCACTGGTCTTGACATTTTTCAAGCATCTCTACCAGATCGATTTTATGATGTCGGCATTGCTGAAGAGCACGCAGTTCTTCTCGCTTCAGGTATGGCTACCCAAGGCATACGCCCCGTTTGTGCCATCTACTCTACATTTATTCAGCGTGCTTACGATCAAATCATTCACGATGTATGTCTTCAAAATCTCCCCGTTACCTTTTGCTTAGACCGTGCAGGACTATCTCCCAATGATGGCCCCACTCACCATGGTGTCTTTGATATTTCCTTTCTGAGATGTCTACCCAATGCGATTTTAATGCAACCCAAGAATGAAGCTGAATTGCAATCTATGCTTTTGACCGCAGTTAACTCGGGAAAGCCCTCTTTTATTCGCTATCCCCGAGGATCTGGAACCGGGGCCCCATTATCTAAACCAAGCCTCCTCGAAATTGGTAAATCGGAATGCCTAATGAAGGGCCGGGATTGGTCTTTTTGGGCACTTGGTGGTTTTGTAGAATTGGCGGAAAAACTAGCAAAATATTTTGAACACCAACACGGAATTTCTTGCTCGGTTGTGAATGCTAGATTTGTTAAACCGCTAGACAAAGAACTGTTCCTTGAGCATTGCAAGAATCATTCTATGCTGATCTCGCTCGAGGATAATGTGATTCATGGCGGTTTTGGCTCCGCACTGCTTGAGGAGATGAACCACCTTGAGTCTAGACCCAAACTGATCAGGTTTGGCTGGCCCGACAAATTTATTGAACATGGAACAAGCGTATCTCAACTTAAGAAAAAATATCGCTTGGACTTTGACGGAATTATCGATGAGCTCTCTGCATATATCGAGGCTTACCAAACAAGGGATCAAAAAGTTCCCGTGGAGAGCTCAATGTAGATCCTATTTACTCAACCTAATTGATTTCGCCGACCATCTTCCTGTTGGATCAAATACAAGTAAGTTGTAAATAAACTCCTCACCATTGAAAGGTACGATTCCACCGATCGTTACCGTGGAATATTCATTCGTTAAATTTTCTGATTTAATACTAAGCCAAGCTGGATAATTCGATAGATTCTTTAAATGAAAATTTAGTTTTTGTTTATCCGGATCGAATGCGGTGTACTCCACTTCAAAATATACCCCGGAAACGATAGAAATATTGTCATCCGTATCGAGCTCAAAATAAGGTGGGTCTGGGACGGCTTTGGTCACAACTTCTACAGGAAGAACTGAGGATCGATCGCCTTCGGTAACCTTTAAAGAAAACAGATCCAATCCTGAAAAATGTGGGACTGGTTGGTAATTAAAGGAAGTTATTCGGCTTTCTTCATAATCGTCAGTGTATGCGAAATCTGAGATTTGTGCCCCACTCGATGGGACCTGTACGATTGACCACACTAAGTTGGAATCCGATGAAGAATCATAATCGATATTTTTAACAATCAAATCTTCTAGCATCTGGTTCACTTCTCCTTGATGCAGATCTTCCAAAATGGTAACCGATAATTTCTTTAAGGAATCACCGAGTGAATCTTTTTCAAAAATTGGCGGGTAATCATCCACCCTAATCTTAAGCTGAAAATCTTGATATATAGTTTGGGTCAATCCAGATGCTTCGATTTTAAAATTGTACAAACCAAGATCATTGTAAGAAGGATTTCCCCAAAGAATGGCTTTACCTTCGCCCAAATTCTCCCATTTTGCCCAAGATGGAAGAGGAGTCTTTAATTTTAAAGTAGGGTAACCTTGCCATGGCCAATCTGAGTCAAAAGCATGAATCTCGTAAGAGTATGTGGATTCATCATTCCATTCATAGCCAACCGCTGTATCTGAGGTAGGAAGCGTAGTAAAAATTAATGGATCGTCTTCTTGGGAAATATTTACAGAAACAAGAACTTCACTAGTCCTCGGGACATAGTTTTCATGCCCGTTGTCCCTAACTCCAATACGAAAAGTCTCACTTTTTGAAGAATTACTCTCTGGTATAAACCTTAAGTTCGAACCATTACTATCGATCACCGCCCTACCATTTTGAGGTTGCTCTAAAATCATCCAAGTTAACTGATCTGCTTCTGATTCAAAATCAGAAGCAATCAGATCACTAGCATGTAAATAGTCTATATCCTCAACGACCGATAGTGTAAGCTGACTGAATTGAGGAACTGGAGGTTGATTAGCATAAATTACATTAATCGAAAAATTACCTTCCGTTGATAGACTGTCTGCAAGACTGGTCGCTTTAAATCTTACTGGATGCAATCCAATATGTTCAACGGTGGGGAATCCATCCAAACTAAATTGCGTAATATTTGAAGTAAGATTTTCGTCTGTTACAGTGAACCAATCTGGTAAATCAAAAAATTCGAATACCAGATTCCCCGCCCCATCACCATCAGTCACATTGAATTCAATATGATAAGTTTCATTCTTACTTTCTATGATTCCAGTAGGGAAATTAATTAACTCGGGGTTATCAGGAACACTCTCAACAGTAAAGTTAAGTTCAAGCGAGTCACTCGTATAACCGTTCGATGCCATTAATACAACGCGGTCATCGCCAAAGTAGTTTGGATTAGGCTGATACTTCAGCTCCAATAAAGAGCCATCAGATGTATTGATGTATGAGAACTCACCATAATCAGGAGGTTCAGAAATCGTCCAGTTGGTTGACAAGCTGGAACCATTCCTAACGGAAATGCCATCTTCTTCTTCCCAAGTTGTGTCCTCATCCAAAAGAATATTCAGACTTGGCAAGGATTGAAGAATTTCAAGGGGACCCGGATCTTCAACGATTCGCAAGGTAAGATTATAATCCAGAGTGTTTGATCCATCACTTAGAGTTAGACCAATCTGAACATCGTTTGAAGAGTTTGGGGTTCCTGATAATAACCAAGTATTATTCGATGTCTTACTCGAAGTGATCCACCAACTAGGGTTGCTCGATAAATATCTCCGACTGAGACTCAAGATATCGTTTTGATCTGCATCATATGCCTCCACATTAAGCTCCCAAGGTTCCCCAAGTATGACGCCTGAATAAAAATAATTAGTAAAGTAAGGAGCATCTTCAAGCGGTTCTACCTCACAGATAAAATTAATCGAATCATATATATCTGAAGCGCGAGAGTCTCGGACAGATATGGAAAATTGATCAAAACCAGAGAAGTTTGCGTCGGCAATGTAAGTATAAACTAGCTGGTTGCCAGAAGGTTCTAAAATTACATTTCCATTGAGAGGACTTTGGAGAACCGACCAAACTAGAAAATTTGGGTCATCATTGAACACGCAAGATAGATTACCTTCGAAACTGGCATCCTCCAGGAGAGTTATCTGCAAAGGTGATGTAGAAGTAATCGATGGGGGGACATAACTTGGGACTAAGTTAAAGCGACAGACTTTAGTCACTTTTCCTCCGTGCTCATCTACGAAATCAACAAATAAATCAAAGCTACTAGCGGATTGATAATCCGACTCTGTCGGGACGCCCGATATGGTTCGCAGACCATCATATTCTATCCAACCGGGTAAGGAATCAAAGGATAATAGGACTGAGTCACCATCGGGGTCTGAAAAGGAAAAGTCATGTAGAAAAAGTTCATTTAAATTAAGAGTAAATGAAGACTGAAAGGACTCAACTACAGGCAAATCATTGACAGCTTCAATGACCAAGTTGAATAGAACGACAGTTTCCTGGGGAGATGAATCATGGTCATCCATAAATTTTATTTCAAAAGTATCCGCACCGTAATAATTGAGGAGCGAAAAGTAGTTTATATCCTCATATGTTTCAAAAACTTCAGCCACTCTTAAAATTCCATGTTCAGGCTCCTTGGTAATCAACATCGATATTGACTGATCAGAGTTTGGGTCACTCACAGAAAATGTATCCAATATATTTCTCCAAGAAATCGATGAAAAGTCTTCTTCTAGGACTAAATTAATTTCAGTCACTCCCGACTGACCATTGAAGAGGGCAACAGGTGGACTATTTTCCGGGTAAACAAATATATTAAAATCTCTAGAAATGTTATATTCCAGATCACTGGCAGTGACGGTAAAAGAAAAATTCCCATCAACAGATGGGATTCCAGTAATTGAAGAATTATCCGAGTCAATTTGCAGACCCTCAGGTAATGAATCTACCGATAAGATGATATTTGGACTATCAATATCATAAGCCATAATTTGGTAATAAAATTCAGAATTTTGCGTGGCTGTAAGGTTTGTGTTATTTAATTCTTCAAAAGCCGGGGCATCATTAACTCCTTCGATATTCACATTAAAAGAATGGGCAATGTCATTGCCGTCAGCTGAAACTATTAACTCAAATGAAGTGGTACCAAAATAATCATCCTCAAATTCAAATGAAAACTCACCAGTCGAAGAATTTAGATCAAAACTGCCTGTTTCTAAATCCGTCGAAGATATTGCCCAAGTGATTGGTTGATTTGTCGGATGTATGGCTTGAAAGGTGTAAGAAACTGAACCACTGCCTTCCGTTCCCCAAATTGTCGTTCTATTCTCATCAAGAAAACAAGGTGGAATCTGAATATTTCCTTCAAGCGTCCAAGCAGGATTGTAAAATGCTTGAACAATGCCGGTGTAATTTGGATCGGTTGACTTTTTAGCCTGTGGAAAGCCGATCACAACCATACCATCAGAAACAGCTAATGATGAAGCAAAGGGATCCAACCCATTTTCATAGGTTACACCGGCAAGTGATATTTGATTGGAGTATTCAATAACAGTCGAATTATTCTCAGGCATATTATTTAAGGCATATACTAAGCACTTAGGAGAGGAATCCGCACTGGTGGAAAGAACATACAAATGTTTTCCTTGGGTTTCCAACCTAGTACCAAAATGGTACCCAGAGAGATTGGAACTATCGTAAAGGGTGGAATGGTAGGATATACTGGATTGATTCCGTTCAAAAACATAAACCGCACCTGAATCTGTATTTTGAGAATCATCAAAAGGGGCACCAACAAAAATAAAATTTTCCAGCATCGCCACAGAATGTCCGAATCGATCGCCTTGGAAAATCGTACTAGGCACAATCTCGTAAGATGAATAATCGGGAGGAGTAAGGGAAAACAATTGTGCACTACCCTGCTGGTTCTCTCCTCCTAAAGGGATACCGACCAAAAGAAAATCATCATTGATTGACAGATTATATCCAAATAGATTTCCCTGTGTTGAAGCAGGATCCTTGAACTCTTTAACCAATTCGAATTCATTGGAAGAAAAAGCATACAATTCAACCGTTCCACCATCAGAATTACCGATATCTAGTGAACTCACCGCAAAAGAGGTTGGAGTAGCTGCAATATCCCACCCAAAGAGAACTCCGGCAGGATCATCGTTTTCATGAAAATTTTGGTATGGGCTACTTCCGTTAAAATCATTGGTGATAAGATTTTTGTAAATAGAAACCGAGCCTCGAAAAGAATTATAATCTGGGGCACCAGAAAATATCCAGCCGTTTGCATGGCTCAAAGATGTGCCCAGTTGAGCCCGGGTGGCATCCAACGAAAAAGCGACTGAACCCTGATTCATAAATGTTAATGAATCATTGATCTTCTCAAAATAAGAAATTCTTCCAAGCATACCATCGGATCCAGGGTTACCAATGTAAAGATCATCGGACTCATCAACGGCGACCGAATAACCAAATAGGCTTCCATCAGTTTGCGTAGCAGGCACAATTGGTTCTGAAGCTAAAAAGGGTATAACATCAATCGTAGCATTCAGCTCGGCTTGACCTTCTGGAAAATAGATCAGAGTACGGGGAGTCTCGGAATTAGGCCTAAAGTAACAATATTGATGAAATCCGTGAACCCCATTGTTAAAGATTTCATTTTTTAATGTTGTATTTTGATAGACGGAACCATTTGTTTCACCGATCAAAATTTTAGGACCTGAATGG
>Ga0181568_10001873_pt1 | contig 19120 bp, 28 predicted proteins | sample 101ome_20_FD_133758 | JGI IMG/M metagenome (GOLD analysis project Ga0181568, IMG submission 133758) | Coastal salt marsh microbial communities from the Groves Creek Marsh, Skidaway Island, Georgia - 101404AT metaG (megahit assembly) | ecosystem: Environmental > Aquatic > Marine > Intertidal...
AATCTCTTCTAATGGAATCTTATGTGCTGGAGGGTGATGACAAGAAGCGGTAGTACCACTGCCTAGCCAAGTTGTAGCATTATACCACTTAGCACCACAGAAACTTTCAGATTTTGTATCAAGAATATCTTTTCGATACTTAATCAAGTCAAATTCTTTACTCATCCCAATCCTCTAACAAATGTGCATACTGTGGAAAAGTGTTTCTAAAATCTTTCTGTCTTCTCTTGTCATACTCGGTTATGTACTTGACAAAATCACCTCTATGTTTATCAGCGACTTCGGTAATTCTAAGATACTCACAGAATCTTTGTATTTGGTCAAACTCTTCAAGATAAATTCTGGCAAACTTATCTGGCGAGTAATACTTCAACCAAGACTCCGCCAAGTTTTCAATATCACTAGCATAAGATATTCTCGTTATCTTATCAAGTAAAGTGCATTGCAAGTGAGGGGGAAATCTAAGATAATTCACACTTAGGGGTACTCTGTTATGTGCAAGGTCTCTATTGAATTCCACTCTGAGTTTCATAATGTCTTCGATGAAGTTACAAAACGTGGGCAGACTGAGAATGTTGAGTGTTGTCATGATTGCAACATTGGCATCAGTCTCATTCAAAACTCGTTGTACGTTTGCATACCAGTATCCATAATCCAACCCATCTCTGGCATACTCTGCCTGTCTACCCGTTGCCTCACAACTTGTGTAAATTTCAATTTGTTTTACCTTGTCCTTCACCTTGTTCACAGAATCAATAAGTTTCTGTATGAGTCGAGGATCAGTTCCCAAATTACTATTGATTGCAATAGACAGTTCTGGTTGGGCGTTATCGTAAATATAGTCCAACACCTTCCAGACATCTTTACTCATGGTGGGTTCGCCACCAGTGATTCGGAAAACTTTTAGATGCGGAAGTGCTTCTGGAAACCAATCCCAGAAAGCATCAACATATGGATTGGGATCAGAGTGTTTGTAAGGAAACTTTTCTGTCTCTCTCAAATAGTCTAAATTGTGAGAACCAAACTGCACTGGATACTCACCATTAGACTCAATGTCTTTCATCCACGTTGAGGATATCTCTGGTGAACAATAAGCGCAGGCAAAGTTACATGCGTTACTAAAAGACACCTCAAGGTAAGTCGGGTACACATCTTCCGTGGGATCACTGGTTGCAATGACATCAACCTTGTCCCAAGCCCACCAATCAGAAGTCTTGTAATGACGATCAGAAAAATGATCCTTGTCCTGATCTTCTATTCTCCAACAATAGTCACACTCACGAGGCCTCTCTCCATTAATCATTTTTATTCTTTGCTGTTTTTTATAATTGCTATTGTGCAAAGCAGCAGGATTGATTTTAATCTCTGCAACAGGGATTTTGTGTGGAGATGGATGGTGACAAGAATGATTGTATCCGTTCTGCAACATCAAAGTAGTTTGCAACCACTTAGCAGAACAAAAAGACGGACTAATCTCGTTGATCTTAATTCGTTTTTCTTTTAGTACTTCAATCCAGTGTTCATTGGTTTGTGTCATGATATCTCATCATAAAAATATTGTAATTCTGGAAACGCATCATGCCAACTAACATTTCTGCGTTTATCGTGTTCATCGACAAAAAGTTTAAAATCTTTTCTATGAGTATTTAGGTCTTCTTCAACAAACCTATTTTTTTCTACCCATTTAACAACAGTTTTAAATTTTTGCAACTCACCAGAATTAAATTTTAAATTGTCGCCGTCATCCGTATTCTGTTCCATGAATTTTTCAGCATCTTTCAACATATTCATCATATTGTCGTCAAGTATTAAAGCAGAAAGATGTTTGGGATTTGTCATATAAGGAGTATCAAGTTTTACATCGCCAAGTCTTTTTAATTCCAAAACATATCCAAGAAATTCTTTGAACTTAGGAATACTCAGGAGATTAAATGTTACCATTAATCCAACTGGAATACTAGCATTCAAAATTTGAACCAGATTGATTTCAAATGTTTTCCAATTCAGTCCGTGGCGAATCCATTCTGCCTGTTCACCCAAAGTATCAACACTGGCATAAATCTTGGGTGACTTCATCTCGGACATGGTTTTTATTATTCTATCAACCCGTCTCGTAGAAACAGATAGGTTGCTGTTGACATGAAATGCAATATTTTCTCCGTTGGGATGATTGCGAATAAACTTTGCCAGTTTGAATGTATGTTCGCTCAACAAAGGTTCGCCGCCAGTAATCCTAATTACTTGTAAGTGCATGACTGCTTCTCTTATCCACTTCCAAAACTTGTCATACATTTCACTGTTTTCTGGCCACAAGTTTTCTCTTCCATGAGAAACATACTGGGAATTGTTTTCTGGGTGTATCAAAGGATACTCGCCAAATTTTTTGATTTCTTCGTGCAATGAAGAACTGTTCTGCGTGGAACAATAACTGCACTTCATCTGACACTTGTTACTAAAACTCATCTCCAAGTATTTTGGATATACTGGTTCGTCCCACTGCATCCTAGCAGTAGTCTCAATAATATCTGATTGCATCTCCGTGTATATTGGAGTTAATGCAATCCTCGGACTAATAGAACCACTGTCTTCAACATTCCAACAATAAAAACACTCCACTGGGCGACCACCTTCCAGCATTGTTTTTCTTTGTCGCATCTTTTGTTCTGTGTTGTGGAAGTCTTCTTCCAAATCTATGTGTCTTTGTGGACAATGGAAACAAGAATGACTTTGAGCAGAACTGAGATGCATTTCCAAATGATGCCATTTGAGCACACAAAATCCAGGCCCGACTTTATCGTACCTGTCCTGCAACTCTTTGTAATATTCAACGGGAGTTTTCATTGTCTTCTAAAATTTGGGTGAACATGTTTTTATCAGAAATCAAATTTGCAAAATGTTTTGTGTCTTTTGGTAGACACTTGCCCCCAAATCCACGTTTACCATCTGGGCCGGGGACATCCCAATGTGTCCAACCAAATTCATTCTCAACCACATACAATTTTTTTATATTATTGTAATCGGCACCATTTTTTTCACAAACATCATAAACATGATTTGCAAACATGACTCTAGCTGCAAGTAAAGAATTTCTACTCATCTTATATATCGCAGCTTCTCTGGGTGAGACACGATGAGCGGTTTTCATGAATGGCAAAGCGTACTGAAGGGCAAAAAAATCTTCTTCATCACTAGCACCAATTATCACCGATTTGCGATGATCCATTGTATCCTCTTTCCAGTGATTTTCTCTCAAAAACTCCGGCATGTAAATCCAATCATCTTCCAATTGATCTGGGCCTAGAGTGCTTCTGACAACAATCTTACCACCACGGTTTGATTTGCTAGTTTTACTCCTAACTTCCCTAATAGCATCCTTGACTACAGATTTTGACAAACCCTTTTTGGTAAAATCATTAATAGGAGTTGGAACACAAATAAAAGTATATTGAACATCAGACCAAGATTTAATTTCATAACCCAAAGCTGGATCGTGTATCAAACACTCATGTTCACTAAAAAGCAATTCCGTTGATTTACCAACAAAACCATAACCAACTATAGCAATTTTCATTCTTTGTAACCTGTCACCGTAAATCTTTTATATGTTGTATTGTTTGGGCCCGGCAGTTCCATTTCCTCTGCGTGTGTCACCGAACACTTGTTTCGCATAACAAAATCATCTAAATTATTAAAGGGTCTTATGTGTTCTGGTATGATTAAATTGTTGCCTTGCATGATAACAAAAGTACCGTCTGGAATATTGTTATACCAAGAATCAAAAGTTTCTTGATCAACGTGTTCCGTACTTGTATTGATAACAACATCTGGGTCTTTGTCGTAAGAAAAGTTTTTCATGTCGGCAGTAATAAAATTAACAAACTGACTAGAAAAATATTTGTTGCCGACTTCTTCACACTTTGCATCAACATCAATAGAGTTGACATCAGAGACAAACCTGTTATCTTCAATCATCTTTGCAAGGACGCCATACCACCCACCGAAGATATAACATGGGCCGTGCAAGAATTCTGGGTAGAGTTCAATTACTCTTTCTTTGCTTTGTAATTGGGTATCCCAAAAACATTCTAGGAATCGTCTATCGTCTGGGTTTTCTCTCATATAATTAAACCAAGAAGACATTGTATCAATAGAAAAAATCAAGATGTTCTCCTAACAACATTAGAAACTGGATTCCAAACAAACCCATCTTCTAATGTCCAATAATAGATGTATTGCAGTAGATCACTATTTGAATCGACTTGAAAGAAATATCTATCGTCTGTTTTCAATGCTTTATACCAATCACTATGCCACATATCCTTGATTTGTTTTTGCAACGGGGTAACTGCGGCACCAAATCTTTTATGTTGGTACATCAAATTTATCGCACGATTGTTGATATCATGAGTAAAGTATAACACCTTAAACCCCCTTTGTCTAGCCCATTCTATCTGATAGGGTAGAATTGGTATACCCAACCATGCTGGTCTAAACTTCTTTGCAATGTGAAGTCTACATATTCTTGCGGATATTTCTGGGTCGCTGGTGTAATGACTGGATTCTGCCACACTAATACATGCAAGTTCACCATCTACATAAACCAACCAAGTTTCCCCATCAATGTTATCGGGATCATACTTGTCATAAGCTAAACTATCGTTGCCCTCTGCAAAGGACAATTCTCTAAAAGTTTCTACTTCTGATTTTTTATCTGGGGCGTATGTGGTTATTTCAAAGCCAGACATTCGATGTCTTCTTGGGATTTCAATGTCCATACCAAAGCAACTCTATTCTCCGTTCCACGATTCTCCACGGAATGTCTAAATCCTGTATTTAAGAAGTAGACTGACCCATCCGCTTTGAGATTGTAAGATTGTTTCTCACCATTATACCAAAAAAAGTTTGTTGTCCCTTCTGTACCTGATATGGGACAAATGACACGAACGCCATAAGAAGGATCATAGTCAATATGGGGCGAGATATCTTTGCCTGGCTCCAGTAAGTGTATCCTAGCACGACACACTTCTGCTTTGAAATTTTCTGTAATAGCCTTTTCAAAATAACTCCCAGTATAATCTTCCAAAGGATAGTCCCACAACATTTCATTTGCAGTTGGTGGTAAATTGTCACCCTTTGCGGATTTGTTTCTCACCCTCTCAATTTTTGATTTACCAATATCAGTAATTTCAAACTCTTCTGCCTTCTTCATATTTTCTGGAGACATTGACATCAGAGGTATTTCATGAAGAGTGCTGTAAATCTGTGCAAGGAAACCCTGATCGTGCAACTTGGTTATGCCTGGGTTTGCATCGTAAATATTCTGCCACTTGTCTCCTATACGAGACAATTCTTCTTTCATCATCCCAATATCAAACTTAATATTTGGAATTGGCGCACAGGCAGGCAACTGTCTTTTCTTAAGCATGGAAAGGTTCTCTCAAAATAGCTGCATCGAAAACGTGACACATATAATTATTTTCATCCAATCCATCAATCCAATGTACACCATTTACAGAATTGAATTCTAACAATAACATTTCACCTTTTTTTGGAAAGTCTATACTAACAACACCTTCATCTGGGACAGGAGTTATAAATGGTAACCTTAACATATGGTATAAGTCCTTGTTCTCTACCCAAGGAGTGTTGTCGGTATGAAATATATGAAACTTTTCCGTGACTGGCAAATCTTGTTTCAATGGATAGATGACCGTAAACGTTCTTCTATTTTCAACACCTTCAATAAAGTTTACCGCATGGGCGTGTTGAAAAAGTTTTGCGGTTGGGGGTCTGTATTGATTATTTCCGAACAAAAAAGTAAACGATCCTTGTGCAGACTCTAGATAGTGTTGTACAGTTAATTTTGCTCTATCGTGTATCTCGTTAAAGGGGAAATCTTCAATCAATATTTTTTTGTCCGATTGAGATTGTACAGACTTTTCTCCATATGTATCCGTGAGAAAATAATAACTGGTATCAATAATTTCTTTCAGTTCATCTTCTGGAATCATGCTGCAAATGTGTTGCAACACATGTTTTGGCATGTGTGGATGAGTTTCCAGTTGGTGTTTGTAGGGTATTCTTTCACAGATGGAAAAATCAAATTCCACAAAAGGAAATTCAATATAATCATGATTAACTAAATTCATTTTGAAATCCTAAAAGTATCCTCAAACAAACCTATCAACATGCCACCCACATCATACTTGTGAAACTGCCAGTCCCACGGTTGTTTGTGATGATTTGAGTGATATCCTTCTCCAAGAGTAGCAATACCCAACCAATGATCGCTTCTGGGTTTTCCTCCACGGTGAGAGTGTATAAAGACAATTGATCCGATGAGTTTAGCAAATCCTGCTGGGGCCAACCATGCATAGATCACTGCAAATGGATCAATTAGGAAGAGTGTTGCAGCCCACACAACAATAACATGCCAGTAATATCGGTGTTGCGCTTTTAGAAAGTCATTTCTCAACAGATCAGTGACAAACTTCATTCTAGGTAAAGATTTTACCTGAGAAAAATAACAACGAATAAATCCACGATACTCAGGCGAGTGTGGGTCTTTTTCTGTATCAGCAAACTTGTGGTGTTCTCGGTGTTGTGCTGCCCATGCTAGTGCTGGCCCAACCATCATGATGTGAGCAAAAAAGGTCATCAAATAAACAAACCAATTTGGAGCAGTAAAACAATAGTGAGACCAATACCTATGATATCCTACTGTGATACCCAACATGATACCGCAATACATAAAGAATGTAATAGCCCACTCCATCGGAGTAGCAAAGAACATTCCTAATACTGAAAGTTGTGCAATTACTTGTCCAGCAAGTAGTGAGTTTGGAGTTGGTTTCATTACCTTCTCATTCGGGAGATATCTTCCGCTTGTTGTTGATCAATAACTGGCACCGCATTAGATTTATGCATCGTAGCAATGCCTTTAATTAGTGTACCCGTGTATTTCATTGGTTCTTTCTTTGAACATGCATCAGCAGAACCAAAACTATCTACACTAGGATATTTATCACGATGATCAGCCGATCTGTAAAAAGTTTGTGGAGCAACATACTCGGTGAACTCAGGTTTTTTCATTTTCTGATAATACACCTTGTTCTGCCATCCTTTTCCACGAGGCTTCTTTTTACGGGGTTTGGTATTGGTATGAAAAACTGTCATATTCATTCTCTCCCATTAAAGTAATTATTATAAATATACCATAGAGAGAACCCAAATGTCAAGTCTTTTCTTAGGGGAGAGAGTAATATGCATTCGCATAAGCACTTTTTTTATGCTTTTTTTATCACGGTAGCACTTCTGGTCAGTTGTGAGGCAGCATTCGGCCAAACGGATGACGGGTCAACAACGACTAACATCAACAACAACACCACGACTGATAACACTAGTACTAGCACAAACACCAATACTAATACTAACACAAATAACAACACCAACACAAGTACTAGTACGAGTACGAACACAAATACTAATACTAATGTGAACACCAACACTAGCACCAATACAAATTATAATAACAACACTAGTACTAGTAACAACACCAACAATAATACTAATACTAACAACACAACAATCAATAGTACTAGTAATAACACCAACAACAATACTAATACTAATACTAATATCAACACCTCGACCAGTACTAGCAACAATACAAACAATAATACGAACACCAACATTAATACTAGTACTAGTTCTAGCACATCTGACATCAATCAGAATGTAAACAGTAACACAAATAGCACCAGTACTTCTGACAACACCAATACCAACAATAATACCAATAACAATTACAGTGAAAGCAATTCTAATTCTAACGTCAATACCAAGAATGAGAATATCAATAGAAACGAAAATGTAACCAAATCAGAGACTACAATTAAGTCTCCCCCGCCCAGTGCAATCGCACCGAGCATTGGTTCTTCTTATTCTCAAGACCTGTGTACTACTGGTATAAGTGGTGCAGTACAAACTCAGATATTCGGTATTTCTGGTGGCAAATCTGTTAGAGATATGAACTGTGAGAGAATCAAACTTTCAAAGACCCTGTATGACATGGGAATGAAAGTTGCGGCGGTTTCCTTAATGTGTCAAGATGAAAGAGTGTGGAATGCCATGAGAATGGCTGGAACACCTTGTCCGTTTGAGGGTGCGTTAGGTGACGAAGCAATACAGTCTTGGGACGTAAACAAAGACAGAATGCCTACGGGTGCATATGACAAGAAAGCAGTTGACGGAAGGTTGAAAGATAATCCAGACACAGCCTACAATGTCTACTCAAAGGAAGAATTCTGTGAAAGATATCCTGACGAAGCTATTTGTTACTAGTATTGCGGTTGGTTTTCTATGGGCCGCAAATTACGCTGAAGCACAAACTCAAGTAATGGATGGTGTCGATGACGGCACCGTTCACATCAACTTGGGTCATACCTTTCCTTATTATGGCGGAGTATTCACAGACGCCTGGATGTCTAGTAACGGATTCATCTTGTTCTACGATCCAGTGAATTCATTTGGAAACCCAACCACATACAATAATGGATGTTGTAATGGGTTTTTTCCAGGCGGCATAGGAGGAACCTTTTCTTACATGCTTGCCCCTTTGTGGACAGACTTGCGGCATGACACTAGTATACCAGACTCAGGTTACTTTTATGAGACAGGTAAAGACGGCACTGCATTTCTCTGGCAGAACATAACAGAATTCGGCACTAACAATCTAAACACATTTGGTGTTCAACTATGGCCCGATGGTTCGTTTGACTTTCATTATGCAGATGTCAATATTACAAATCATAATGTATGGATTGGATTTACAGGTGACACGACAAGTTTAAATGGTAACGTCTACGATGAAGTAAACGAATTGTTTTACAAGACTGCCCAAGAAGGCGGTATGACAACAGATCACATTGGCAACTTTGCATCTGAAACTTATGAAGTAGAAGGTAACACATATTACGCATGGTACGGGGAAGACGGAGGTTACACCTCTGGGCCCGATTGTAGTAACCCACTAAACGATTCATCGTGTGAAGGATATGAGGAAGCATACTTCAATCAACAATGCGAACAGAATCCTCTTTACGATACGCAATGTCCAGGCTACGAACAAGCATACTACGAACAACAATGTTCTGCCGATCCATTGTATGATTCTGGGTGTCCTGGCTATGCAGAAGCTTATCACGACCTACAGTGTTCGTTGGATTCACTTTACAAAGATACATGTCCAGGCTACAAGGAAGCATTGTTTGAGTACAACTGTACACTAGACCCACAATATGACATGTTGTGTCCCGGCTACATTGACGAGGAAATGTTTAAAGTAGACGATACTAAAGATGATTTTTCTGGTGTCGATGACGGAAGTGATGACGGCACTAGTTTTAACATGGATGGTATTGAGGAAACAGTTTACACTTCAGAGGATTCGTATACTCAGACTATACAAGATGAAAAATTTGTAAAATTTGACGATAAGGATGTTCATTCTGAAGAAGTGTTCATTAATAATGAACAAACTGAATTAGTGGACACAGAAGAATTGGTTGCAAATGACGGAAAGGTGAATGAAGAAAAGATTTTAGAAGACCAAATAGAAGACCAAATAGAAGAAGAATTAGTAATTTTAGAAGAAATGGAAGTTGTTGAGGTTCTTGAAGAGAAGGTTTTGGAAGAAGAAGTCGAATTAGACAAGGTTGAGTTGGTTCCAGTGACCGAAAAAGTAGTTGCAACAGCAAAAGTTGATGCAACATCACTAGTTTTAGCACAAACTGCTAAACTAGTTTCAAATTTAAGAGAAGAAAGTGCATCTTCTTCCCAAAATTCCCAAAATACTTCAAATTTGAGTGTAAGTGAGTCTGCAATTGGGTCAAATTCGCAAGAATTTACCGATGATCCAGCAACAAGTGAGTCAAATTCGCAAGAATTTACCCAACAGACAGAAAATTTGATCTCCGAGACTGAAAATTCTGGTCAATATATGTCACCAGAACAGTTTTTGTTCGGTTCTGACAACGCTTCCTTTGCAATGATGACAGGAAGTGTATCAAATAATACAGAAAGTGTATCAGAAAATGAACAAACAGAGTCAGATGCACAGAATGTTGAACAAAATCTTGCATTGGGAGACTTGGCTCCAATAGGATTTGCTATCATACCAGTGCAAACGTCTAGCGGAATGGTGGAAACAGTGATTCCAATAGAAGAACAGTCCTTGGCAGAGAGACTAGCTGAACGTATAAGACAGAAAAATCTGGAAAATTCAAACGAAGCGGCAATTGGACAGACTGCTGTATTGCAACAAATCGCATCTGGAACTGATATGTCGGCATATTATGACAAAACACCAACATACAAACAAGACATGTATACACAAGAACAGGTTTATGGTAATATCGTGTTGACCGACAACGTAAAGTCGCATTATAAAATGTTCTCAGAAAATCACGGAACAATGCAAGAACTAATTAGGAGTCAATACTAATGGCAGAAATAGAAATTGGGGGAGTAACCTTCAAGGGCGGCAAAATGCTCGCAGTAGGTATGGCCTTATCTTCCGCAGTAGGTGTGTTGTACGGGGGGTTTGAAGTCTACAAAGATTACATGGATATGAAAGAACAAATCCAAGAATATGTAGCACCAGACCTCTCAGGAATCGAGCAGAGTATCGCTGTGCTTGAAGAAACAGTAAACTCGCAAAACACAACCATCCTGGCGCAAAGATCAACCATCGAAGCTCTAGGACAAGAGATAGAAGCAAAGACAGATGCGTTGGATCAAACCACGGACGTTATGCGTGAAAGTATAAATAGGATAGACGGTGATCTACAAGGTCTGTTCGCAGACGTTAGGGATACCGATAAAAGACTGTATGAATTGGAAAAGGGTACTTCCAAGGAACTCAGCGAAATAAGAAAATCTATCCAAGATCAAATTCAAGAAGCCTTGGAGAACCCACTGGCGGGACAATAAAAATGGGTGAAGAATAATGGCGCAGTCGGGAGCAGGAGCAGAGATAACAGCACTCTATGAGTCGTTGCAGGCTTACGCTTGTGCAGCCAGACAAGAAAAGGGAAGAGACCTTGAAAGTCTTTTTGAAATTAAAGCGTCAAATACAAAAAGTGCAGATTGCGACAGAACTTTAAAAGAATGCATGGATCAATTCAAAGGTGATGCGGGGTACAGTTATAGTATCATTGCAACTGCAAACAAATTTTTCAAAGACTACCAAATCAGAAGCGGGTACACCTTCCACAGAGGCAGTCAGAAAGTAGAAGGAATCTACAGAGAGTGGAGAAAGTATAAGACTGGTTCTGGGATGACAGGTGATGACAAATGGAATCCAGCAGACATCTGGGCGATCAAGGCTGGATATACCCAGAAAACCAACTGCAAGAACCTACAAGAGTACAATGATTTTGTATTAGATCAATACAATGCAAAAAAACTCATCGGCATTTCATTGAAAAAAGTCCCAAAGGGACAGGTGAAAACCAAAGTATATAACGATGGCAATAATAAAATAACTGCAAAATTCAAAGAAGTCAAACCAATGACAGACGTTACTGCATCGAAAGATGTTTATCTAACCGTAACTTCTGACGGAAAGGATTTTGACATTCAGTTAAGAAACTTTTCTTCTAGAGCAGTAACATCATCATGGCAGGGTGAGGTAAAAGGAAAGTCAGCAGCCGGTGGTAAAATTGGTGGGGGTCTTTTGGTTGAACAGGCAAAATCTGGAGGCGTTACTGTAACTCCCCCCAATCAATTCAATCCAAACCTAAAACCAACTGACACAGTTTTACGCAAATTTGCAACCATGTACAAAAAGATTGCTGGGACAACAAATAAAGAAAAACAAACAGAGGTAATTGCAAAAACAAAGGGGTTGGCTGCAGTCGATCCGACTTGGTGGATGTCCAAGTATCTGAGTGTATATTATGCACACGAGGTTTCTACTTCAACAAACAAAAACAAAGTGGCGAGTAAAATATACTCCTACGCATCATCCGCAACGGAGAACAGTAGTGTGTTTGTGAAGTATTATGACATATAAAGAAAATGAGCAGTTTATCGGAACATGCTCAGGTTCCTGTTACGCTCCCGATAGCTGGGAGGGAGCAGTTTTTCCTTGGTCTGTTCTACCGCCGTTGCTCAGGGCGCCCAACGTTTAACGTCTATCTGACGGAGCAGTTTAAGGTAGGTCTGGGTGGGGTCATGCTCAGGAACCGCAACCGTATGTCCGATTATTTATACAAGTTTAACAAAAAAATGAGTTTAAGTCAAGGGGCTTTCGCCCCTTTTTTTAGTCCAAATCCATTGTTGCAAACTGGACATCTTTTTGGATGTGAGGAAGATTGAAAAACTCAACACTTAATCCACGGGGTTCAAGAGCCCAAGTAAACATCTCTTGGTTTTCAATTCCCTTTTGACCATTGTTCCATTCTTCATAAAAACTAGGAAGAGCATGGCGAACCAATACTTTGACCGTGTTGTGTTGTCCCTCAATCAAATCATCTTTGACGTTTCGCAACAGAGTTTGCAAACTGCCACCAGAACCAGAAGTAATTGTGTAGGCGAGAGTTGATCCATCAGCACGCAACTGACTAATCTTTTCGGCAAGTTTTGATTTGTGCGGTTCAACGTTATAGTCAATCATTTTCTGTCCAACCATATTCATTTCTTGCACCTCAATCAATTTCTTTGCCTTCTTAGCGATGTTCTTTGCATTGCGGCGGGGAATGTTAAGGTCAACAAGAATCTCTAGCATTTCATCACTGAGAGGATCGACATGTTCGTTGAAGTACATCGTTTCAATCATCTTGTTAAGATCATCTGGTTGATTGCGTTTTGGATCAATGACACTTTCGGGTTTGTTTAGATGCATACCCAAATAATCAATTTCAGTATCATTTAGATGTTCCCACTCTTCACGAGGAACACGGACAGTAGGAATATCCTTACCATGTTTTGAATCAGCGGTGCCTTCTGTAGAATGGTTTCCGCCGACCATAAGAGAACCATCAACACCGTACTCTGGGTCAGATTCATCGTAATACTCGTCAAGCAAAACGGCACGCAATCCAAGTCCCACTGTATCACCATGTGCATCATCAATGGCATTCTGAATAGCTAGTTTATGGTTACGATCATCAGCTGCACGAACCTGTAATTTCGCAGATTTCAGAATTTCTTTTGCATCAGTAAGAACACCTTCACGACTCATGATATCATCAGCGAGTTCTTTTACTGCTTCTCGGTTGATCCCTTTACTAGCGGGTGACCCATTCGACTTGTTAAAGTACATGGGGTTAGACTTTGCGTTCACTGCTTTCAACATTTTATGCTCCTCGTTTCGCATTGTGTTGTAACTACCTGTCAGTAGTATTTCATAACAAAAATCCTCACGACTATTTCGTAGTAAGGAAGCAAACTCTTCATCCGTAGAAGAGTGATTGTATTCATCAGAGATCATTCCCTTATGAATTCCAATATAAATTCGGCCGGTTGGAATGTGAGTGTATTGATAAAGATATGCTTCGTATCTCATTTTTTGAATCCATTCCGATCCACGTTGGTTGAAAACTCAACCTCGGTCAAAAGTGGCGACAACAGTCTATCCTGCAATCGAAATGCCTCTTTCTCCCAAGGCTGATCTTCGTAGCTCATATTATATGAGCAGTGTCGTGACTTCCACTTAATTGCTGAATGGTTGTCATTTAGTTCACGATTAACGTATTGTTTAACGTGAACCATCTCATGAATGATGGTAGAAACCATCTCCATAAAATGTAGGGTTTTATTAATCTGAAGTTTGAATGTGCGTGGCGAAGAACCAACAAAATCTTCTTTCTCAAGGGCGATATTCTCGCAGTATCCATCTGCATCAGGAATGTTCTTCAGATGAACATCAATATAAATGCGTCTGACATCTGGCATGAGATTGCTAGTACACCAATCGACACACTGATTGACGACATGTTTTTGGAAACTGTTTCCACCACGAACCAATACCGAAATTTTACTCAAAAGGAATTTCCTCCCACAAGTAATCTTTAGCCACTTCCTTGGCGTAGGAGACAAGATAGGGTCTATCCGAAAACTGATCTTCAATAACAACCTCAACATCAGCACCAGTGGCGTAAGCCTCTTCGGCTGCGGTTTGACATTCCAAAACGAATTGACCCATCTTACTCATTACTGCACCTCTCCACATTCACCATATCGTCCACATCGATAAGCACGATCTTTTTCACGTTTCCAGATTTCGTACTCACGTTCCCAAACACCTCGTTCGTATGCACACTGCACAGAGTTAGCATTACATCGGAAGGGCGGGAATTCTGCACGATCATTATATCGATAATCACCGTACTCACCATAAGAACCGCCAGAACGGCGATCTTTTAGAACCGAACCAACCAGAATGGCAGAACCCAAACCAATCAGTACACCTTCTTCACGTTTTCCCAAAGCGAAAGCAGAGTTCGCAGAAAGCAGGGACATCGCAACAACAGCTGAAATAAGAAATTTCATAATAGACTCCTATGATATCTGTTTTAAATTTCTCAGAACATCCTTGTCTTTGTAATTGCCGGCATTAATCCAATTACGAAAAGCTTGACATTGGACAGCGGCATCCATACAATTTTTGTAGTTGGAACACCCATCACACGGCTCCGATCTTTTACTGGTTGGGCCATAATAAAGTTGTGTGCCTTGATCGCACTGATCGCTGCCCCACTCAGATTTCCAACCTCTGCCGTTATAAGACTCAGAGTCCCACCAAATCGTATCACGCATAATTATTTATCCCCCAAATCAAAAGTTCCGTCCAGCACTGGCCAAGACATTATAAACAAACCGATAATGCTTAGGAAAGTATAATTAAGTAGGGAGGCCGTTGGATCGGTATCCAACGTACCAACAGCACCCAAAAGAAGAAGCAAACCAAAAATAAAACGAATCATTAGGCAGTCACCTCATATTCTTTATTCCACTGACCGACATTGACATCCATATAATAGGCAGTGTCAAAGTAGTCAACCATGGCATCGGAATTGTCATACCAGAGATTACCACGCATGGCAGCCAAAAGTTCCTGTAGAAACTTCTTTGCCTTACCTGTGTAATGCTTTTCGAACCAGTAAGGATTGATCTGGTAATGATGGGCGCCTTCGCCAGTGTAATCTTTCTGGAAGTCAACAGCACCAGACTTGAGATTCACGACCAATACCATATGGTCACGGACAGCAATCGAACCCTTGACACCGTACTTGTTAAGAACAGACTTGATGCCTGGGGCGAGCTGCTTTTTGCGTTCTTGATTCATGTAAGCCATAATTTTCTCTCTCTCAATCAACGTTACAGTACATATTATGACAGCCCTCGGGGCAGATGTCAAGAAAAAGCTGCCTCCGTAAGCCATTGAAAAATAAGGAAAAGCGAAAAAAGTTCAAAAAAATTGTAAGTTGTTGATTCATAACGATTTTTTTCTTCAATAAAATCAAGGACTTAGAAATTAATTGATTCTAATATCAAATCTGTCACTTTTTTGTGGGCCCATCGGTCTGGGTGAGCGTCATTTGAGACATGACTAGACGCCAATTTGGGCCAATAATTGTTGGTAACATCTAAAATCAAATCCATCATTTCCTCGGAAAAGTGATTTCGGCCGTCCTTCTTAAAAGAATCTACGCCATCTGTTTTCCACCTAGCACCAACTTGAAAATCGGTGTATCTTGGAATGCTTATATCTGGATGGCATAGTTCTACTACGCTCCTAATCAATGGAATAAAATATTCATTTTTGAAATCATATACCCAAGGTGGTAGTTTTTGTTGAGCACCAATCAAGTACAGTGGGATTCGTTTTTTTGATGAGAATAATATCATCCTAGACACCATCATAAAACTTAGAAGTTCATTCCAATGTCCCCATTTATCAATGGTGATGCCGCCAGTTTTACTTTGTTCTAACAAAAATATACTGGGGTCTGTTATCATAGATGGAATATCTCTACAAGGCCCACTCCAAAAAAAGATGATTGCATCAAAGTCTTCAATTGTTTTCCAAGAATCACCAAAACCATGTACATCACAAGACATCTTTGCCCTGTCATCTTCAAGTTTGATGCCATGATGTTGAGTAGCATAAAACATTCCGTTTTCTAAATGATTCATTGCGGTGTGATTTGATCCGCCTGGGAATCCCTGCCTTATTGCAAAATGCCCTGCCTCTGTCAACCAATGTTGTGTACCAGTGTGAGTAACCACATATCCTCTAGTTGAGACTTTGTGGCCATATTGTGGAGAGTCTTCATGCCCCCACTCTCCACAAGCATTACTGTCACCCGTGATAAAAAACTTAGCCACTACAACATCTCCAAAATTTTATTTGCTAAAATTTCATGACATTTTCTGTCGGGGTGAGCATCTTTTGCAACGGTATTTTTATTTTTAACCTGTTTCCAAAAATTTACCGACTTTATTAGAACGTCCAATGTCTTCTCGTCATAACGTGATCCCGTGTACTTTATCTTTATGTCCAATCCTTTATTCAGACGCAAATTATTGTTTCCCCATCCAAAATAGACGGTATCCATCCATTCTGGCCTATCTAGTTCTGGGTAGCATAATTCTATAAGACTCGGTATTGTCCTTAGACCACTGTCAGCAAACTGGTTGAAATCAATCTCTGGTAAATCCTCTTGTCCGCCAAGCAGTATTATGTTATTGTGCAAACCGATCAGTTTAAACAAGTCTTGGTGAATACACAATTGATTCCAGGCCTGCATCATTTGCCATGTTATTGCTCCTTGACTCTGATAAGACTCCAAAAATAAATCAAATTGCGTGGAATCGACTATCGACCTCAAAGGCCCCGTCCAAAAGAAAACAATTACATCCAATGAATTCCTATAGGGTTCCGTGTCATAATCAAATTCATCGGCAATAATGTATGGGCAAAGTCTTGGCCCCCATGTCGATGAATCATACTCTGGTTGAAGATATGCTGGTTTGTCACGGCACAACATATCAATTGCAAGGGCGTTGGAACCGCCTGGGAAAGATTGCCTGAAAACCTCATGACCGGCATTGGAAAGAAACTCGGCAACACCCCTGTGAGAGTTTATTGTGTTAATCCCGATTATGTTTGATCGGTCTCCCACTACATCCCATTCACCTGCCGAAACGGAATCCCCCGTCACCAAGATTCTCATAGTTTATTTCTCTCCGAAGGTTCAGCGCCGAAATTCACCCTACCACTCCCGAAGAATCGCAGTTAGCAACATAAACAAGGAAACCGCATTCAACATAATCAAAGCCCGATCCTTCCACATCACAGACACCCATAACCAGAGTGCCACACCGACAGTTCCAAAGAACAAATCATAGGGTCTATATTCTGGCCCCGCAGCACGAAATGCTAGCGAGAGCAGTATTAAAACGGATGCGGCCCACTTAACGTACCAGTCCAGATTCTCAGGATACCATCTATCATCGGGTCTTTCGTCTGGCATATGCGGATGTTCAGTCATAATCTCGTTGTCTCCAATATGGTTGATTTCAAAATGTCTTCATATGTCCCGTCATCACGTTCGATAACCACACGATCACTTTGAGGATTAGTTGGCACTTCCAATCCCTCGACAGTATACTCTTTGTCAGGTTTAGTCCAATGATGATATCTTACTCTGATCCTTGGTCTCATCCGATATGATTCCCGTTGAGAATTTTGAGCAGTTCTTCTGCCGTCTTATTGTACCCTTCAACCTGTGATGGCTGCACAGTATTTTCTTCAAGTTGTGCAAGAAACCTTGGAAACTCTTCGGCCTTGACAATGTACTCACCATCACGATATGCAAAGTAATGTTCTACAAGTAACTTTAAGTTTGCACTTAATGGTGGTAACTTGGGTGGTGGGTTAAGTTTAGACATAGTACTTTCCGAAAAATTAATATTTAAGCAAAAGGTGAATGTAGAGGGTGTCGTTTATCTGCTATTCGTGGGGAATCGGGTTGCAACCCCACCTCTACATTCGCCCCCAAAATGGTGCCGGTTGTAGGAATCGAACCCACGACCTACTGATTACAAATCAGTTGCTCTACCTACTGAGCTAAACCGGCTTTTCAATGGCTTTCAGTATCCAAAATCATTCTGTTCCTTTGTTTGTTCAACCACTTTCTTCAAACTAGGACTCTGAAACTGTGGCACATACTCGGGTTTTGGTGGTGGTTTAAAGTTATCTATAACAACCTTGGGTTTTCTCTTGGGAGGAGTTCTTTTGAGAGACCAATAAAATGCTTTCTTCTGCTTTATAACAAATATGGATATAATCTTATCCGGCTGAAGATCAATTATTCTGTTACTCTCGTCATAGTGTCTCCAAGAATAACTCCCGTCCTTAGATACTTTCAGATTGTACACCCACATCTCATGAATATACCCCGTCTCATAGATGATTCGGAGTTTATCTAATCTGCGCCTTTTTAGCCTGTATTTGAATATCTTTGGGGTTTTCACGCAAATCCTGTGGGGCAAAAAAATTCTGGGCAAAAAATTTTAAAAAACGCTTTTAACTAATGTATATAGGGGGATGCCAGATGCCCTAGTAAGGGCCAGAGAGCCCGGCCCAAAGCATAGGCCCGGCTCTCGCCCCCCTAGAGCCTACTTAGGCAGCAGCAGACAGAGCACGGTAGCCAGCGGCCACCACAGCACGACTCGGAGTGCCGAGGCGAAACTTCTTGCTGACGCCCTTAGAGGTCTTCACGCTGTTCAGATAGATAGCGTAGCCCTCATGGCGCAGACGGTTCACTTCACGCACAGCATCACCGACACCGAAGCGAGAGGCAATCTGCTTAGCGGTCAACTGCTCACCGTTCTGGAATGCGGCTAGGATTTTCTCACGATTAGTCATTATCAACTTCCTTTCGTTAAGTTAAAGTTAAGGTCGGCCGTTTTGGCTATGGCCAAGGTCAAGGCCGGTTCACCTTTTAAAAATAAATTATACCACTAAATTAAGGCATCTGTCAAGAGTATTAATAGCCAAAATCCAACGGTTGCGTATACTATTTCTGTCATTAATATTGCCTACCTA
>Ga0181568_10001876_pt1 | contig 19114 bp, 13 predicted proteins | sample 101ome_20_FD_133758 | JGI IMG/M metagenome (GOLD analysis project Ga0181568, IMG submission 133758) | Coastal salt marsh microbial communities from the Groves Creek Marsh, Skidaway Island, Georgia - 101404AT metaG (megahit assembly) | ecosystem: Environmental > Aquatic > Marine > Intertidal...
GATTGTAATTCATTATTAGAATTATAAATAACACCAATCATACGTTGTTTTTTTTTAGTATTAAAAGGGGAAATATTTTTACATTTTTTTAAATCAATAAAACAATTATTTATATTTCGTGATTTACAAAAATGATATATATGTTCTTCAATGGAATCTTTAATAGGAACATTTAATACATATATATTATGTTTATCATCCCATTTTGGTGCTGCTAAAACTGAACCATTATAGGTGCCAAAACCAATAATAAAAGTATTTTCAAACATAGCTCGACACATTTGACCTAAATTCCATGAATTATTATTTGAAAAATCTGTTCCTCCATGTTCTGTAGCGGTAGCATCACCAATATGACTATTATGAGCCCAAATAATAATTTTAGATTTAGATATTTTATCTTTTAATTTCATTGTTGTCATTAACATATGTTGATCTCTAGTATTCCATGAAGCATTACTACCAGGTGGTTCTAAATATTGTTTTTTAAAATATTCGTATGAATTTATTATAACATCACAACAAATTTCAGCACTAATAATAGCAATAGTATCAATATTTAGTTCATTACATTTTTTAATATATTTTTGTGAATTATTTTGAATTTGAATAAGTATTTGTTGGAAATAATCTTGAATAAATATGTCAATCTGTGGATTTTTTATAGCAATATTTATAAATTCAGTAGTAGTTTTACATTTATTCATAAATTTTAAATTTGAATAAATACTATTATATAAATTTATATCAATTATTTTTAAAAATGCATATAACCAATCTAATGATTCTTTTAATAAATAACAATCTAATCCTAATAAATATACTTTTTTTGTAGATTTTTCATTAAATTTTTTTAACCATTCTATTAAATCAATTATAATATTATTTTTCCATAACCAAATTGGAAAACTATGAATATTAGATAAAGCTTCTTTAGCAGATTTATTTTCAGATTTATTATGTATATATTTATTTACATTATATAAATTAAACCAATCTGTTTCAAATAAAATAATATTAAAATTATCAAATGAAACTAATTGTTTTGTAATATCTGAACGATTTTTATAAAACTCTTCTGTACCATGTGTAGATTCACCTAATAATAATATATCAGTATTTTTAGGTATATAATGAATAATAGAATCGGATTGATTAAAATTTTTTATATAGTCCATAATACATATATTATTAAAAAAAAAATTTTTTACATTATTATACTTCATTTTGTTTTTTTTTATTATGTTTTTTTAATTCATTTTTAATCTCTGATAATTCATTTATCATTTTTATTTGATAATTATATAATTTTTTATTTTTACTATTTTTTTTATCAATAATATTACTTAAATAATTTTTAAATAATGAATAAATTATAAACATTGAAAATACTATAATAAGTAAATAAATAATATCAGATAGTAATAATCCTACTCCTAAAGTAGAATATCCTATTTGTATTGTATAATTTTTCCAATTATCTGAAAAATATGGTTCAACCATAGGCATTACTATTTGTTCTGTAAATGTTTTACTAACAGATGATACAGATAAACCAATAACAGATGCAATTGCTAATCCAATAACATTAAAATTAGAAAAAAAATCAATTAATGTTTTTTTTTCATTTTCAATAAAAGAAGATATAATATTTTGTTCTTTAATAGATTCTATTTTCATATTATTATATATATATATATATAATAATAAAAAATTTAAATAAAGAAATTTATTATTTCTTATCTCTATTTTTTTCATTTAACATAGGTTTAACATAAATATCACATAATGTTTCACCAATAGCTTTATCTGCATTTAATTTATCTATAAATCCATTATCTTTTTGAATTTTCATAGTAATCATTTTTTGTATAATAATAATATCATTTGGTGTACAATCTTTTTCATAAATCTTATCAAATAATTTTTCAGACATTTTATATATTTTATTATATTTTTGTGTACACTCTTTTTTTAATTCGGAGGTTCTTGTTTTATTTTTTAAAAAAAATACCATATTATTAAAATCATCCATTAATGACATTATATATATATATTATTAAAATATTTATTTCTAAATAAATAATATATGGATTGTATACAAAAATTTTTGTGTTCTGGTTTTAAAGATAAAATAAATGATGCAATAGATACAGTAGATGATATTAAAGATAATATAGATGATGTAATAGATAATGTAGATGATATTAAGGATAATATTGATGAAGTAATGGATAATGTAAATGATGTTAAAGAAAATTTTAATGAAGTTATAGATACAGCAGAAAATGTAATAGAAAATATGGAAAATACAGTAGAAACAGTAGGAGATGTAATAGAAAATACAGTAGATGATATAAAAAATGCAGATAGTATAGGAGATGTAATAAATAGTGTAAAAGACAATGTGGATGAAGGTAAAACAGAAATAGAAAAAACAGTTAATGAAATAGTATCAGATATAAATATAGTAAAAGAAGAAATAAAAGATACAGTGGAAGAGATAAAAGAAACACAAAAAATAACAGAGGAAACGGTAGAAGAAGTAAAAGATATAAAAAAAGAGATAGTAGATACAGTAAATGAAGTAAAAAATGTTGTATAAATATAAAAAATTTAAATAAATTTTTTTTTTTAAATTTTTTAAATTGATTTATAATTTAAAAATAAACAATTAAATAGATTTATGGAGAATAATTTGTATGAATATGAAAAATTTACATTTGATGTAATGGATAAAATGTTTGAAAATGATTATATTGTAAAAAAAATTCAACAAGATTCTTATAATGATTTTATTAGTAATTTAATTCCAATTATAATTAGTCAATATAATCCGTTAACATATAAATATGAGGATGATGAGGGTAAAAAATATGAGATACAATTAAATATAAAAAATTCAAGATTATTATATCCTAAAGTATGTGATAATGATGGAACAGTACATGAATTAACATCAAGTTTAGCAAGATTAAGAAATTATACTTATTCATCTAAATTAATAGTAGATATAATGAAACGTACATTTATTTATGATAAAAATGATGAAATATTAGAAAAAAATGAACAAATATTACAAGAAATAACAATAGGTAAAATACCATTAATGGTAAATTCAAAATTTTGTATAAATAGTATGAAAGATAAAAACCAATTAGATGAATGTAAATATGATAATGGTGGTTATTTTATTATTAATGGAATTGAGAAGGTTATTGTAGCTCAAGAAAGATGTATTGATAATAAAGGATTATGTTTTTATCAGAAAAATTCAAAATATAAATATGTATTGGAATTAAAATCATCTGTTAAAAATAAATATTTACCTACAAAACCACTTAGTATAAAATTATATGCAAAAGATAATATTATAAATGGAAATTATATTCGTATATCAATGCCCTATTTTAAACAAGATATTCCATTATTTATTTTAATGAGAGCATTAGGTTTTAAATCAGATAAAGAAATAGTAAAATTAATTATATTAGATTTATCAAATATTTATCATAAAGATGTAATGGAAATTATTCAATCATCAATAGATGATTCGATTAATATTAAAACGCAAGAGGATGCATTAGAATTTATTTCGAATAATTTAACAAATATTCCACGAGATGCTAAAAATAAAGAAAAAATTTATGAATATGTGAATTATTTATTAACAAATGAATATATGCCTCATGTAGGTGAATCATATATAAAAAAAGGTTTGTATACAGGATATTTAGTATTAAAATTAATTGAATGTAGTTTAGGTAAAAAAGATTGTGATGATCGTGATTCGTATTTAAATAAACGTATTGATGGAACTGGAGCATTATTAGGTGCATTATTTCGTCAATATTATACAAAAATGATGAAAGAATTAAAAACAAGTTGTAATAAGGAATTTAATAATGGTAGTTGGCGTGCAACAGAGAATTTTCATAATATAATTAATATATCAAATATATATAAATTAATTAAACCTACATTAATTGAAAATGGTTTAAAATTTGCATTAGCAACAGGTAATTTTGGTGTAAAAAATTCATTTAATAAACAAGGTATTTCACAATTATATAATAAAATGTCATTTAATAGTGTAAATTCTCATTTACGTAGAATTAATACACCTATTGAAAAATGTGGTAAATTAATTCCTCCACGAAAACAACATGGAACTCAATGGGGTTATATTTGTCCAGCGGAGACACCGGAGGGACAATCAGTTGGTGTTGTAAAAAATATTAGTTTATCGGCAATAGTTTCAATAGGAAGTTCATTATTATCAGTAATAAAAGAATTAAATAAATTTGATATATTATTGTTAGATGATATAGTAGATAGTGATTTAATACAATATGATATTTTATCAAGTAATTCAAAAATATTTCTAAATGGAGATTGGTATGGTGTATCAAATGAAATAAAAAATGTGTATCAACATTTAATAAAGTGTCGTAGATGTGGAATTATAAATATTTATATTAGTATTATATTTGATAAATTTGAAAATGAATTATATATTTATAGTGATGCAGGTAGATTTTTACGACCATTATATATATTAGATGAAGGTAAATTTAGAATTACAAATAAAATTGGGAATTTATTAAAAACAAATAGATTAAATTGGAATTCATTATTAGGAATTTCAAATAATTATAAAATTAAAATAGATGATTTAGAAAATATAAGTAAAGAGGAAATATTAGATATTTATTCAAATAAATCAGAAGCATTAATTGAATATTTAGATCCTTATGAAACATCTACTAAATTAATTGCTATGAATAAAAAAACAATAATGAATACGAATTATTCACATTGTGAGATTCATCCATTCTTAATTCTTGGTGCTATTGCTTCTACTATTCCTTTTCCGGATCATAATCAATCACCAAGAAATACATATCAATCAGCTATGGGTAAACAAGCAATTGGTATATGTGCTACTAATTTTTCTACTCGTATGGATACAATTAGTCATATTTTATATTATCCACAAAAACCATTAGTAACGACTCGTTCAATGAAATATTTAAATACTTCTAATATGCCTTCAGGTATTAATGCAATTATTGCAATTGCAACTTATACGGGATATAATCAGGAAGATTCAGTATTAATGAATAGATCAGCTGTAGATAGAGGGTTATTCTTATCAGGTCATTTAAAAACATATAAGGAAGAAGAGAAGAAAAATCAAAATTCAGGAGATGAAGAGAAATTTTGTATTCCAAGTAAGGATAATACATATAATTATAAATTAGCAAATTATGATAAATTAAATGAGAGTGGTATTGTAAAACAAAATTCGTATGTGTATCCAGGTGATGTAATTATTGGTAAAACAATTCCATATAAGAAAAAATTAAAAGAAAATTCTTATAAGGATAATAGTATAGTATTAAAAAATAATGAAGGGGGGAGTGTATATAAAGTATTTGAAGGAAGAAATGGAGATGGATATAAATTTTGTAAAGTTCAAATAAAAAATGAACGTTATGCAGAAATTGGTGATAAATTTAGTTCTCGTCATGGACAAAAAGGAACAGTAGGAATGTTATATAAACAAGAAGATATGCCATTTACTAAAGATGGTATTGTTCCTGATATTATTGTAAATCCCCATGCTATTCCTAGTAGAATGACAATAGGACAATTAATTGAATGTTTATTAGGGAAAACAGGAACAATATTAGGAATGGAAGGAGATTCAACACCATTTACTGAATTAGATCCTAAAAAAATATCTGACATATTAACAGTTCATTGTGGTATGGATAATTGTGGAAATGAAGTATTATATAATGGATTAACAGGAGAACAATTATTAGTAAATATATTTATTGGACCAACATTTTATCAGCGATTAAAACATATGGTTGTAGATAAATATCATTCACGTTCTACAGGTCCAGTAGTATTATTAACACGACAACCAGCAGAAGGAAGAACACGTGATGGTGGTTTACGTTTTGGAGAGATGGAACGTGATTGTATTATTAGTCATGGTGCATCTGCATTTTTAAAGGAACGTTTATTAGATGTATCTGATAATTATAAAGTATTTGTGTGTAATAAATGTTATATGATTGGTTCAGTAAATGAAAAAAAAAATATATATAAATGTGATCATTGTTCTAATACTACAGAATTTAATGAAATTAGATTGCCTTATGCTTGTAAATTATTACTTCAAGAATTAATTTCAATGAGTATTGTACCAAGATTAATTACTAATTAAGTAAATAATTAGAATTATCATAATCATTAATTAATTCAGTAATTTCTAAAACAAAACTATGTTCTGAATGTTCGAAATCAAATAATTTACCTTCATCATTAACAAATTTAATATCTAATTCAACAAGTTCACTTAATGGTTGTTTTTCAAAATATGTTTCATTTTCAACAAATGTATCATATAAATGAGAACCAGGATTACTACTTAATATAATTTTACTAAAATAATTTGTTTTATTTGTACTTAAAGTATTATCTAAATTTTTTATAGATAAATATAAATGTTTAGGTCCATTAATTCCAGTAATATTTTTATATATTTTTTTTTGAAATATATTTCCTCCATAACCTATTATATAATTATTTTTTTTTGTTTCATTTTTTAATAAATTTAAATCTCCTAAATATATATTTGGATTTTTAATACCTAAATCAGATACTTTTAGATCTAGTTTTACTATATTTTTTATATTATTATTATCATATCCTATATCTAATACTTTAAAACCATTTATATTTTTATTTATTAATGAATCTATATTATTTATTTTATTACTAATATTACCACCAAATCCTAAATATTTTCCTTCTAAAGTAATTGAATAATAATTAACATAATAATTATCATTATTAATTGTATCAGTCCAAATATTATTATTAAAATATCCAAATATAGGAATACCATTTTTATATAATGAATTTTCATTAATATTTAAACTTTTATTATCTGATTTATATACTAAATCTAAATATGAATATGTAAATGTATTATAATTATTATCAATAACTGGTTTAATAATTGCATCTGTTTTTTTTATATTTATTTTATTTATGTCAGATATATCCATTGTATTATAACAAATTTCAGGTATATAAAATCCATTCATATTTTCAATATGTATTTTATTTGTTAAATATTCTTGAATAATTGGTAAACCTTCTTTATTATTATTATTAATAATATTTATAGTAGAATAATTCTCATTATTTAATTGATTTGTTTCAGAGTTAATAAAATTATCAGGTGATAAAATTAATTTATAATTCACTATATCAAAATTAATATTTGTATATTTTGAATCATTTATTTCAAATTGTGTATAAATAAGATTATTATAATTACTATGTGTATTAATAATATTATAATTAGAATAATTTATTTCATCTAATTTAATAATTTCTTTAGAATCATTTAATATAACTTTATATATTTTTAATATATTTGTATATCTAAATATATTTTTACTATTAGAATATAATTTATATATCGTATTTTTAACAAATTTTTGTTTTGATTCATATAATGTTTTTGAAATTAAATTAGAATTATATATACTATTATACCCTTGATAAAATATACGTGTATACCATTTATTATAAATAATTAAATTTTGAGTAGAAAATAAATTTTCATTTGTTTCACTATTTGAAATAATAATATTTTCTCCTTGTTTATGACTATTTAATAAATTATATTTAAATGTTAATTCAATATAATGTCTTTTTATATCAACATCTGTAATATAATTTAAATCTTCAATATACAAATTATTATAATTTGTTTCTTCATAAATTCCTACAATAATTCCTGCAATATTTAAATTAAATGTATGTTTATCTATATTTATAAGATTTCTATTAAAATTATATGTATAATCATCTGGAATAGAATTAAATAATATAGTTTCATTATCTATATTAAAATTAGAATCATTAATAGGTTTTAAATAAGGATAATAATTTAAATTACTTGAAATTTTAAAACGATAATATTTAAATTTATTTTCATTTAAAAATGTTTTTTCTATTATTTTATATGAATTTATATTTATTACATTTGTATCATTATCATTAGTATCAGTTATTGTTGTATTTATTAAAGAAGATAAATCAATAGTATATTTAGCATCTAATATTTCAATTTCATTAGAATAATCTATATTATTTGAACCAAATAATTGAATTATATTTAATGTTCCATTAAATTTAGTTTCATATTTTTTACCACCTATAATAATACTATTATCATTAATATTTTGAATTATTTTATAATATTTTAATGATATATCAGAAGTAAAAATAATATCAATAATAGCTGATTTATTATTATTTAATAATAATGATAATGGTTCTTGTGTTGTATTATCATCAATATAATTATCTGGTATAATATATTTATTTATTATAGAATTTATAGATAATTTTTTAATATAATTATTTATAAAAGATACATCACTTTTTATTGGATTAATATAACCAATTTCTACATTTGATACATATAATTCAGAATATTCAGAATTATATAATCCATTACTTTCAATATATAAAACAAATTTATTTTTACTATAATTATTTAGTATACTATTATTATTATATACATCTGTAATAGAACCAATATAATATGTTAAATTATTTTCTATATAATATAAACAAATTTTATATGGATGATTTTTATTTGTAATATCAATATTATTAAATTTTATATAATTTATAATACTATTTTCAGTTAAATCTAAATATATACTTCCATATGGATTTCTCCAAGATAAATTTGTTGTACTTTTATTTTCAATAATAAATACATTATTTGAGATATTATTATAATAAATATTATTAGATGTGTTTATATGTATAATATTATTTGTTATTTTACTAATTTCAGAATTATATGTTTTATTTGTTAAATTTTCATAAGATTCTAAATAATTTATTTTTATAGATTTATTTATTAATTCATTTTTATTTCTATAATAATATGAATTATTCATACTAAATGTAATTTTAGTTATAAATGTACTATCATTTATATTTATTAATGTTTTATCTATTATATCTGCTAAACGAATTTTAGTATATGTACTATCTATATATCCTATATAATATATATCATCTTCTTTTAATAAAGTATTTGGTATATTAATTTCTATTTTAATTAATTTATCTAATTCTAAATTATAATTAGGAGTTTTTAATATTATTAAATTTTCTTTTATTTCTTTTATTTCAACAATTTCTATATTATTTTTTATTTTTAATTTATTTGTATTTTTTTTCACATTTTCATACAAAAAATGTATATTATATTGTGGAATTATATATGAATATTCATTAATTATATTTAATTTATTTTTATAATAAATTGTAAAATAATATTTATTTGAATTATTATATTCTATATATTTTATTATATTTGAATCAATATTTTTATTTATTTTTTCTATATTTAAAATTTTTTTATTTATATTATCAATATAATTACTATTTAATAATACTAATTTATCTGTATGATAATAATTATATACTCCTAATATAAATTTACCTAATCTTATATTATTATTATTTTTATGATAAAATATTTCTTTATCATAATCATTATTTTTTAAACATATTGTTATACTTAATTCTATATCATTATAATTTATATAATCTTTATTTATTTTTGTATTAAATATTTCATCATGTATTATTATAAAATTATTATACGAATTTAATGCTTCCCTTGTTTTATTTATTCTTGTATTATTATCCATTGATTCATTTATTATATTATTAAACAAAAATTTATATTTTGTACCTATTTCTATTTTAAAAGTTGGATTTATTAATATATTATTATTTACAATATCTGTAAATTCATAAATATTTTCATTTAATAATTCTACACTATATTCTATTGTTGATACTTCTTTAATAACTAATTCTAATATAATAATATTTTCAATTATTATATATAAATTATTTATATTACTATATGATGATACATTTATTTCTATAGTAGAATTTTCTACTCCCGGTAATCCATTTATATTTACTATATTATTTGTATTATGTGAATTATATGGTATAATATTTATTTTACTATCAGTAATAATAAATAATTTATTTAATAAATTTTTATTTGATATATCAAAATTATATGTTATATCTTCATAAATTACTAATTGTGATATAATTGAATTATTTATATAATAAATATTATTTAAACAATTTATTTCAAAATAAAATGAATTCTCTATAGGAAAATATACATCCATTTTATCGTCTGTTTTTTTTTCTTTAAATATTGATGAATATTTATTATAATTACTTTTATTATTTCCTACAATTTGTGTATCTAATGAAGGTGCAATTATTTCTCCATTATTTAAATATCCTTCTAAAATACTTTCTTTATATTTTGTTGTATTTGAATAAATTGTTTCATTATAATTTATATATTTTAAACTTGGATTTTGTGTTATTTTTACATAATTACATTCTATAATTGCACAATTTGTATTATTAAAATAATTACTATAATAACTTTTATTATAAATTGGTATATTTCCTAATATTTTATAATATCCATCTCGTAAACCTATTTTATAAACTATTTTAACATTCTCTATATTTTTATTTATTGTTTTTTGATTTTGATTTATATATACATATGTATCTGGTTTTAAATTATAAATATTTGGTATAGGCGTTTCCTTATAATTAAAATAATCTAAAGTTTCATATTGACGAACGCTCATACCTAAATTACCTAATTCTTGTATTTGAATATTTGTATATGGATATGTATAATATATTAAAATACCTGAATCACAATATTTTTTAAATAAAATTTCAGATAAATTATTTTTAATATTTATTTGATCTTCTAGTGATAAATTATTATACCAAGATACAAATGGTTCATATTCTTTAATATTTAAACGTATAGGATTATATGTATCGATTAAATTATAATTTAATATATGTCTATCTATATAAATTGTACTACCAATATTATAATTATGAGGTGTTAATGTTTTAATCATAATATATTTTTCTTTATTTTTTTCATTATCATTAAATGAATTTTCTAAATATGTATGATCTATTATACAATTTTCAATATTAAATGTATTTGAATGAACTAATCCAAAATTTGTCATTTTATTTTGAAAACCCAAAACATCTTTTAATGAATCTTCTTTATTAAATAATAAACTATATTCTATTGGTACAGAAATATTTATATTTATACCTCCTACTCCTACTAATGATGTTTTATTCGGTATTTTATTTATTTTTATACTATATCCTTCTGATATATTTTTAACCTCTTCTATTTCATAATTTAATAAATCATGATATTTAGGTAAATAGTCATTAGTCCAATCTTCTGGTATAATCATAGCATAAGTATTTGTTGTTCCTGTTTTAAATATTGAACCTATTTTAAAATTATTTTCAGATAATAAACTATAATCTAATATATAATTATTTGTTTCATTATTTTTCATAATATGTAAAACTCTTCCTAACACACTTTTTGTTTCATTTACATTTTCTAATGTTAAATCATTTTTACCTATAATTAATTCAAATATAGATATATCATAATCTAATTTCATATTTTTTGAAATTATACCTATATTATCTTTTGTTACATTATTTACATTATATATTTTATTAATACCTGATTTATATGAACTATAATTAATAAATTTATTACCCTCATAAAAATATTCTGTTCCTATACCAGCAGTATTTATATTATCTTCTAGTGGTAATATAAATCTTATATGACATCTATATATTTTATGAGTATAAATCGAATGTTTTTTATTTATTTCAGATGTAGATATATTAAATATATTTGATGCCCCTGTTATATTTATAATATCACCTGTTTTTAAATCATGATTTTTATGTTTAATAAATATAAATGGATATCCCTCATTTACTATAAATGGACCACTTTGATTTACTTCTGTTAAATCTGTAGAACTATATGAAAATATATTATTATATTGATATATATAAATTAAATTATTATTTTCATTAAATTCTACAGAAAATACCGGTTTATTAATATCTCTTTTTAATGATGTTTTTACATTATATTTTGTATCTTCAATAAATAATTTTGTATTGTAATCATATATTTTTTTTGATATTGCATTTAATTTTTCTTCTATTTCTATAATAAAATCATCTATCATATAATTTCCTTTTGGTAATTGAACTGAATAAATTGGAAATATTTTATATATATCTACATCATCTCTCGAAATATATTTTATATTAAATATATCAGTATAATTTTTTTTATCTTCTATCATACTATCCATTTTTACATTTTTTTCTATTTCATTTGTATATATATTTGTATTTAATTCTGTTGGTAATTTCCAATAATATTGATTTTGTAAATTAGGTTTATTATTTATTAATAAATTATATAAATTTTCATCTATATTTATTATTTCTTTATTTATTTTTTTTATTAATGTTACAAATGAATTATTTATATATGTATAATTTGTTAATTTATTATTATGTATATATTCTATTTTTTTTATAAATGATAAATTATGTAAATATCCATAAATACTAAAATCACTCTTATAATCATTTATATTTTCTATTGATATTGTTGCTATTATTTTAGGTACATTTTCTGTTGAATCTGTTGTATTTATTATATACAAATTATTAATATTTTCATTTATTGATATCGTAATATAAATTTTATTATTTCTTATTATAATATTATTATTAAAATTATAATCCAATATTACTGTTGTATTTGTTGTAACTTTTATTATTTTATTTTTTAAATCAGTATGTGAAATATCAAATATATATTCTATATTTCTATACATTTTTATATTTTCAATTGTTGTATTATTTAATATATATTCTGTATTTGGTAATATATATAAATTATTAGTATAAGAAGGAATTAATGTAAATGTACTATTTGCTATTCTTAATTTTTTTATAAAATCAATAAATGTTGTTATATTTTTAAAATCTCCTATAGTATAATTTATCATTGATTCTGTATTATTAGGTTTTTTATTAAAATATAAATTATATGTTTTTGATTCATATATAAATGATATTAAATATCCATATTCAATTATTGTTTTTTCAATTTCATTTAATGGTATTCTTATATTTCTATTTAATTCTACTAAATAATTCATAAATTCATTTTTCAAAATATCTAATTTTTTATTTTTATCATTATTTTTATAATTATATTGTATTATTTCTTCTATTAATAATTCTATATTACGCAAAAATATATATTTTATATAATAATATTCTAATTCTATTTCTGAATTATTTAAAAATTTAAAATATAATTTATCTGTTGCATTTTCTTTTATATAATATTCACTTATATTTCTTAAAAAATTATATATATTTAATCCTTCTGTTGGAATATTTGTAGGTATTGGCGATTGATATATATAATTTTCATCAAAATTTATTGTTAAATCATCATTATATGAATTTATTGTAGAATTATAATTTGTAAAATTATGAACAAAACTTATTAATTTCTGTTTTGAATCAAAATCATTTATAAAATATTTTATATCATAAGTTGTATCAGTTTCATCATTACGATCTCTTAAAAATAATTTATGACTTATTCCATTATTTGAAAATTTTAATAAATAACTATTTGAATCTTTTATCATATTTAACATATCATTTGTTAATACAGATGATTTTAATGGATTTTCTATTTTATTTTTTAATAAATATAATAAACTTATAAATTTTATTTGTAAATTTTCTAAATTACTATTTATTTTATTTAAATATTCTTCTGATAAATACTCATACAATATTTCTTCTGTTGTTTCATTTTTTATCCATTTTGTTGATATATTATTTACATTATTATTCATTACTTCTAATATTTTTTCATTATTAACTAAAAAATTACTACCTATTTTTGTTTCATTTTCTTTATTTATCCAGTGAATAAAATTATTATTACTTATATAATCTTCATTCATATTATATTTTTTATTAACTAAATCACGAATAGCATATTGAGCATTTGACATCTCTAAACTTATTAATTTTACATTTTTTATATTTATAAATCTACGTGGTAATGTTATTTTATAATAACTTGAATCCTCATAACCTCTTATAAATTCCTCGATTTTTTCTACTGTTATATTGTCCCCTCCTCCAACTGTATTTAACACTAATAAATTTTTATTTATATTTAATGGTATTTTTATTTTATATGAATTACTTACTCTTTTATTATTTTCATAATTATAAATATATTCTATATTAAAAATTGGTTCACCTGTTAATTCATTATAATTTAAATATTCTATTGGTATCCCACCTATTGCATATTTATTTAAATTTTTATTATAAACTCCTTTTATATTTCTAAATATTACTTCTGTTGTATCTGTTATTTCATAATTATGTATATGAGATACTAAAATTGTTTTACTATCTATTATTTTTAATCCATTTTTTTCCACCTTATTAGGATTTAATGTTGTTATTAATTTATGTTGTTTTATACGATCACTACTATTTATTGTTACTAATGTTTTTTTTTCATAATATTTATTTTTATTATCATACATTATTAATAATATATATTATTTTTTATATAAAATATATCATATATATATAAATGAAAACATTACTCACATTTTTAGCCATTATTGTTTTTTCTATTATAATTATTATTAGTATTATATTATTTACTAAATTAACTTCTACTAAAATATCTACTTCTATAAAAAAAAAAATATTTAAAAAACCTCCATCCCCTATTAATAATAAAATTATTAAATTAACAGATAAAGAAATCGCCCAAAATGCCTTGGATTTATTTAATTATAAACATTCTAAATTTATAAAAAATTTAGATAATAGTATTCAATTTTGTATTGATAATAATAAGTTTTTATTAGCCGATAATATTTCAAAATATAAACTATTATATCTTGATTTATATAAACTTAAAATTAATTTAGAAAAAAAATCTAATGGAGAACCTATTGATTATAATTCTAATGAAGAATTTTTATTAAAATCTATTCAAATGGATAATTTAAATAATATTATTCAGAAAATGAACTAACTTGTGTATTTCTTTTTATTTTTATATAAATTACTATTAATCCTGTTATTATCATAGGTATTATTAAATATAATAATAAAAAATATAATCCATTTTTTGTATCTTCATTTATATTTTTAAAATTTGTATATATATCAGATGAATATTTACATGATGGATATAAATCATATAATCCTAATTTATCATTTTCTGATATACTTTTAATTAATCTTAAAATATTACTATCTGACAACATTATTGATTCTAAATCATAATTCTTATTTATTTTTTTTTCTATCACACAATTTTTTACATATCCTTCCCAATTCAAATAATAATTTTTATCTGGATGTCCAAATCCCAATATATGACCCATTTCATGACCTATTACATTTTTCATTGAAATACATTTAGTACAATTCGTCACTATATATATTAATAATCCAAAATCTATTATTGTTATTATAACTATTCCTATTCCTATTTTAGATATTTTTTTTAATTTTAATATATCTATCATCATAATAAAATATAAATTATGAAACAATATTCCTAAAACAAAAAATATTATAAATAAAAAATTATTATACGTACAAAATAAATTATCTGGATAATAACATTTTTTTCTATTTATCCATATTCCACCATCTATTAATTTCTTCATATCACAAGTCCTATACGCTTCTGCAACTTTTGTACTAATTAGATTTTTAAATTTTACTTCTATTTTTATTTGTTTTCTATTTTTATTTTTTTTATAATTTATTTTTATATTATCATTATTTTTACTCCATAATTCTATTCCTTCTTTTATATATTTTTTAAAAGATTCACAATTATTAAATCTAAATAAATTTAATTCACTATATTCTAATTCCTTACATATATTTTTATCTATTTCAATAAATAATTCATTTTTTTTAAAATTTATTTTACATTCTCTACCTAATTCTTCCGAACGTAATGTATATCCATTTATTACACTCAAAAAAAATAAACAAAAAATAAAATATATTTTCATATACATTTTTTTTATTTATTTTCTAAATTCTTTATTAATGAATTTTATAAGGTTCAATTAATATATTATATAAAATTTTAAATGTTATTACAAAAAAATTTATCATAACTGATTCTGTATCTGTTCCACTATTTATTGCATTATTTATATTAATATTAAAATACATTTTTTTACCTTGTATTAATGAATATATTATATATAATATATGAAAAACTAATAATAATAATAAGGGACTCATTATCACTAATAATATATTTTCCATTTCCATACCACCTTTTTGCCTATTTTGTTTTTTTTTATCTCTTCTATCCATTATATTAATATAAATAGATAATATTTTTTATTTACCTGAACTACCAATCCCCTTTTCCCCACGTTCTGTCACTTCTAACTGATCCACAATTTTTACACTTGGTTGTTCATGACAAGGACCTACTAATTGAACTAAACGATCCATTCTATTAATTTCATATGCTTCTTCACTCATATTATCTAAAAGTAAAAGTAATTCACCAGTATAATCTGGATCAACTAATCCAATACTATTCGATAATCGTAGTGGAGTTTTTCCACCCATACTACTACGTGGAAAAATCATATAACTTGAACGTTGATTATTTCTTACACCAGTACATTTAATTCCTGTTCCCACTTTGAAACTTTTTGCTTTACCAGGTACTTCAATTTTTTCAGGCATAAATAAATCTACACCAACATCCTTCATATAATTCACATTATGATTCGCATATTTTTTTTTTAATTCTTCGTCATTTTCGTTAATAATAACGGTTTGATAGGTTATACTCATTTTATATTTTATTATTTATTTAATTTTAAATCAATTTTATATAATATATTTAAAAGTAATATTTTGTTTTTATAAAATGTCAAAATTAGAAATAGATTTTAAATTTTATTCAGATTATCATTCACATTATTTAAACAAAATTATTCATATATTCTGTATTCCCTTAATATGTTTTAGTTTATTTATATTTCTAAATTATATACCATATTCTATACAACTTTATAATTCAAATTATACTTTTTTAAATGTTATTTTTTGTCTAAAATCAAGTTTTATTTTATATGCCTCTTATATTTTATATTATTTATATTTATCTCCCCTTTTAGGATTTATTTGTGGCTTGTTTTATTTATTTATTCTTATTAGTTCTAATTTATTTTATTACTATGTTAATAATGCTTGGATTTATTCTATTTTATTTCAAATTAGTAGTTGGATTATACAAATTTTAAGTCATAAATTTATTGAAGGAAATAGTCCTGCATTTAAAGAAGGATTCGTCCAATCATTTTTAACAGCACCATTATTTATTGTTGTTGAAATAATTGAATTTATTACAAATAAAAAATGTATTAGACGTATTAATAATAATAATAATAATTATGTAAGAATATCCGAATAATATTTTTTAAAAATTGATTTTTCTATATTATCTATTATAATAGTCTTACACAAATATGCCACAAACACACACACATCCTCAAGGTTGGAATAAACACATTCATTATTGTAATATAGGAGGTCAATGTGGGCAAAGTTGTCCTTGTTGTCGTGCTGAAGTATATTTAAAAGGTATTGATCCAGATGCAAAATGGGGAGCTTGTACGATTTGTTTGAAAAATAAAAAAAATAAAAAAAATAAATATTAAATAAAGATTATTGTAAATTATTAATCATAATAATTTTTTTTATATTTTTCTTCAAAATTTTTAATATATTCTTCTAAATCTTCCATTGTAAAATCTTGTGGTTCACTATTTTCATCCATACAAATTATAAATATATCTCCATAAACTTCTTCATTAAATGGTGGAATTATACATCTATTTAGTAGTTTACCATTATTTTTACTATTTATTCCATTCATAATTACTGCATTACATTTATCAGGTTCTCGTAAAATTTGTCCTATAAATGTTAATTTATCACCTAGTAAAATACTAATATTATTTGTATCTTCTGTCATATCTAATGTTTTTTCTTCTGTTGTACCATTTGTATAAATAAGAAGTCCTGTTTTTATACAACTCATTTTTATTTTAAATAAAATATAATAATCAATTTAAAATAAAATTGATTTATAATTATAATAATATAAATTAATATAAATGGAAGAAGAAAGAAAATTAGGAAAAAATATAATAAATAAATTTATTGGTGAAAAATTTTCAGATTCTATAGAAAAAAATTTATATGAATATTCTAAACAATCTAAAACAGTTTATATGGATAAATTAAAATATATATTTGAAATTGTTAATCCTAAATCAACAGTTTATAATAAACAAATTTTAACTAATATAAAAAAAAATAAAATTACACCATATGAATTAATATATAATAAACCATGGGAATTATATATAGAACATTGGAAAGATATTGTAGAAGAACAAAATAAAAATGATAAAATTGTTATTGATAAAACTGCTGAATTTACAACTACTCAATTTACATGTTCTAAATGTAAAAATAATGAATGTAAAACTTATTCATTACAAACACGTAGTGCCGATGAACCTACAACAATTTTTGTAAATTGTATTAAATGTAATAATACTTGGAAAATGTCTTAAAAAAATTTATATTTATATTATTTTAATTTTTTTATAAAACACATACACGATAATAAATATAAATACCTGAATTTTTACTATATTTCTTAAATTCAAATAATTCACCTATACGTAAACCATAAAAATTTGATAAAGGATCTGATAATAAAATTTTTGGTAATTTACTTGTATCAGAAATATTTTTTAATTCACAAATTTTTTTAATTTCATCTTTATTTGAGATAACTCTAATATGTTGAGGTATTTTAACATGTTTTGTAATATTAAATAATAAATTATTATAAGTAAATATTTGTATATTTTCAACATCTATTTTTTCTATAATTTTTTTTTCTAAAATATAATTATTTATTTTTAATGGCTGTGTTAAAATAATA
>Ga0181568_10001877_pt1 | contig 19112 bp, 17 predicted proteins | sample 101ome_20_FD_133758 | JGI IMG/M metagenome (GOLD analysis project Ga0181568, IMG submission 133758) | Coastal salt marsh microbial communities from the Groves Creek Marsh, Skidaway Island, Georgia - 101404AT metaG (megahit assembly) | ecosystem: Environmental > Aquatic > Marine > Intertidal...
GTCATATCGCCATCGGGCGGCGCGATGACGGTGGTTGACCAGCCCATGACATGATCGCCTGAGAACAGCGCCTTTTCTTCGACCAGCGCATAACACATATGGCCCGACATATGGCCGGGGGTAAAAACACATTCCAAAGTCCAGCCATCGCCTTTAATCAGATCGCCATGCGCGACAATTTCATCGGGAGCGAAATCAGCATCAGCCCCTTCTTCCAATCGCGGCCCGTCAAAGGCTTCGACCTGGCCCGGCGCATGGGCATAAATTTTTGCGCCGGTGCGTGCTTTTAAGGGCATGGCCAAGGGCGAATGGTCAAGATGGGTATGGGTGATGACAATATGGCTGACTTTCTCGTCAGGTGCCAAAGCCGCCAAAATGGCATCGAGATGCGCATCATCAAGTGGCCCCGGATCAATGATGGCGACATTACCTTTACCGATAATGTAAGTGCCGGTGCCGGTAAAAGTAAACGGACCCGGATTATTGCAAATGACACGGCGAATGAGCGGACTCAAATGATCGCAGCGTCCATATTCGAAGTCAAATTCAGTGACAAAAGGAATGGCCATCCTATGCTCTCCCAACACAATGTTGATGATTAATTACCATAAACCGACGCCAAAGTCTTGAAGGCAGGCACACAAGACGCGCAAAATCCGCTTGCGCTGACCTGTTTATCGCGTCAATCTCCGTTAAATTTCTGAGGGAGTAAATCATGGAAAAAATTCTGCAAATCTTATCCGGCGCTTTCGGCGCTCTTCTTTTGGTGATGGCCGTGCGTTGGGTGTTTGACCCGGCCGGTGCTGCTGGAGCGATTCAAATGAGCTTATTGGATGGCCCAGGACGCAATTCCATGATTGGCGATATGGGCGCATTCTTTTTCGGCATGGGCGGTTTGGCCGCTTATGGCGTATGGAAAAAACGCTACGAATTTCTTTTCGCCGGCGCTTTCCTGATTGGCACGGCCGCGACATTACGCATCATATCCGGCTTTGCGCATGATGCGCCGACCATTTGGAGTGCCGTTATTTTTGAAGTGGTCGTTGCCGCTGTTTGGATTTCTTACGGACGAAAACTGTCGGCCTGATTACCGACGTGCATTGCCGTTATCGGACGACACTTAAGGGGCGCCGCAGCGCTGAAGATATGCAGCATCGCTTAAAGCTGCAGCATCTATTGACATAACCCATGTCAATAAATACAAAAATCAGCGATTAACTATTCTCAGTTTCGGGTGCCCCTATGCCAAACCGCTTTGTTTCGTTCATGGTTCTTGCGTCTTTGTTTGCCCTTTCATATGGCAGCGCCGCGCAAACGCAGCCCAACGCCCCAAGCCAAACCCAGCGCCCGAATGTTCTCATCATTATGGCTGATGATGTCGGCTATATGGATTTTGGCGCTTATGGTGGGGAAGCGGCGACGCCGGCCATTGACGCCATTGCTGCGCGCGGCATTAAAATGTCGCGATATTATACTTCGCCGCAATGTGGGCCATCGCGCGCCATGCTGCTGACAGGTGCCGATAATCACGAAGTCGGCATGGCCATGATACCGGAAACTTTGCCCGACAATATGCGGGAGACCCCCGCCTATTCAATGAAATTGCCGCAGGGCGCATTGACATTGGCCGACCGTTTGGGGGCAGCAGGCTATCAAAGCTATGCTGTCGGCAAATGGCATATTGGCGATGTTGGCGCAAATTTGCCCCGCAAACACGGCTTTGACCGTTCGCTGATTTTTGATTCCACCGGCGCCGATAATTGGGCGACCCGCTCTTACCTGCCGATTTACGACACGATTCAATGGTTCGAAGATGACACGCCAATCGCGCGCCCCAATGGTGAATATTCGTCGAAATTATTTGTCGACCGTATGATTGATTATATCGACAGCGGCGCGGCTGACCGCCCGTTTTTCGGCTATTTGGCCTTTCAAGCCGTGCATATTCCGGTGCAAGCACCGCGCCATTTTATTGAAAATTACAATGGGCGATTTGATAAAGGCTGGCATGCTTTGCGCCGTGAGCGCATGGCCAAGGGCAAGGCGCTGGGTCTGATACCGGCCGATGCCACCTTGCCGCCACAGCCGCAAGACGCCCGCCAATGGGACACGCTGAGTGCCGAGGAAAAAGCCTTTTACGCGCGCGCCATGCAAGCCAATGCCGGCATGATTGAAGCGATGGATTTCCACCTCGACCGCCTGTTTCAACATTTGGAGAGGCGCGGAAAACTGAAAAACACGATTGTCATTATCATTTCAGATAATGGGCCTGAATCGGCTGCCGTGAGCCGACAAAATCCATTAGTCGATTTCTGGCTCAGCCGACAGGGATATAATAGCGACATTGAAACGCTGGGCGAAGAAGACAGCATGGTGGCGATTGGCATGGAATGGGCGACCGCCGCCGCCGTGCCGTTTGCGCGCTATAAGTTCCACGCCACTGAAGGCGGTCACCGTGTGCCAATGATTATTGCCGGCCCGGGCATTAAACCCAAGGATTTCGAACCGGCGCGTGCCCATGTCTTTGATATTTTGCCGACAGTATTGGAATTGGTCGGATTGCCTGCGCGCTCCGCTTCCAATGAGCCGGTGCCGATAAGAGGTCGCAGTTTGGTGCCGGTGCTGACAGGCCAAGCCGATGAAGTTTACGGCGCGGAAGACGCCGTCGGTATTGAAGTCGCCACCAATGCAGCACTCTATAAGGGTGACTGGAAGCTGCAAAAAATGCCGCCGCCATCCGGCGACGGTCAATGGCATCTTTACAATCTCGCCAATGATCTCGGTGAGAGCCGCGACTTGCAACAAGACTATCCGGAGATTTTTGCTGAATTGAAAAGCGATTATGCAGCTTACGCAAAAGAGGTCGGCATTGCCGAATTGGGCGATGATTACAATCCGTCGCAGCAAGTCGCCTTGGGCTTTGCCGTCAGTCTTTTGGTTTTCCTATGGCCTTATGCTTTGGGCCTCTTACTGGCACTCATCATGATGACCCTGCTCAGCGTAAAAGCCATAAGAGCCATCAGAGCACGATAGCACGGGGTATTGCGCCTTAAGAATCTGCCGCACGGGCAATTTTGGCGGCGCGGCGGCGCTGCGCCGAAGACGGAATATTGAGCGCTTTTCTATATTTGGCAACGGTGCGGCGCGCCATCACCACCCCCCCATCGGCCAAAAGCGCAACCAGTGCATCATCTGACAGCACGCCATCGGGCGCCGCTTCATTGGTCACCAATTCGGCAATGCGCGCTCTCACGGCTTGCGCTGATGCGGTTTTGCTATTGCCGCCCGCCTCAGCGCCGATGGCTGACGAGAACAAATCGCGGAGCGAAAACTGCCCATTAGCGGTTTGCACCAGTTTACCGGCGACGGAGCGGCTGACCGTACTTTCGTGCATGTCAATCGCCTCGGCAATATCGCGTAAGCCCATCGGCTCAAGCGCTGCCATGCCACCGGTAAAAAATGCTTGCTGATGGGCGACAATGGCGCGCGCCACGCGCAATAAAGTGGCAGCGCGTTGCTGCGTCGCTTTTTTCAGCCAGCGTGCCGATTGCACATTGGTCTTCATGAATTTACGTTCTTCATCGGTAATTTTGCGCGCCGCCATGTCCTCCCAATCGCGCTCCAATACCAACACGCTGGGCAGGCTGTCTTCATTCAAATAAGCCTGCCAACCGCCGTCGCCTTCAAGCACAATCACATCGGGCTGCGCCGGACCGCTTGTGTCGGTTTCAAAACCGGCTGCAGGTCGCGGATCGAGGGCGCGCACCGCTTGCAGATAAGGCGCAATATCATCGGCGCTGACATTCATCGCTTTAGCCAAAGCCGCCATATCGCCGCGTCCCAAAATATCAAGATTGTCGAGCAAGGCCTGATGGGTCGGTGTCCAATTACCGGCGGCGAGCAATTGCAGCCGCAGACAATCGGCAAGATTGCGCGCAAACACACCGGCGGGGGTAAAATTGCATATTTGTTTCAGAGTTTCATGCAACAGCCCCCTATCAACGCCAAGGGTCGCGCAAATTTCGTCATCGCTTTCGCGCAAATAGCCGTCTTCGTCCAACCAACCGGTCAATTCCACCGCCAGTGCGGCAATATCGCGATCGCCGATTTCCTCGGCAATTTGGCGCAAAATGTGAGGTGTCAGTCCGCTTTCTTCAGCCGCGCGGTTCTCCAACATGGCGGCGACATCGCCGCTTTCCCCTTCGGCAAAATCGACCCGCACCGCTTCAATTTTGTCGGACAGGCCGGCCCCGCTCGTGCCGTCAACGGTCACCGCGCGCGGCGCTTCGCCATTACCGCTTTCGCGAAAATGCGCGGCATCAAAGGCTAGAAACGGATTTTGTTCCATTTCGCGCTTCAACATATCGGCCAGCTGAATATTGGTCAGCTGCAACAGCTCAATGGCTTGCCGCATTTGCGGATTCATCATCAGCTTTTGCTTTTGCGATATTTCAAGTCGCGGCGACAGCACCATGGGAGGTTCCTTTCGCCGCAGAATGTGCCAATTTGGCACAGTTCTTGCAAGGGGTTAAATGCGTTTAGCTATTGGTGGCAGCGCTGATCCAGCCACCGCCCAAAACACGGTCGCTATCGGCGGCGTAAAACACGCAAGCCTGCCCCGGCGACACCCCTTCTTCGGCCTCAGCCAGCACAATTTCGGCGGCACCGTTTTCTTTCAGCGTCAAGGCAGCGTGTGCCGGTTCACCGGTCGAGCGGATACGCGCCCGCACCGGCAGATCAATGGCGTCATCGCCGCCAATCCAATTCACCTCATCAAGCATAATGCGCGCCCGCGCCAAAGCCGCGCGCGGCCCGACAATCACTTCGCGCTTATCGGCGTCAATCGACACCACATAAAGCGGGTCACCGGTGGCTACACCAAGGCCACGGCGTTGCCCGACCGTATAATGCAAAACCCCTTGATGCGTGCCCAAAAGCGACCCGTCCATATGGCGGATTTCACCGGGCAAGCTGCAATCGGGGCGCAACCGTTTAATGACACCGGCATAATCGCCATTTGGGACAAAGCAAATATCTTGGCTATCCGGCTTGTCAGCCACATCAAGACCGATAAGCGCAGCAAAATCGCGGATTTCATCTTTAGTCAATTCAGCAAGCGGGAAGCGCAGAAAATCAAGCTGCTCTTGCGTTGTCGAAAATAGGAAATAGGACTGGTCGCGCGCCAAATCGCGTGGCCGATGCATTTCCCAGCCGCCGGTGCCTTGCCGCGTGGCAATATAATGGCCGGTTACCAAAGCAACTGCGCCCAGCTCGCGTGCTGTTGTCAATAAATCGCGAAATTTCACCGTCTCATTGCAGCGAATGCATGGAATTGGCGTGTGACCCGACAAATAGCTGTCGACAAATTCATCCATCACGCTTTCTTTGAAGCGCGATTCATAATCAAGCACATAATGCGGCATATCGAGCTTGGCCGCGACGGCGCGTGCATCGTGAATATCCTGACCCGCGCAACACGCGCCTTTGCGGCGTATCGCTTCGCCATGATCGTAAAGCTGTAAGGTAATGCCGACCGCGTCATAGCCTGCGCGTTTGACCAATGCGGCGGCGACCGAACTGTCGACCCCGCCCGACATGGCAATGACCACGCGCTGCGCCGCTCGGTCTTCGTCTCCCGCTTCGGAAGATCCGATACCAAGATCAATGACCGGCATTTTGGCCAGCGCAGATGGGTTCAAAACATCACTCATGGCGCATCCACTATAGCATGACAGCCACCGCCGCAACCCCCGCGCTCCTGCTCATATCGTCTCATACAGGCTCACTCACACATACTTGCTCCCACTCACACCCACTCACACCCGCTCACGAAAAGTTGATTTGTTTGTTAGCAGCGTTTCATGGCCTTAATGGCGCATGGAACTCGTACACGGAGATTAAAAATGCGTATTATGTTGGTAGAGGATGATATGTTGCTGGCGCAGAGCCTGACAGACAGATTGGAAAGTCAAGGCTTTCACGTTGATGAAGCTGATCGCGGCGAGGACGCGCTGGAATTATCGGATATTTATGAATATCAAGTGATGATTTTGGACCTTGGTCTGTCGGATATGAGCGGCGACGAGGTGTTGGACAATCTGCGTGCCAAAAATGAGCGCTTGCCGGTTCTTGTCTTATCCGGCGAGGCCGATGTTGAAGCCCGGCTGTCATGCTTGCGTGCCGGTGCCGATGATTATCTGACCAAACCGTTTAATATGGATGAATTGGTTGCCCGTCTGCACGCTTTGGTGCGCCGCGCTAATGGCCATGCCAATAACCGCCTGCAATTCGGCGATATTACGCTCGATTTAACGGCGCGCGATGTACGGGTCGGAGACAGTCGTGTCGATTTGACGTCGAAAGAATATCAAATGCTCGAACTTTTGCACTTGCGCAAGGGCAGCGTTGTCTCAAAAGAGAGCTTTCTCGACCATCTTTATGGCGGCATGGATGAACCTGAGATGAAAATCATCGAAGTGTTTATCTGCAAATTGCGCAAAAAGATTGAAAATGCCGGTGCCTCGCACCCGTTTATCGAAACGGTTTGTGGGCGCGGCTATCGCGTCAATATTCCCGAGCAAAAATGCAGTGCCTGATAAGGGATAAATTTGCGCTGAGGATTGGACAAAATCGGGGCATGTGATAATCACATGGCCATGACACGCCCCGATTTCAATCCGCACGCACCGCAATTTATGCACGCGCTTTGCCAAATGGCGCTGGATGCCGGTGCGTTGATTATGCGCCATTATCGTGATGGGGTAACGGAAGAGAAAAAGGCTGATAAATCTCCGGTCACGCAAGCCGACCGCGAGGCTGAAGCTTTGCTCGAAAAAGCACTGGCCGAGCTGGTGCCGCATATTCAAGTTATTGGTGAGGAAGCCTGCGCTGACAGCCTGCCCACGCAGTTGGACGATATGTTTTTCCTGCTCGACCCACTGGACGGCACGCGTGATTTCGTCGCCAAGCGCGATAATTTCACCGTCAATATCGGGCTGGTGCACAAACACTATCCGATTGCCGGAGTGATTTATGCGCCGGTTCATGAAAAGCTGTATTTCAGCGGCGCGGATTGCGCTTATCGTCTGCACATTGCGCCTGACGGCAATCTCGATATTCAAGCGGCTGAAAAACTGACAACAGAAAAAATTGACGCGCGCGGCGTGCATATTATTGCCAGCCTCTCGCATCGCAGCGAGAAAACCGATCAAATGATTGCCAGCCTCAATGTCAAAAGCACCATCGCTACCGCCTCTTCTTATAAATTCTGCCTTTTGGCCGAAGGCACGGCCGATTTTTACCCGCGCTATGGCCGCACCATGGAATGGGACACGGCCGCCGGCCAAGCCATTTTGGAAGCGGCAGGCGGCATTGTGACCACGGAAGAAGGCGAGCGCTTTTCTTATGGCAAGCTGGCGCGCGGCCTTGATAACCCATCTTTCATTGCAGCCGCGGCTGATAACTGGCAGGATGCCCTGAAATAGGGGTTATTTAGGAGAGCAGCAATGGCCGGTCGGCATGTGGCAATTTTATATGTCTGTTTGTTGACGATCCTTTCCCCCCTCTCGGCGGCAGCTCAGCAAGAGCGCCCGCGCGCCATTGAAGATTTTTCAGAAAACAGTCTGATTATCGCCTCGGCCAAATATTTGGGCGCTACGGCGGAAAGCATGGCCGAAGTCATTGACCGCATTTTCAGCCGCTATGGCAAGCCCAGCGCGGTTATTCGTGGCGAAGAAATTTCCGTATCGGTCATGCTGGGCGCACGCTATGGCCGTGGCATGCTTTTATTCCCCGATGGCCGCGAATTTCCGATTTATTGGCGCGGGCCCTCGGCAGGCGTCGATATGGGCGCAGCGGGTAATAAGAGCTTCACATTGGTTTACAATATTGATGAACCGCAGGATTTATATCGTCGCTTTGCCGGCGTTGATGGCTCGCTGGTTGCTCTGGGTGGTGTCGGATTTAATTATTTGCAGCGCGGCAATACCATATTGGCACCGATGCGGGTTGGCGTTGGTTATCAAATCGGCGTCAGTCTCGGCTATTTAAAATTCGCCGATGCCCCCGGGTGGATGCTGTTTTAGCGCGATTGCAGACGCACGCGGCCGGTTTCCTCACCCTTACGCGGGTCGAGCAAAATCAATAGCGGGCCGTCTTCGGTTTTCAATTTCACGATAATCCGCGTGTCACCATTTTCAACGCCGAGCAATTCAGCCGAAGCGGGAATGGATATCTCGGTTTCGCCAAAGCCCGGTTTGACGGGAATCGTCTCGGGATTATTAAGCCGCTTAATGACCGTGCCGATAACCACAATGGCGCCGACCACCAGCAAAACGCCAAGACCGATAACCACCACCAAAAGTGTGCGGACATAGCGGCCATTGGGTTGCGGAATATCTTCAGAAGAAGTTTCCGCGAGGCTCGGATTTCCTGTATCTTGAGACATGGTCGATACTCCAAATAATGTGCTCGCCTTCGCCGTCACCTATACGCAAGACGGCGACCGATTGGACAAAACCCTTGCCGCAGCGTCTGATGATTTATCGCGCGCGCGGCTGCAAGAGCTTGTGAAAGCCGGCCATTGCGTTGTCACGCGGCGACAGGCTGACACGACCATAAAAGACCCGTCATGGCGGGTCAAACAAGATGATATTGTCGCCCTTACCTTGCCGCCCCCCGTCGACACGACGGTAAAAGCGCAAAACATCGCACTTAATGTGCTGTATGAAGATGCGGATTTGCTGGTCGTCAATAAACCGGCAAATATGGTAGTGCATCCCGCACCCGGCAGCCCCGACGGCACGCTGGTTAATGCGCTGCTGGCGCATTGCGGCGACAGCCTGTCGGGCATTGGCGGCGAAAAACGGCCGGGCATTGTCCACCGCCTCGATAAAGATACGAGCGGCATTATGGTGGTGGCCAAAAACGATCCGGCGCATCAGGGCTTGTCGGAACAATTCGCCGCGCATGGCCGCGCCGGGCGTCTGCAGCGGCTTTATCAGGCTTTGGTTTGGGGCGAACCGCTGCCCGCCGCCGGCACGGTGGATGCGGCACTGGCGCGCAGTGCCAATAATCGCAAGAAAATCGCCGTCTCAAAATCTAATGAAGCGCGCCATGCGGTGACCCATTATCGGCGGCTGGAAAGCTATGCCGAAAACCAAGTAAGCCTGATTGAGTGTCGGCTGGAGACCGGACGCACGCATCAAATTCGCGTGCATATGGCGCATATCGGCCATCCGGTGCTGGGCGACAAGCTGTATGGCACGGGCATGAAAATCCGCGCCGTGCACCTTTCCGAGGCGCAAAAAACCGCGCTCGATGCCCTCGACCGGCAAGCGCTGCACGCCGCCGCGCTTGGCTTTGAGCACCCGCGCACCGGCGAAACGCATTTTTATGAAGCCCCGCTGCCGGATGATTTGGCCACCCTCTTGGAAGCGATGGCAAAGCTGCCTATATAAAACCTATGAGCAAGGATGAGACTGCAAAGGCGGAAAAGAAATCAACCGCCCCATCTAGAGCGCTGGCTCCGGCCCCCAATCCGGAAGGCAGTCTGTCGCGCTATCTCAATGACATTAAGAAATTCCCCATCCTGGAAGCCGATGCGGAGTTTACCCTGGCGAAAGACTATGCCGACAGCGGCGATAAGGGCGCGGCGCATAAGCTGGTGACCAGCCATTTGCGCTTGGTGGCGAAAATCGCCATGGGCTATCGCGGCTATGGCCTGCCGATTGGCGAGGTGATTTCTGAAGGCAATGTGGGGCTGATGCGCGCCGTGCAAAAGTTCGACCCCGATCGCGGCTTTCGCCTTGCCACTTATGCCATGTGGTGGATTCGCGCGCAGATTCAGGAATATATTTTGCGCTCTTGGTCGCTGGTTAAAATCGGCACCACGGCGGCACAGAAAAAGCTGTTTTTCAATTTGCGCCGTTTGAAGGGTGAGATTAACGCCATTGATGGCGGCGCGCTCAAGCCCGAGCAGGTCAGCGAAATTGCCGAGCGGCTGGGCGTTGAGAATGATGAAGTGACGATGATGGAAGGCCGTATGAGCGGCGGCGATGCCTCGCTCAACGCGCCGATGAAGGCCGGTGAAGACGGTGACGGTGAGTGGCAGGACTGGCTGGAAGATGAGGCCGCCACGCCGGAAATGGTGGTTGCCGAAGACAGCGAGCGCGATGCGCGCCGCAAAGTGCTGGTCGCCGCCATGGCCGGGCTGAATGAGCGCGAGCGCGCCATTCTCATGGCACGCCGCCTCGCCGACCCGCCGCAAACGCTGGAAGAGCTGGCGCAAGAACATGATGTCAGCCGCGAGCGCATCCGCCAAATCGAAACCCGCGCCTTTGAGAAATTGAAAAAAGCGATGGTTGAAAACGCGGTGGATGACGGGTTGGTGATTGAGGCGGAGTAAGCACCTGCCAGCTTGCTGGCTTTGGTGCGCCCTGCGCCAGCGAAGCCGCCTGAAAGGCGGCAAGTCGGCAGGCGGGTGCAACTAGTCCTCGAAAGGATCCTTAACAAGTATCGTGTCGTCGCGCTCGGGACTGGTGGAAAGCAGCGTGACGGGCGCGCCGATAAGCTCTTCAATATAGCGCACATACCGCACCGCTTGCGCCGGCAAATCGGCCCAGCTGCGCGCCCCGAAACTGCTTTCGCCGCTCCAGCCTTCCAACGTTTCATAAACCGCCTCAATGCGCGCTTGCTCGGCCGCATTGGCAGGCAGATAGTCAATCGCTTCGCCGTCCAGCATATAGCCGGTGCAAATCTTAATCTCGTCAAAGCCATCCAGCACATCGAGCTTGGTCAGCGCAATGCCGTCAATGCCCGCCGTCTTGACCATTTGGCGCACCAGCACCGCATCAAACCAGCCGCAGCGCCGCTTGCGCCCCGTCACCGTGCCGAACTCATGGCCGCGCTCGCCGAGCTTTTGCCCGACCTCATTGTCTTGCTCGGTCGGGAACGGCCCCTCGCCCACCCGCGTGGTATAGGCTTTGGTGATGCCCAGCACATGGCTGAGCGCGGCCGGGCCAAGCCCGCTGCCGGTCGCCGCCTGTCCGGCAACGGTGTTGGAGGAGGTGACAAACGGATATGTGCCGTGGTCAACATCAAGCAGCACGCCTTGCGCGCCCTCAAACAAAATGCGCTGACCGGCGCGACGCGCTTCGTCCAGCAGCCGCCACACCGGCGCCATATAGGGGGTCAGTTGCGGCGCAATATCCATCAGCTTGGCTTTCAGCTCGGCCCCGTCAAATTCCGGCAAGGCCAGCCCACGGCGCAGCGTATTGTGATGTACCAGCAGGTTTTCAATTTTCGCGTCGAGTGTATCGGGGTCAGCCAAATCGGTGAGGCGCAGGGCGCGGCGGCCCACCTTGTCTTCATAGGCCGGGCCAATGCCGCGCTTGGTGGTGCCGATTTTAACGCCCGCATTGGCGCTTTCGCGCGTCGCATCCAACTCTTGGTGCAGCGGCAAAATCAGCGTCGCATTTTCGGCAATCTTCAAATTTTCGGGTGAGACGGCAACGCCCTGCCCGCGCAAAGTGTCAATCTCAGACAACAGCGCCCACGGGTCGACCACCACACCATTGCCGATGACCGACAGCTTGCCCTCGCGCACAATGCCCGACGGCAAGAGGGATAACTTATACACCTCGCCATTAATGACCAGCGTATGACCGGCATTATGGCCGCCCTGAAAACGCGCCACCACATCGGCGCGCAGGCTCAGCCAATCCACAATTTTGCCTTTGCCCTCATCGCCCCATTGCGAGCCGATGACTACAACATTGGCCATATGCCTGTCCCCTCTTTACTAGAAACTCAGTTGCTTAATATGCACCACTTGCGGCAGGGCTTCCAATTCTTTCAGCACATCGGCGCTCGCTTCATTGTCAATATTCACCAATGAAATGGCGTCGCCCCCGGGCTTTTCACGGCCCAGTTGGAAGCTGGCAATATTAATGCCGTGCTGGCCCAGCGCACTGCCCAGCGCGCCGATAAAGCCCGGTGCGTCCGTATTGGTGACATAAAGCACACGCGGCGCAAGCTCGGCGTGAATATTAATGCCCTTAACCTGAATGATGCGCGGCTTGCCGTCAGAAAACACCGTGCCGGCGACCGAGCGCTGCTGGCGCTCGGTTTTCAGCGTCAGGCGAATATAGCTGTCAAATGCGCCGGTGGAGTCGCGCTTCACCTCAGACACGGTGATGCCGCGCTCTTTCGCGATGGCCGGCGCCGACACCATATTGACGTCGGCCAAAAGCGGGCGCAACAGACCGGCCATAATGGCCGAGGTGAGCGGCGCCACGTTCAATTCGCTGACATCGCCGACATATTCAATCTCCGCGCCTTCAATGCCGCTTTCGGTCAATTGACCGGCAAACAGGCCCAACTGCTCGGCCAGTGCCACATAGGGGCGCAAACGCGGTGCGTCTTCGGCCGAAATGGACGGCATGTTGATGGCATTGGTCACCGCGCCGGTCATCAGATAATCGGCCATTTGTTCAGCCACTTGCAGGGCGACATTTTCCTGCGCCTCAGAGGTCGACGCGCCGAGATGCGGTGTGCAAACAACGTTTTCCATATTGAACAGCGCATTGTCTTTGGCCGGTTCTTCTTCAAACACATCGAGCGCGGCACCGGCGACATGGCCGCTTTCCAGGGCTTCTTTTAGCGCTTTTTCGTCAATCAAGCCGCCGCGCGCGCAATTGATGATGCGCACGCCCTTTTTGCATTTGGCCAGTGCCTCGGCATTGATGATATTGCGCGTTTTGTCGGTCAGCGGCGTGTGCAGTGTGATGAAATCGGCGCGCGCCAAAACATCATCAAGCTCGGCTTTTTCAACGCCGATTTCCAATGCGCGCTCCGGCGTCAGAAACGGGTCAAAGGCGACCACTCTCATTTTCAGGCCCAAAGCGCGGGTGGCGGCAATGGAGCCGATATTGCCGCAGCCGACAACGCCCAGCGTCTTGCCGGTCAGTTCCACACCCATAAAACGCGATTTTTCCCATTTGCCGTCATGGGTGGAGGCATTGGCTTCGGGGATTTGCCGTGCCAGCGCAAACATCATGGCAATGGCGTGCTCGGCCGTGGTGATGGAATTGCCGAACGGCGTGTTCATCACCACAATGCCTTTTTGCGTGGCGGTCGGCAGGTCGATATTATCGACGCCAATACCGGCGCGACCGATGACTTTCATGTTTTTCGCCGCTTCCAAAACCGGCGGTGTCGCTTTGGTGGAAGAGCGCACGGCCATGCCGTCATACGCGCCAATGATTTTAATCAGCTCGTCCTTATCGAGGCCGGTGATCACATCCACCTCAACGCCGCGATCTTTGAAAATCTGCTCGGCGGCCGGGCTCATTTTATCTGCAATCAATACTTTAGGCATTTTGCGCCTCCATTTTGGCAGTTTGAAAGGCCCAATCGAGCCAGGGGGTCAGGGTGGCAAGGTCGGCGGCATCTACCGTCGCCCCGGCCCAAATGCGCAAGCCCGCGGGCGCGTCGCGATAAGCGCCGATATCATAGGCGACGCCTTCTTCATCGAGCAGCGCGGCAATGCGCTTGGCCAGCGCCGCTTGCGCGTCGGCATCCATCGCCAACACATCTGCATCGACGATTTTCAGGCACACGCTGGTGGTTGATTGATTGGCCGCCTCTTCGCACAAATTGGCCACCCAATCGGTGGCGGCGACCCAATCATTCAGCACTTTATTATTGTCGGCGACGCGGCCCAAAAGGCCTTTCATGCCGCCCAAACCGTCGGCCCAATCGAGCGCATCAATATAATCTTCCAGCGCCAGCATGGACGGCGTGTTGATGGTCTCGCCTTTGAATATGCCCTCAATCAGCGCACCGGCTTTGGTCAGGCGGAAGAGTTTCGGCAGCGGCCAGCTTGGCGTATAGCTTTCCAGCCGCGCAACGGCGCGCGGGGAAAGAATAAGCATGCCGTGGCCGCCCTCGCCGCCCAGCACTTTTTGCCAGCTATAGGTGGTGACATCGAGCTTGTCCCACGGCAAGTCCATCGCAAAAGCGGCTGAGGTGGCATCGCATAAGGTCAGCCCTTCGCGGTCATCGGCAATCCAATCGCCATTTGGCACGCGCACGCCCGAGGTTGTGCCGTTCCAGGTGAAGGCAACATCGCGGGTGAAGGCGACCTCACCCAAATCGGGCAGCGCGCCATAATCGGCTTCAATAACACGAATATCGTCGAGTTTCAGCTGTTTCACCGCATCGGTAATCCAGCCCTTGCCGAAGCTTTCCCAGCCGAGAATATCCAAGCCCCGCGCGCCCAGCATGGTCCACATGGCCATTTCATAGGCGCCGGTGTCAGATGCCGGCACAATGCCGATGCGATAATCATCCGGCACGCCCAAAATGGCGCGGGTTTTGTCAATCGCCGCAGCGAGGCGCGCTTTACCGGGCTTGGAGCGGTGCGAGCGGCCCAAAACCGCGTCTTCCAATGCTTGTAAGGAATAGCCCGGGCGCTTGGCGCATGGTCCGGACGAAAAATCAGGTCGCGCCGGACGCAAATCCGGCTTTGCTATATCTGTCATATCAACCCTTCCAGATCGTTGCCTCTCGTTGGGGAGAGGTGTCCCACGGGTGATATAGGGGGAAATACCGAGTCGGGCAACACTAAAAGGGCGCAGTGAACATAAGACGGGTTGGAGAACTAACCTTAGCTATTTCTTTCTTCAATTTCCGCTTGGAGTTCTTTCGCTCGTTCTTGTGATTTCGAGATACTTTCCGCAGTCATCTTTGCATCGAGTTCGCTCATTTTTCCTTCTTGTTTTTTTGTCGAAGATATCTGCCAATTCATTCAATCCCGTGATTTAACGGCCCATTGCCGGCCCCAATATCAGGGGCGGATTTGATGGCTTGGTGGACGTAATCGAGGGCGATTTCGGTCGCTTGGCGCAGCGTCGCATCACCCGGCCGACCGGCGGAATCGCGCGGCGCATCGGCGACCATCGCTTTAGCAATCTGCCCGCTTAGCGCACTGGCCAGCGTGCAGCCGGTGCCATGTGTGTTGCGGGTGGCGAGGCGTTCATGCTCGAAAACATGCATGCCCGACTGCAGCGCCAGCAAGTCGGTGACGACCTTATCGCTGCCATGCCCGCCCTTAATCAGCGCGCCATGCGCGCCCGCTTCCATCAGCGTGTCGGCGGCGCGTTTCATATCATCAATGCTGTCAACATCGCGGCGCGTCAACAGGCTGGCCTCGGGCAGGTTTGGCGTCACCAATAAAGCGTGGTTGACCAAAAGCGATTGCAGCGCGTCCATTGCCTTATCTTGCAGCAGCCTATCGCCCGATGTCGCGACCATCACCGGGTCAACCAGCATGGGCAGTTTCGGGGCGAGCTTATCGCGCGCCTCGGCCACCGCTTCAATCACCTCGCGCGTCGCCAACATGCCGGTCTTCATCATATCGGCCCCGATATCACTGAGGATGGAGGTCATTTGACTGGCCACAAAGGCAGGGGGCACGGGGCTTATATCTTGCACGCCCAGCGTGTTTTGCGCGGTCAGCGCCGAAATGGCGGTGGTGGCATAAGCGCCTTGCGCCATAATGGCTTTAATATCGGCCTGAATGCCCGCGCCGCCGCCCGAGTCAGACCCCGCGACAACCAGAACTTTACCTAAAGACGGGGGTGCGCTCACGCAGCGACCGATTGAATGGTGCCGACAATCTCGGCCACCACATTTTGCACCAGCACCGCATCATCGCCCTCGCCCATGACGCGGATAAGCGGCTCTGTGCCCGACGGGCGAATGACCAAGCGGCCACTATTGCCCAGCTTCTGCTCACCGGCGCGAATGGCGGCAATGACCTCGTCATTTTCAAGCGGCACACCGGCATTAAAGCGCACATTTTCAAGAATTTGCGGCACTGGCTCAAACACGCGGCACAAATCAGAGACCGGCCGCTCGGTTTGTTTCATCACCGCCAGCACTTGCAGCGCGGCAACCAGCCCGTCACCCGTGGTGCCGAAATCGCTCATCACCATATGACCCGACTGCTCGCCGCCCAGATTAAAGCCGTGCTGGCGCATATGCTCCACCACATAGCGGTCGCCTACTTGCGTGCGGGCCAGGCTCAGCCCGCTGCCCTGCAAATAACGCTCCAGCCCCAAATTCGACATCACCGTGGCAACAATGCCCGGCGCGGTCAGCAGTTCGCGGCTCTGCCAATCACCGGCAATCAGCCCCATCAACTGATCGCCGTCGACCATTTTGCCGTTTTCATCGCAGACAATCAGCCGGTCGGCATCGCCATCCAGCGCAATGCCGATATCGGCTTTTTCGGCCCGCACCTTATCGGCCAATGCGCCGGTATCGGTCGAACCGCAATCTTTATTGATGTTGAAGCCGTCCGGCTCCACGCCAATGGACACCACTTCCGCGCCCAATTCCCACAGCGCGGTCGGGGCCACCTTATAGGCCGCGCCATTGGCACAATCGATAACCAACTTAATGCCCTCAAGGCTCATCTCGCGCGGGAAGGTGCGCTTGGCAAATTCAATATAGCGCGCCTGACTGTCATCAATCCGCTTGGCGCGCCCCAATTCACCCGCCGGCACCAGCTCGCTGGCCGGTGCGTCCATCAACTGTTCAATTTCATATTCAATCTTATCGGAAAGCTTAAACCCGTCCGGCCCGAACAGCTTAATGCCATTATCTTCAAATTCATTATGCGAGGCGGAAATCATCACGCCAATATCGGCGCGCAAAGAGCGCGTCAGAAACGCCACGGCGGGGGTCGGGATCGGGCCAAACAGAAACACATCCATGCCCATTGAGGTGAAACCGGCGACCAGCGCCGGTTCAATCATATAGCCGGAAAGCCGCGTATCCTTGCCAATCACCACGCGATGGCGGTGCTCACCACGGCGGAAATGCTGCCCCGCCGCCATGCCCAAACGCAAAGCCGTCTCAGCCGTCATCTTCTCGCCATTGACGCGCCCGCGAATACCATCCGTGCCGAAATATTTTCTAATCATGCTTCTATGTGGCAAAAATCGGCGCAACAGGGCAAATCACAAGCTGTTGCAATTTATTACTTTTTAGAGATTTGTGCCCAAACGGTCGCGCAGCAGCAGCGCATGGGCAAGCCGGCGCGCATCATGGGTACGAATATAATCCACCCCTTGCGCCACAGCCAGCATTTCCGCCGCAAGGCTTATCGGGCCGCTTTCGGCAACGGAAATATCAGCCAAAGCGCGCAAAAAGCTTTTGCGCGACACGCAAACCAGCACCGGCAGGCCAAATTCGGCCCTCAGGCGGTGCAGGCCGCCCAACACATCAAGCGAGGTTTCCGGCTTATTGCCGAGAAAAAAGCCCATACCGGGATCGAGGGTGATTTTTTCACGCGCCACACCGGCTTTCTCTAAAGCCGCAAGACGCGCCTCAAAAAAGCGGAAGATATGCGGCCAAATATCGCCTTCAGGCGGGTCTTGGCGCGTCGCAATGCCTTTCGCTTGAATGGCGTGCATCAGCACCAATTGCCCGTCATAATCGGCCAGCTCATCGTAAAGCGACGGCTCGGCAAAGCCGTTTATATCGTTCAGCCAAGCCGCGCCCTGCGCCATCGCCCAGCGCTGGGTGGCAGGCTGAAAACTGTCAACGCTGAGCGGCACGCCAAGCTTTTGCAAATCGGGCCAAATGGCCGACAGCCGCGCAATCTCAGTGTCGGGTGACACATTTCCGGCATCGGGATGGCTGGAGGCCGGTCCGACATCCAACACAAGCGCCCCGTCATCGACAAGTTTTTGCGCCTGCGCCAAAGCCGCATCGGGCGACAAAAAATCACCGCCGTCAGAAAAACTGTCGGCGGTGATATTGAGTATGCCAAATATTTGCGTCATGCGACGCGCTTTTCCGCTTTTACGTGCCTTGCGGCTCAGCCCCGCCGACACCGGCCGAGCCTGTGGTCGGGAATGGCGATGCCGGACCGCCACTTTGTGGCGAATTATCATCTTCAGGCCGATGCGGCATCTCGCCTTTCAGTAGGCCGATAATTTCGTCGCCGCTCAGTGTTTCATATTCCAGCAAGCCTTTGGCAATGGTGTGCAAATCTTCCATTTTGTCGGTGCAGATTTTGCGCGCCATTTCATAGCCTTCTTCGACCAGCTTACGCACTTCCAAATCGATTTTGCGCTGCGTTTCCTCAGACATGTTTTGCTTTTGCGCCACTGAATGACCGAGGAAGACTTCCTGCTCGTTCTCGCCATAGGCCAATGGCCCCATTTCATCGCTCATGCCATATTGGGTGACCATGGCTTTCGCCATATTGGTCGCCATTTGAATGTCGGATGACGCACCCGAGGTCACTTTTTCATGGCCGAAAATAAGCTCTTCAGCAATACGACCGCCCATGGCGACCGCCAAATCGGCTTTCATTTTGCCGCGCGTCACCGATACTTGGTCACGCTCAGGCAAGCGCATCACCATGCCCAGCGCACGACCGCGCGGAATAATTGTCGCCTTATGCACCGGATCAGAGGCTTCCATATTAAGCGCCACCAGCGCATGGCCGCCCTCATGATAAGCGGTCAGGCGTTTTTCATCATCGGTCATCACCATGGAGCGGCGTTCCGCGCCCATCATCACCTTGTCTTTGGCATCTTCAAATTCCTGCATGGAGACCAGACGCTTGGCACGGCGCGCCGCCAGCAAAGCCGCTTCATTAACCAGATTGGCCAAATCAGCACCCGAAAAACCCGGCGTGCCACGCGCAATGGTGCGCGCATCAACATCGGTCGCCAAAGGCGTTTTCTTCATATGCACTTTGAGGATTTTCTCACGGCCGATTATATCGGGGTTCGGCACAACAACTTGACGGTCGAAGCGACCGGGGCGCAGCAGCGCCGGATCCAATACGTCGGGACGGTTGGTGGCGGCAATCAGAATAATGCTTTCATTGGCCTCAAAACCGTCCATTTCCACCAGCAATTGATTCAATGTCTGCTCGCGCTCATCATTGCCGCCGCCGAGACCGGCACCGCGATGGCGACCGACCGCATCAATCTCATCAATAAAAATAATGCACGGCGCATTGGCTTTGGCTTGCTCGAACATGTCGCGGACACGGCTGGCGCCGACGCCGACAAACATTTCAACAA
>Ga0181568_10001887_pt1 | contig 19044 bp, 19 predicted proteins | sample 101ome_20_FD_133758 | JGI IMG/M metagenome (GOLD analysis project Ga0181568, IMG submission 133758) | Coastal salt marsh microbial communities from the Groves Creek Marsh, Skidaway Island, Georgia - 101404AT metaG (megahit assembly) | ecosystem: Environmental > Aquatic > Marine > Intertidal...
CCAATGCCATCAATGGGAATGCCATCAATGGGCGGCGTCGCACCCGGCGTTGGACGCGGCAAGAGCAGAGCATCTGGCCCCGGCACCTCTGGAGGATTCTCCGGCGGTTGCGGTGTAACACCGAGGGGGATGATGTGAGCGACTTTAACTACATAACGCCAGAGGGTACGGGCTTCGAGTGGAAGTACCAGCCGCACGAGGACAAGATGTATGTCCGCCGCTACGCGGCAAACCACACCGAACTGGCAGAGAAGGCCAAGCGCATTCGCAAGGCAGGTGGCACCAAGACCATCTCAGACATGCGATCAGTCGGTGAGATTCCCACCGAGTACCTCTACATGGCCGATATCGGCAAGTCATTCAAGGGCAAGTACAAGGGCATCCTGACCGCTGACAGCGAGACACAGCAGAAGCTGTTGGCGAAGTTCATCAAGGAGCCCGAGATTGCCATCTTTATGTACAACGAGAACTTCAACCTCTGATGGCTAAGAAACGACACAACTTAATGATGATGCGCTCCCGCAACCTCGGTGTCGTTGGCACCAAGGGAGCAGGGGTGCGTGCGTTCACGCAGGGCCCGTTCATTGACCGTGACAAGGTCAGGGACGCCGGCACACCTCCGGGTCCGCCTCCGCCTTCTGCCGGCACTGAGTTGGGCAGGCGTTGCGACAACTTTGATCTGGTCATCACCTACGCAGACGGTGCTGGCGGATCATACGAGCAGGTAACCCCCAACAGCGTTGACTGCGGGTACATAGGACCATGATCGGCAAACTGATATTTGCAGACTACCCGTTCGGCGACTTCAAGTATGAGTGGGGACAGCCTCCAAACATGGAGTACCCATGGTGGGTCGTGTGCCCGGAGAAGGAGCCCTGCAAGGGCGGTAAGGCTAAGAAGTGGAGCGTGATCAGTAAGCGCACAACCGACACCAAGCAATGTGAAGCGGGGAGCAAATGAACTTCAGGGAAATCATTAACGCCGCTCAGGCTTACACGGACAGGTACGACGAGGAACTCGTCTCGACAATACCCTCGTTCGTGAAGGTTGTGGAGGGCAAGATCAACAACGCCCTGCGGACTGGCGATCAGGCCGTGCGAGCACAGCTATGGCTTGAGCGCGGTCAGGAGTACTACGCACTGCCATGCGACTGGGGCGGTGCCCGTGACGTCGAGATACTGAAGAGCGGCCAACAGTTCGGTCGTACCCTCACCTATCTGGCGCCAGAGGAAATGAATAAGTTGTCGCGGCCACCAGAGCGACACAGTCGCCACAACTACTACACGATCATCGCGCAACAGATTCAGATAGCGCCACCCACCGACAACGAGGTGCTGGAGATCGTTTACTACCAGAGACTGCCCGCGCTTGAGAATGACACGGACAGCAACTGGCTGACGGAGAAGAACCCGGACGCCTACATATTTGGTCTCTGCACGGAGATTGCCGCGTTCGCTAAGGACGGCATGGCGTACGAGACATACAAGAACAGATTCGCCGAGTCGCTAATCGACATCACCATGGAGGATCAGGTGCAACGCTGGTCAGGACCAGCACTGCGCGTGCAATACGAGGGCCTCGTAGTATGACATTTGAAAACGCTAAAGCCAGCAACTGGGTAATGGAGGGCTTCTCCGTTATTCCCACAGGCTTCAGGCTTAACGGTACAGACAAGGGATACACGTCATTCGGCCGTGCGTTCACTGACGGAGACACGGTGTTCTACTCAGCAACGGACGAGCAGGGTAACCGTGAGGCCGGCTTTGGCACGTATCAGGCCAACACGATCATCGACCGCAAGCCGACCGCTACGTTATTCAACAACGTGTACAACGGCACGGCGCCCTCGCCACTGCCATTCAGTAACGGTGGCACGATTGCCGGCACCTTTAACGCGGTAGCGTTCAACACGCTCTGGGATCACCTTTACAACACCGACAACCCGCACGAGGTAAGTGCGCCGCAGGTTCACCTTGAGCCGGCACTCACGCCGCTCGATGATCAGAACGTGCAGTCCGCGCTTGAATTCCTGTTCGGATACTTTCAGGAGGCCGCGCCGGACGACTGGCACCTCGCGCACATTGACGGCAACACGACCTACATACAGATCAACTCAGGCCCTGACTCTGAGTTCCCGCCCACTGTCGAGGACCTCTCTTTTGCGGAGTTGAAGCTGAACCATGATGCCGGGCACCTGTGGACCCGACTGCAAAACGGATCGATTGTAAAGATCGGCTCGCAGAACTTCATCGAGGACGCGCCCGTTGACGGCCACGTATACGGCAGGATGGATGGCGAGTGGTATCAGGTTAGCGTTGTAGAGGTATCAGATAACCGACCAGACGACCCGTCGGTCGGTGACCTCTGGTGTGACACCGCCCGGACCATGGAACTTTACGTCTACGTAAACGACCAGCAGGGCTGGGTGTCAATGACCGGCAAGGGTGGTATTGACTCCGTTATCGGCGACAACATTGTTCTCGATGACTCAGACGCAACCATGCGTAACATTGCGCTCTGCCGAGAGATTACACAAGAGGGTAATGGCTTCTGGAGGCCGATATTCACCAGCGACGTGGTCACCGAGGGCTCACAGCCCATGCTGGGAATCGACGCAGGGATTACCTCAATCGAGGAGGTCCACAACCAGCACGACGCCAACTACTTCCTGTACGGCAGTCAGGTTGAGGGCGACGCAGACCTACAGCGACAGATTAACGACATCAACGTAGAGTTGGAGGCGCTCGCCACAACACGTGAGTGGGGCCAGTGGGAGATGGTCGCGACCGTCCCCGAGGTAACCGCCGGCAAGGTCAACCTTGATCCTCTGGACTTTTTGTCAGATACGGCGGTACTGCAAATCAACGGAACCGACTCCTCACAAACCAATCACGGGTTCACAGAGGTTGTCGCTGGAGACTACATTGAGTTGGTCGGTCCTGAGGGCTTCGGCCTGTACACTGCTGACGGGCCAGCAGTTGATAATCAGGGGTCTAAAAAGTTCGAGTTGAGTATGGTGCGTAGCAACGGACGCGTATCCGTTGGCGACACCATCGACGTCAAGGTGTTCCACCTTGCTGACACCGACATCGACCTGAGCGACCTCGATGGCCGTTACGCGTTCAAGACGGCGGAGCATTTCAATGCCTCACACCAGACTGAGGATGAGATTTGGTACAACGCGCCGCACAACTTCGCCATCTCCAACGACATGGTGCAGTACGAGGAGTGGGCGCCCAACTACTACCGCATAGCGCATAACGAAGACATGAAGGGCATGCTGTTGCTCTCTGGCCGGGCCGCGAATGGCTCAGGTGTAATAACCGCCAAGTCTTGGGATGAAATAGCCACTGATAACACGTCGGTTTACTACCTACGTAACTCCAACTCTAGGTTAGACAACGGGCTTCTGAAGGAGATAAAACTCAACGACGTCGGAAATGTCATTGTCTTAAAACAGCCAAGCACTGGCGCGTCGTTGTCAATGCACATCACTAGCCATGCTGATAAAACCATATCCTCTGAAACAGAGCACTGCGCGCGCGTTACAATTCGCAGGAAGAGTGGGATACCTAACGCGGAAGGCGAGTGGCGTGCGTACCTACAAAAAGAGTACCTCTCCGCCAAGGGGCATGACCACTATGTTGGCACCCTGAACACCCGCGAGGACAGAATTCTTCGGGGTTGGAAGAGCTTGAGTTCAAACGAGTTCTCTCTTACCAGCAACACAGGGACAACCCCAAGCGACGATAGCAAGGCCGGCACATGGGCCAGCGTGAGGCAGTTCAAGGTCTACAGCGGCCAATTCAAAGGATCTGTGATAGGGGGCTCATTTCCTAACGGCTTGGGGCTTATTACGGTACAGCGCCCGGTCGACACCGGCTACATAATGGCCAGCTACCTTACTACGTCCAATATCCGATCCGAGCGCGGCGACCACACCATGTACGTCAGGCCCTTCTACGGGGAGCAACTTAACTACAGCATATCTGATTGGGACAGCACCCTCACGGTTGGGACGATGGGTATTATCCAGAACAGCAGAACCCAGATCCTGTCAAGCCAGTCAACCAATCAGTTCTCGGTCGACGACGAGGTCGACGACGACCGCCCAGTCTGGACGGGCTCAAACTTTTCTGACTTCAAGGGCCTTGATGATTTTATTGCGGAGTTGAAGTCGGCAGAGCCAGACCAATCTACTATCGACTTCTTAATCAGTCAGTGGCATGTCTACTGGAACACGCCCGGACAATAAGGACCTACTAATGACGGAGCGAATTACATCATTCCCAAGTGAGCCGCCGTTTGGGACGACGCACTACGAGCACGGTCGCTCGTGGGAGTACGTTTACCCCGGCATGTGGAAGTCCATCGCCGGCGCTGGCGCCACCATGGACGTCTACTGGGACGACATACTGAACAAGCCGACGGAGTTCCCGCCGGAGGATCACCAGCACCTGTACCCCGACATCATTAACGATGACTCGGGCGTATCTCTGGACGCTGACCTTAACAGCATCCGAGACAAGGTCTCCCAGATTGATCAGGAGTTGGGATCGATTGCCGGCAACCTAGCATTCTCCGGTACGGTAATGGTATCCACCGGGGTGATCGACTCACTGACCGATCACGGCACAGAGGTCGGCTTCGTCCTTGGGCCTATACCGACCAACCCGCCAGAGGGCTCTGAGAACTCGTACTTTATATGCGAGGACGACGGCGTGTTCGCCGGCATGACCCTCACGGGTGGCGACTGGCTCATATCAGAGGGGCGCAACAAGGGCTGGTCGTCCGTCAACTTCTCGACCTCCGTTAACGTGCTGTGGGACGACGTGGGCAACAAGCCCGACGTGTACCCTCCAGCGGAACACATCCACATGATAGACGAGGTGTTCGGGCTTCAGGACGCTCTGGATAACGCGGGCGCTGACGCGTACGACGACACCCAGATCAAGAAAGACCTTCAGGACGAGGTTGACGCAAGACAGCGCGAGGACCTGATCCTACAGAACCAGATCGACGACATCGACAGCTTCCCCGAGGCGCCAGTAGACGGCGAACTCTACGGCCGCAAGGATAAGGGTTGGGTGCAGGTACCAGACCCGACAGAGCCATACGACGACACTGAGATCAGGTCAGACCTAGCTGACGAGGTCACCGCACGCACAGAGGCCGACGCGGCAATCAATGAGCGCATAGACAACCTCGACCTTAGCGGCGGTGGCGGTGACGACTACGGCTTCTGGAAGGTTCAGGGCGGCATTAGCGACGCACCTTTAAATGTCACCTCCGAGTCGTTGCTGACGTTTGAGGGCGCGAACGGCATAGACATATCACGCTCTGGTAACTACATCACCTTCAGCTACCAAGGCGCTGACCTAGGCGACACATACGACAACTACCAGTACTGGCGGTTTGCCGTAGACGGTTTCAACACAACCAGCGTTACTACCGGGCAGACCATCGACTTCAGGGCCGGCGACAACATCAGCTTAGCTAAGAGCACCGCTGGTGGTAACTTCGTAATCACGATCAGCGCAGAGATAGACGGTCAGGACGTAGACCTTACGGGCTACTACACCAAGACCGAGTCAGACGCCAGATACGAGCCCAAGTTCAGCAAGAACAACGCGTTCAATAAGAACTTCGGTACGTCATCCGGGACGGTTGCCCAAGGCAACCACAACCATGATACGACGTACATAAAGATCGGCGCGGAGACTGACCCGACTGTACCGTCTCATGTTAAGTCGATCACGACTACTGACATCAACAGGTGGAACAACCCGCCAAGCGGCGGGAACTACTCCGGCGGCAACGGCATCTCTATTGCAGGTACTGTGGTATCGATGTCTGGGGCATACAAGGCAGGCGCGCCTGCCATGTTCGAGACCACCGGCAACGAGTCCACACTGCACCTCGTGTCAGGCAACGGACGCGGCGCCGAGGTATGGCTCAACTCTGGCTCCCCAACGGCCAACAAGTACATGCGCGCCAACCCCAACGGTAACTGGGAGATCGTCAACGGCGGATACAGCGCGGTACTGATTAGCGTTAACAACAACGGTGACTTCACGGCCACCGGGGACATTGCCGCCTACTCTGACGAGCGACTGAAGTCGGACGTCAAGACGCTGGACGGCTCCAAGGTTTACGACATGCGCGGCGTGTCATTCACAAAGGACGGGAAGGACGGCTCTGGAGTTATCGCTCAGGAGTTGCAGAAGGTCGCCCCCGAGTTGGTTAACACCGAGGGAGACTACCTCGCAGTTGCATACGGGAACCTCGTCGGCTATCTGATCGAGGCCGTTAAGGACCTCAAGGCAGAGGTCGAGGAGTTAAAGCGTGACAGATGACGTTATCGACCCGCCTACCGCGCCAGAGCCACAGCAAGTAGATAGCGAGTCACACCCGAGGATATACACGGGAGACTCTTACCTAGACTGGTTAGAGGCAGACTGCGACTACCAGAACCAGTACTGGAGCGAGCACCCCGATGAACTTGAGGCGCTGAACGAGGAGGTATACGGCAAGGTATACACCAGAGACGGCGACCCGAGGTTCACACTGCCGCCATTTGGGCCGGTCAAGTACAGCGAGATAATGACCCAGATCGGCAACACATCGTCGAAGCCGGGATCGCTGATCGGAAGTCAGGCCGCTTGGGACAGGGTTCAGAAGCCGTGGGGGAATGCAAAACCTCACAAGTACAGCGACTGGAAGGGCATGTCGTGGGGTTGCCCGAGGCAGTTCTCCCGCGACGGATCGGGTGCCAGCACACTGCACTGGGACTGGCGCTTTGACGGCTCCAAGATAGCGTCACACAACTTCTCGGTAGGCGGACAACCGGGCGCGGGTGATACGAAATTCGGGTTCACAGAGCCAAGCAGTGGGTACACGGGAGCCCCCGGCGCCGTCGCGATGAACGGCTACTTTCTTGGTGACGCGAACGCGCGGTACAAGCTGGAGGTCCCGATACAGCAGTTCCTGTGCTACTCGGCTAGTTCGTCCCAGAGTAACGCGATAACTCTAAACCACACTCACGGCGCCTGCATGATCGTAGGATTCTCCGGCGGGTACATAGCAGGGGGCAGACTGGACATGACCAGCCCGAAACCTCTGGCGCCCAACAGCAACCAGTACAACAGGAACCTCGTCTTTACGCAGGAGTTTACGGTAAGCGCGTCACACCCGCACATAGTCCTGAACCTCTACTTCTGGACTCCCGGCACCAGAGCGGACTGGGGCGAAGTAAACATGCTCTCACCAAAATGCACACGAATAGGATAAAACCATGACAGTCGAAACAGTCAACTTTATATCGGACCTCGATAAGAACAACCCGTCGGGAAGCGACAGCATCTCTCAGGGTGACGATCACATCCGAAACATAAAGAAGGCCATCACCAACACCTTCCCCAACGTGAAGGGCGCGGTGACGGTAACCCACGAGCAACTCAACTCACTGGGCGACGTGCTCCAGCGACAGAACGGCGTGTTCGCATCCGTTAAGTACAACGGCACGACCGTCATGTATGAGCAGAACGTCTCCGGCGTAACGCCGACCGGTAACGGTATCGGCACACGAGTTACCTTCTCACAGCCGACCGCAGGCTTCGATCACCACTACGTTGTGCTGATCCAGCCCTACGCCACTAACAACCGGCACGTTATCTGCACGGTGACTGACCAGCGTGACACATACGTCGAGTTCACTACGCTTGAGTTTGACGGCGCCAACTGGGGATCACCCATTGGGCCGATTGGCTTCTCCATGGTGATGATCGACATGATCCAGATGGCTGATAACTCCTGAGGTCTAAATGCCAGTTCTGAATATCAGAAACATAGGCTCCACTGGTGTCAACAGCGACATCGAGCCGTGGGACCTGCCGCCGGATGCGCTGAGTGATGGCATCAATTATCGACTGTCAGCCAATAAGCTACAGAGCGTCGGTGGCACTAAGCCCATGGCACCGCCCTGCGGTGACACCCTTGGCCACATTAACCAGAGCACTGACTACTCTGGTAACTCGACGTGGGTCGTGTGCGGCACCAAGAACATCAAGACCTACGACGGCAGTTCGTTCAGGGACATAGCGACCTCACTGCGTAACTCGGACCCGAGGTTCACCAACCTCGACCCGACCAAGTGGTCGTCGTGCCGTATCGGTCAGGTGATGTTCTTTAATCACCCACAGCTTTACCCAATCTACTGGGTCGACGGTCAGGGCACGAACACACCCGCTCAGGCGCTCAACTGGAAGCCCGGACAGACTTGGAACCAGAAGAACTACTCATGCCGAGTGCTACGGGCACACAAGAATTTTCTTTTTGCCCTTGGTATGCAGGAGGGTCCAGACGAGTACCGCGACAAGGTCTGGTGGTCACACCCAGCAGAGCCTGACGGAATACCCTATACATGGGAGCCAACTTGGCAGGACCCCAGCAGTATCGCTGGATGGGTCAGCTTGGGACGCGGCGGATCAATTGTGGGCGGCGAGTCACTCCGCGATAGCTTCGTGATCTATTCAGAGCAGGCGATAAATATTATGGACTTTACCGGGGATGCGCTTATGTGGCGCAGGCGTTCGGTATCGTCAGCCGCTGGGCTTGCGTCACAGAACGCGCTGGTGGAGGTTCAGGGCATCCACTACTTCATCAGCCCCGGTGACATTCAGACATTCGACGGCAACAGCATCAGTTCGATCATGCACAACCGTCTACGCAAGCGATTCGCTAGCAGGATGAACGTGGACGCGCTGGGTAATTCTTGGGCGGCTCACAACCCGGCATTCACCGAGATATGGTTTGCCGTGCCTGAGGGCACGTCAGAGCACCCAGAGATTGCTTACGTATTTAACTACCGTGACAACAACTGGAGCATCCGCAACCTTGAGCGAGAGTTCAAGCACGCCCACTTCGGTGTTACCCCGACCGTGTCATCCACAAGCTGGAACAGCATGGAAAGTAGCTGGGACGAGACGCGTCAGGGCTGGATGATGTCCGGCGACGCGCCATTCAGTAACAACCTGCTGGCCGTTACCGATGACGAGATACACGACATCGACGTGCTCAACGAGACGTTCGCTGACGACTTCCAGAGCGCAGGCGGAAAGGTCTGGAACAACAACAGCTTCTATAGCTGGAACCACAGCACCAACAGCAACAGGTCATGGGACTCTATCGACCCCAGAGAGGGATACGCCAGAGAGCCTACGATCATCCGGCGCACTGACCTGCCCATTGGCGGCCACGAGTTGAACACGACCATTACACGCATCTACCCGCTTGTGGAGGGCACCGCACCAATACAGATACGTGTCGGTAGCCAGCAACAGGCTGGCGGAGACATTAAGTGGGCTGGCGACTACAGGACATTCATACCCGGCCGCGACAGGAAGATAGACGTACGCACAACCGGCGAGGTGCACTGCTACGAGATCAAGTCCGAGGGCGGCTCATTCTTTAACCTGACGGGAATGGATATCGAGTGGTCGGAGGCTGGTGCGCGATGAGTAACTACGCGGCGGAACCAGTACCGGCAGGCATCGAGGCCATTACGGCCTCATACCTTGACCGGCAGTTCAACCTTATACAGAACGCCTTCATGGCGGACTTCATGGCACCCAAGCTGGGCGTGTTACCACAGCGCCCGGTGCCCGGTGCAATCGTGTACATCGAGAACGATGTCGACCCCACCCAGAATGGATTCTACGGGTGCGTCAAGAACAGCCAAGGAGTAGGCGAATGGAAAAAACTGAATTAGCACCACTGATAGGCGACATACGTCAGGAGTGGCATTGGGTACAGCCAATCGTCAAGCAGTTACTGGATGACAACCCAGACTGCGGCACCATTCCAGAGGACGTCTATCACGAGTGTAAGGCGGGCAATGCACACCTCTGGGTCTCGCCTCACTACCTCGTCATTACGCAATTTGAGTTCGATGTCCACTCCGGCGACAAGATGCTATTCATCTGGTTCGCATGGTCGAGAGAGAAGGGCGCGAATTTTGGACTGACTGTCATGGAGTACATGGAGCAGTTCGCAAAGAACAACGGATGCAAGGCAATAACCTTCGGCACCAGATACCAGCCGCTGATCGACTACCTATGCAGGGACATGGGATTCCGAGTCAGCACACAGATACTAACGAGAGACGTGGAGTAAACAATGCCATCAAGCATAACCAAGCCAGTGTTCGGGGGCAGTGACAGCACCAACTCGAACAACTCGTCTGGCATCAGTGCGGGCCAGAATGCCAACCTTGGGTTTGGCATCAACGGGAACTACGGCGTAAATCAGGGCGCGAACTTTAACGCGGGCAACTCGCAGAGTCAGGGCGGGTCGCAGAGTTCCGGCTCCAGCTTTAACCAGAGCACTCAGGGCGTATACGGCGCTCAGGACCCGTACCTTCAGGACGTCTACGCACAGGGCGCCAACGCCTTCCATAAGGGCATGAACGAGGTCAACGGCATGACGCCGATGGTTCAAGGCTCGATGGGCAACGCGCTGGGTCAGGCACAGGGAGCATACGGCAACCAGATGGGTGGCGGATTCGCTCAGGGTCTTGCCGGTCAGGTTGGGCCTAACGCCTACACCGACGCCCTCAAGGGTCAGATCGCTGACGACGCTCAGTTGCTGAAGCAACAGAACCTCGGCTCTCTCGATGCGAGAGCGGCCGCCGCAGGAATGTCTGGATCATCCGGCTACCGGGATCAGGTGGGCGACATGATGAATCAGGTAGACAAGAACGCGCTCAACCAGATGTCGCAACTTGGGTTCAATGCACACAATCAGGGCGTCCAGAACCAGATGCAGTTGGCGCAACAGCTTGACCAGAACCAGCAGTTCGGTGTCGGAAACTTGCAGAACCTACAGCAGGGCGCCATGAACATGTTCAACCCCTCACTGGTTGGACAGCAGATGGCGGCGAACTACGCACAGACGATTGGCGGGCCGACCACACTGACCAACAGCTACGGTGGAAGCCAGAACAATGCCACCAGCTTCAACCAGTCCAACTCCCAGAACTTTGGCGGTGGATGGAACAACGGGTTCAACGCAGGCGTTGGAATCAACGGAACCATGGGCTTCGGCAACAACTACGGCGCCAATACCGGAAGCGGGTACGGCAACACCGACACGCACACCGGAATTGTTCCGGGTATAGCGGCTGGCGTTAAAGCGGCTAAGACATAGGGAGACAGACATGCCTAAGAAGAAAAAATCATCATCAGCACCTAAGGGCCTGTCTCCGCAACAAGTCGCGCAGGCCAATCAGCAGGGCTTCGATCACGCCATGGATCGACTGCCACCGATCACCTTCGAGGATATGTTCAGCAACTTCGAGATGTTCTCCGGTGGTATTGGCGACATGTTCGGTAGCGTATTCGGTAGCCTGATTGACCGGGGAGAGAACACCGTTGGCGTTGCAGACAGGAACCCCACTACGGCCACTGAGCAACTGACTCAGGCGGTGAACCCACAGCCAGCACAGCCGCAGATCGATCCCTACGAGGCACGCATCCAGCAGTTGATGAAGGAGCGTGGCTGGACCCGTGAGGCGGCCATCGCAAACCAACAGAACGCGCTGAAGCTAGGCACCGACTACAACAAGGACGGCGCCGTGACTGATGACGAGTGGAAGAAGTACGGCCAGACGGGACCGGGGGCGGCATACATCGCACAGCACCCACGAAAGTGGAGCCCGCAACAGCCACAGCCTCAGGCACCACAACCGGGTGCCCCAGTCCCCGGTATGCCTAACGGCGTCAACCTGACGCCTGAGCAGTTGGCGGCGCTTCAGAAGTTTAACGGCTACGGCAGAGGAGTAGTCTAATGTTATTTACCTCACAGCAGGAGTTAGATGATAAAAAGCAGGAGCAGGGGATCGTTGACGAGCGGACGACCTCCGAAGCTGTCGCGTCGCTGTTCTCTCCTGTAATGGATATGCCTAAAACGCCATGGGAGAGAATGCAGGATAAGCACGGCACCGGCGGCTCTATCTTGCGTATCCTCGGCACTGGACTAACCGGGGGGATACTCGGTGACGCCCTCATGCCGGAGTTGACCAGATCAGGCCGAGAGCAATACGAAGCCGATATGGATGTGTACAAGGCCCAAAAGACTGCCGAGATGGCACGACAGCAGGCAATGGGATACATCAACGTACTCCAAGACGGTATCAATACACCCGAGGACGCGCTGGCTCGCGCTGGCATGATGGGTATGCCCGGTATCGAAACGTACCAAGACCTTGAGTACGTGATGACCGGCCAGCACACGCCCAAAACTAGCTGGCAGATCATAGACGCCGACGGCTACAAGATGCGAGTAGACCCATCAGGCTTGCAGGCGCCTCAGTACGTCCGCGATCCTGACGGCAACCTTATCAGGTCAAACCTCACCGAGGCTCAGGCCAAGAAGTACTCGTTCCTTATGCGCGGTGCCCCACGAATCAGGGAACTCACAGACTACGAGAATAACGGCATAGTCATGTCCCGCTCCAAGGTGACCCAGTTGAAGGCGCAGGAGCAGGCCGACGCACGAGGTATTGGATATATACCTCAGGCGGCTTGGGACGTGTGGATGCAGGAGACGTTGACCCCAGAGGAGCGTGGCTACATTACTGCGGCCATCGACTCAGGGATGATCGCACTGCGCGACGAATCAGGTGCGGCCATCTCCGCTCAGGAAATGTTGCGTCAGATAGATCAGACTTTGATGTTTGATGACTACGACGACAAGACCTACAAGAACCAGCGAGAGGCTAGAGCCAGAAAGGTTCGAGGCTACGCAGGCGGCCAGCCCAAGTGGGTGAGGGATGAGTTCGCGGAGGACCTTGAATACCTAGCCAACTACGACGGCTCCCGTGTGCGACCACAGCACACCGGAGCACCGTTGCTCAGTGCCGGCAATACCAGTCCACAGACTCAGGGTGCGTTACCTCCGATGACCCCAGAGCAGATGACCACCTATCTAATGCTTGAGAAGTCCAACCCAGAGAGTGCGGCGAGGATGATCGAGTTGTTGATTGAAATAAATGGAGCGACTCAATGACACCAGAGCAGGAGTTGGAACTCCTCATGCTCACGGCCGCCGCGAGCAAGGACGAGGACGAAAAGCCGTTGACTAGATTCCAGAAAATCCTAGAAGGGGTTGCGACTGGAATGGGTGACATCGTGTACGGAGGTGGTCAGTTCCTAGAGAACACTGCCGAAGAACTAGCGCCCGGATTTGCAGAGGCCGTGCAGTCAGGAGATGAATGGCTGTACGAGAAAACTGGAGGGGTATTAGGCTCACCTAAGGGCGTAACCATGGACGACAAGGTTAAGGCCCGAGAGCATATCTATCGAGAGAAAACTGGCATCGAGGAGGGTGAGTTCGACGGGGCTCGCCTAGCGGGTAACGTCGCCACCGCATTGGTCGGCGGCGCGACCAGACTTGTCCCAATGATTGCAGAAGGTGCCGCCATGGGTGTGGCCATGCCCAGCACGAGCGATGACTACTGGGGAGACAAGGTAGATGACGCGACCATAGGCGCCCTCGGTGGCGCCGGCGGCAAAATGATTATGGAGGGTGGACAGCATATCGCCAATCAGTACGCCGCACCTGCACTGAAGGCGATGAAGGAGAGAGGCATACAGCCGACAGTCGGGCAGGCCATGGGCGGCTCTATCGGTCAGTTCGAGGAGGCGGCCGGAAGCATTCCGTTTGCGGGTGCGTTATTCCAAGCGCCTAGAGGCAGGGCCCTAGAGGAGTGGCAGGCATCTGTGCTCAACGAGGTACTGGACCCCATTGGCAAGAGCGTCGACGAGATTGGTGTAGCCGGAATGGCCAAGGCTCAAGACCTTATTAAACAGGCTTACAAGGAAGCCGAGGCAATGATGCCCACGATGGGAATTGGCCCCGCTTTCTCCAAGGGTCTCAATGAAGTGTTTGGTCAGGGCATAGACCTTGGAATGAATGAGGGCACGGAGAAGGCGTTCAGAAAAATAATGAAAGACACCGTTTGGTCTCGAATACCAAAGGTGCAGGAGTTCATGGGCCCGACTCAAGCTAGGAACATTAGCGAGATAACCTCGGCAAACTTGAAGAAGGTTGAGAGCGAACTCACCACGAAGATAAACGCGAAGGGAACTGACCCTCAGTTGAGGGAGGCTCTGGTAAGGGTACGCGCCTACATAAGACAGGAGGCGGCAAGCCAGAGCCCAGAGTACAGGGCGGCCATTCAGGCGGCTGATAAGTCATACGCCAAGATGAAGAGGGTCGTCAAGGCGGAGAATACGTCTGCCGCTAAAGAGGGATTCCAACCCAGCCAGCTAGTTCGAGCAACCATTCAGCAGTCTGGCGATAACACCGCCGCCGCTGGTCGCGGCTTGATGCAGGGCGATGCAATGGCGGCCCAGAAGATTCTGGGCGACACCCTGAACGACTCCGGCACCACAGCCCGTGCGGCGGCTACTGCCCTGCTGGGTACTGGGGCTGGGGCTACTATCAACCCGCTTGCCATGGCCGCATTGCCGGCACTGTGGATGGGTGGCACGCGTGGCGGACAGAAGCTGGCCAATGGTTTGCTTGAGTACCTCATGGCCCCGGCAACCAAGTACACGCCAGCCGGCATGTACGGAATGGTCGCTAAGGAGAAGCTGGAGGAGGAGCGGTAATGGCGAAGCTGGCCAAGACATTATTCGACCTCGGCGAAGAGGGTGTCGACAGCCTGCTGGAGTTGCTGAAGAAGAGTGGCGACACTCAGGTGGCAACCACTGGCGGCAGTTACCAGAAGGCGGGTGACATTCTCCGACGCGAGGGTGTTACGGATAACGTGCTCGACTACGGCGCTGGCCGAGGCCACGGCACACAATACCTTCCCGGTAACGCGCAGTCATACGAGCCCAACCCGAAGCCGGGATACACGCCTGACTTTACCGATTCACCTGATCAGATGTACGACGGCATAGCCAACCTTAACGTGCTGAACGTCGTGCCTGAGCCCGTGCGCTCTCAGATTGCAGGCGACATCATGGGCAAGCTGAACAAGGATGGCGTTGCGGCTATCGGCGCCCGGTCATACAGCGACGTGATGAACGCCAAGAATCCTAACCTGCTGGACGACGGCGGCATCATTACCCAGAAGGGTACGTACCAGTACGGCTTCGGTGGTGAGAACGAGGGCCTCGTTGATTACCTGCAACGTCAGGCTGACCTGATACCGGATAAGAAGTTCGAGATCACTAAGGAACCGCTTGCGGCCACTGGCGCTCTGGTCAAGCGACTGGAGAGCATCATGGGCCCTGCCCTTGTTGGTACCGCCGCTGGCGGTGCCGCACTGGCACCAGAGGACGCAGAGGCCGGCGTCACGTTAGGTCTAGCAAAGAACGTCGACTTCGACAGGCTGATATCTGCATGGCAGAAGGCCGTTTCTCGCGAGCCAGATATTAATCCGTCTACTCATCTGGAAAAGATCATTCATAATAAAATGTTCACCAACTATAACGAGTTCGGTGAGTTCGCACGCAAGACTGACGGCGGCAAGAACGGCGAGACCTACTTTAGTCAACTGAAGCCATTCCTGATCGACATCTCTAAACACCCGAAGGTGGCGAAGGACAACCGGCTACGCAAAGGTCTGGTTGAGTACGCCGACAAGCGGTTTGCACAGCGCATCAAGGAGGGCCACAGACCTGACGGCCAGCGAGGGTCGGCAGACCCGTACTCGCTACTGCCTGTCGCCGGCATTGGTGGCGCGGCGGCCGCACTGGCGGCGCCTCACATTGCCGACTCTGGCATTGCGTCACCTGTACGCAGTGAGACCTTAGGCGACGTCACCATGGGGCTTCGAGACTTAGAGCGAAACCTAGAGGGTAGTCCGATGAGCCTGCTGTTCCCGGAGGGCCTGACCAACTATCTGGAGACGGTCAACCGCGAGACTGAGGACCCGAACATGCTGACTAGGGCTATGGCCCTTCTGGACTTAGCGCCATGAGTTACGCAAGGGCGAGGCTCGCCAACAGGGCCGCTCCACACCTTCAGGGTGGCATGTCGGCAAGCATGACCGACGCACTCAAGGAGACGCTACTGGCCGCTGGCTTGGAGGAGGATACAGCGGAAACTGTTGCCCCCATTCTGGCCATCGTGCCCGAGTTCGTTCCGGGCGTTGGTGGCGCGGTTGCGGCTGACAATACGCAGAGGGCTATTCAGGAGGAGAGATACGGCGACGCCGCATTGGAGGCAGGACTGGGTCTCTTCGGTGAAGCGTTCCCAGTTGTGGGTGACATCGCCAAGTGGGCGATACTCGCACCGGCGGCCAAAAGGTTTGGCGGCGAGAGCGTGGAGAGTATGGAGGAGGCCGCGCTCAGTACGCTGAACGGGCCACAGCTAAAGCCGAACGCGATCAAGAAGGTCGAGGACAATCCCTACGGCGGTAAAGTCCTTGAGCAGATGCGCGAGGGCAACTTCGAGAACGTGATGGACGAGTGGGTGGACGTAAGCACCTACCCGGTCATCAAGCCTCAGGAACTGGCCGACACGGTGGTCATGCCCATCAAGGGCGACCCGACTGCGGTGGGCGAACTGAAGCAGTACATGGGGATACCTCTGGACGAGGCCGTGGAGTTCGATGGGGGAGTGGGCTTCGGCGCACAGAACTTCGACGAACTGGCATGGGCCAGCATGTTCGACACTGCCGACAGCGTTGTCGACAAGGTGCGAAAGGTTCACGAGGCGAGTGGCGGGAAGCGAGTGCTCGGCGTGTACAGCAGGATGGGTGACCGCTCCGCTGACTTCAACACGATGCCATTGACGCTCGCTGGCAATCTGGCTCGACAGCTTGGTGATGACTTCAGTCCAGAACTGTTCGACAAGGTCGAGGCCATTGGCGAGACGATGAAGGGCTACCCCGGAATCATGTCGCCAGACTTTAACGCTTGGCTGTCTACTACGAGCGCCGAGAATAGAAAGGCTCTTCTCCTTCCGTTCATGGACGCGAAGGTGGCGAGGGAGAGCGGCATCTTCGGGCCGGACCTACTGCGTGCGACGCTCGACCCGAACCTGCGTAACGACCCGATCAGGTCTATGGGCCAGTTGGTGGTGGAGTTAGACCCCAACGCCTCAGGCGCTGTCAGGGGCGTGAATCACAATACATACGACGGTGGCATACCGTCATTGAAGGGTGGTTTGTTTGGTAGGCTAGAAACTCCGGTGAGCCCGGAAAGCCTGCTGGGGAGTTACTACACCGACATCCTGAAGATGAGGGAGAAGAGCGGCAACCTGATACCACCAGAGCGAGCGTTCAATACTCTGGCAGGCTCGAAGCCTGACGGGGCTGGTAAGTCTCAGGGCTATGCCGTGATGGAAGAGAAGATCATCAAGGGACTGTTAGGCCTGTAGTTCCCTAAAGTGTTCCCTAAGATGGGCTACTCTCGTTGGCCTACGTCCGTGTAAGCCGCGTAGATATTGGCTCCGCCTGCTGGGCTCGAACCAGCGACCCGCTGATTAACAGGGAGGAGGTCGTCACTGGTAAGTCCATGTATCTACTACGATTTCGCCCGTAAACCTTAGGGAACAATTTGCCAGTTTGGGACAGTTTTATGCGGGTTTGCGCGGACTGTTCCCTAGCGCGTTGGGGGCACTTCCTGTAGCTTCCGAACGTAGACCTTCCGCATCGAGGCACTACGGTGCCCGGAGTGGTTGGTCTCGTGATCGGATACCCCCTTAGCCTTCAGGTCGTGGAACCTGAATGGCTCGATACCTGCCTTTTGCATGTGCCCCTGTAAGCGCCTCCACGCGCTTCTAAAGGCATGTTCTGAGTACCTATGGGCTATGTAGGGGTGGCCTCTAACGTCGCTCACAGCGTCTTTCAGGCGGTCAGAGATGGCACATAACTCCCCCTCAGACCCCTTTAGCCTAATCAGCCGGACGTGCGTGTCTGAAACGTCGTCAACGGTCAGATTTAGCACCTCAGACAGCCTTGCCCGTAGCAGGTATGCTAGTTCCATCATCTGCTGAATTGGTGGCGGCGCCATCCTTAGCACCGTCTCGTACTCGTCATCCGTGACGTACCGCTCTCGGGGGGCCTCCCGGTTGAGCGTCACACCAATGCAGGGGTTGTCGGGTATCTTGTGCCGCTCACGGCACCAGTTCCACGCCGACTTCAGAATAGCGATGTGGCGGTTGCCCGCCACCGGGCTCTCATACCAGTCCAGATAGGCGCGTATGGACGTTTGATCCACCCTATCCAAGGACACTGAACCGAACCTATCGTTGCCAACAGGCGCATTCACGAGCCTGTCGATAGCCAGCCGGTAGTCCCTCTGGGTTTTAGACGTGAGTTCGGCGAACTTCTTACTGCCCATGAATTGGTGCAGTAGCCACCCCACCGTCTGCCGGGAATCACCGACAGACTCCTCGTAAGCCCTCCAGACCTCGCTCATGGGCGCGTCGGCCGGGGCGATGATCGTAGTCTTGCCCCACTTTATCTTGCCGTGTACGCGTCCCTCGTACCGCTTCAGCTTGTACCCGTACTTATCAACCGAAACGTATGGGGGTAGCTGTGTTCCTATTCGTCTCTGAGTCACTTAAATCCTCCCGCAAAAAGTCATGCACCGTCCGGGGCTTTCCGTCCCCGGCAATGATGAATCTTATACGGTGTTCCCTAAGCCACTCAATGACTTTGTTCACCTGCTTGTATCCGCTGAGTTCCTGTAGGTCCTCAAAGCTGACGATGCTCAACCTTCGCACTCCGAAACGTCATAGGGGCACTCGTTGGTTCTGTTGGGCATTTCCACCTCAACGTATACAAACCAAGCGGCTAATATCAGGACCGGGACAATCATATCGACGCCACCGAGCAGATGATCACTGACAGCGCAACGAGTATCAGTCCGCGCATCCAGAAGTTATTGTATCCGTGCATTTTTCCTCCCTGAAAAAAAAGAAGGGGCCCGAAGGCCCCGGTGATTAGAATGGCAGGTCGTCGTCTGCCTTGGCCGCAGGTGCCGCAGGCGCGGCCGCTGGTGCACGCTCCTCGTCGACATCGAA
>Ga0181568_10001890_pt1 | contig 19034 bp, 32 predicted proteins | sample 101ome_20_FD_133758 | JGI IMG/M metagenome (GOLD analysis project Ga0181568, IMG submission 133758) | Coastal salt marsh microbial communities from the Groves Creek Marsh, Skidaway Island, Georgia - 101404AT metaG (megahit assembly) | ecosystem: Environmental > Aquatic > Marine > Intertidal...
CATGTCGTCCTCGTTGGTGTTGTTGTTCATGCGTGCGTCGTACCAGCGGAAGAAGCCCTCACGGCTCAGGGGATCGCTGGTCCACTCCCCCTCCTCGACGACGAGCGAGAGCCGCTCATCGTCCACCTCGACCGCTCGCGCGTGCGGCCCCCGGCCGTCGAGGGCATCGATCGCCTCGTACAGCCCGAGGCTCGCCACCTCGAACCATCGGTCACTCTGGCGGCTCTGCACCGCCATCCTCACTCGTGTGCTCATGCTCACTCCTCCTCGCTCGGTGGGTTGATGTGGAAGTTTCCAGCCACTCCGCCCTCGTCGTAGAACAGGTGCTGGATGACACTCGCGGGATCGTCGGCGGAGGCGCTCTCATCCGGCTGGTGCAGGAAGTCGAGGACCACATCGAAGGTCGCCGTCATGTTCCCGTCCGTGTGGGTCTCGATCTTCACGTTCGACGAGAGCCACTCGATGACGCTGTGTCCCTCACCCTTGTAGGCGACCGCTCCGGCGGACGATGCTGATTCGTTGAACTCGGACCGGAGCTGGCGCATCCATCCCTCGATGGGGTTGTCCGCCCTGCGTGCCTCGACGCACTTCTGGTCCTCGAACCAGTACCGTGTCACGACGATGCGCTCACAGAGTCGAGTCTTGGGTTCGAGGGACTTCGCGACGGAGCGCAGTCCCGCGACGACCCCGCTCACTCGCCCCGCTTCGAGCAGGACCGCCCACTCGCGAAGCTGTTCTGCCAGGATTGCGTCTTCCATCACTCTTCTCCCTCGTCCTCGTCTTCGAGGCCGTCTTCGTAGCAGTCTTCGCAGAGGGTCTGCCCCTCGCAGCCCTCGCGCTCGTCCGAGAGGTCACCCAAGGGGAAGACCTCGCCGCAGCACTCGCAGATGCCCTCCTCCCGGAGCGCGAGCCTGTCCTCGTCCGAGAGGTCGAACAGCGCCCCGTTCAGGTCGTCCCGGTAGGCGTAGAAGGCCATCCGGCTGACCACCTCGTGGAAGGTGTCGCACCCCAGCAGGGCCTCCGAGCCCGCGTGCTCGAACATGGCGTCCTGGCGGCGGCTGTTCTGGAGGATGTTGAGACAGTCCATCGTGTAGGTCACGGCACTGTCCGCCCACTCGTGAACCTTGTCCTCCGGGTCGTCAGACCAGTGGTCCATCTCCCGGATGATCTCCTCCGCGTCACCCTCGACGCATTCACTGTAGGAGCTGTGCTCACTCATCGGATCGACCCCATGAAGACGAAGGGGGAGTCCTCCAGCACCTTCGCGGCGAAGTCCTCCGCGTCGTAGACGGTGCGGCACACGAGGCCACAGTTGCCCCAGGACCACCGCACCCGCTCGGGATGGGTGATGCCGTCGTAGTTCTCGAAGTAGCTCTCCAAGACGTTGTTCACGTACTCGGGAACGCCGTCGCGCACCGCCAGGAAGCGGTACACGAAGCCGTTGATGGTGTCCTTCTCGTGGTTGCCCTCCGCCGGGCGCGAGGCCCAGAGGAGGTAGACAGGGGTCTTGTCGGTGTCAGTCACTTGCTCTCCTTGAGTTCGCACACGCGCTCCAGCACGTCTGCTCGAAAGGCCATGTAGGTGACGCCCTCGGTCACCGCGCTCCAGTCACTGTTGTCGAAGGTCTCGATGGGGTCCCCGAGCCAGTCCGCGAACGCGCTCGGGTGCTTGCCGAAGTCCATCACGTCCCTGAAGTGGCCCTTGGTCATGGGCAGCTTCTCGCAGATGGAGTGGAAGGCTCGGTCAGGGTTGGGCTCGACGGCGCAGGCTCGTGCGACCTGCTCGACGGCCTTCCAATAGATGACTTCTCGTGGGTTCAGTGTGCTCACTTGACAACCTTCAGGTGGGGGTACTTGGTCTGCTGAAGGTTCGGCTCCTGCTGCTTGGCCTTCTTGCGCTTGGGTGCGGGCTTGATCCGCTTCAACTGCTTCGTGCGGCCGTCTGCCTGACGGCCAATGTTGGCGATGACGGTCTTGCACTTCTCGCGCTCACGCTCGCCTCCGACCTGCTCCGCGACGAGCAGGAACTCCTCGTACAGCCCCCAGAGCGAGAACGATGCGGGCTGTGCCACGAAGCACTGCCACCAGTCTCGCCACACGAGGGTCCGTGCCTGGGCGACGGTCTCGTCGTCTCGCCGGTCCACCCGGACGTGTGCCTCCAGGCAGGCCACCACGACCTCCCACGCCCGGTCGAACTGGGCGTCGTCGTAGCCGTCCACCACGTCCTCGACGGCCTTCCGAAAGGCTGCGTCGTTGAACGAGTACTCGCTCTTCGTGCGTCCGTCCTCCATCACACACGCTCCATCGGGACCACGCTCGGGCTCCAACGGCCCCGCGAGTCGTAGTCGGAGAAGATGCGAACCTCGTGTCCCTCACCCGCGAGGAAGCCCAGGAGCGCGGCAGCGTCAGCCTCATTGGTGATGCCGGTCTTCTCCATGAAGTAGGACTGGTCGATGACGCCGAAGTAGGGCATCACGCGGAAGGCCGAGCCCCCCACGTCGCCCTTGCGGAGCCACGCCAGCAGAAAGCCGCCCCCCTCCACGGGGCCGTAGGTGAGGAAGTAGCGAGAGCCGTTGCCGGGCTGGTAGTCGTAGGTCTTCATGTGTGCCTCAGGTGTGAACGGACCAGTGCGGCCCGTCGTCGTTGGAAATGTCCACTGCGAAGGTCTCGTGCCCCATCCCGTGAAGCAGGAGCCCGCCGTTGAAGTCGTACCGGTACGCGACATGCTCCCAGCCGATGGTGCCGTCAGGCCGGGTGTACCGAACCTCGTCCTTCCGAGCGCCCGGCCGCCGGGCCTGGAACGCGGATCGGGAGTACATGGGGTCGTCCTCGCCCCGGTCCACGGCCGCCCATCGCTGCTTGGGGGTGACCAGCCGGTACCACGAGATCGTGAACCCACCGAAGGTGGCGTCGTCCCCGAGCAGGACCCGGAAGCGCGGGACCTCGCCCTTGCCGATGACCTCGCCCTTGTAGCCGACGACCTCGATCTCGGTCGGTCCTCCGTAGGTCGCGAGTCGCTCCAGATTGGAGTTGAGGTTCTCGGCCAGCCGCACGGCCTCGGCCTCACGCCCGACCCGATGCAGGGCCGTGATGAACCCGGCCACGTTCATCAGCCGGGCCGCTCCCCGCTCGTTGAAGGTCAGTCCGGGCCACTCATCCTGCCACTCCCCCTCGAACCCGCGCTGGTACGAGAGGGCCAGGAACTTGTCGATTGCAGTCTTTCGTGCGTTCATGTGCTCAGTCCTCGCTCTTGGTGTTGGTGGTGACGTAGGCAGGTCCAACGTTGGTCTCGACCTTCCAGCCGTAGTGGCTCCGGTTCTCGTGGACGATGGCGCACAGGGGAGCGAAGTGCGCTCCCTTGAAGGAGTACCCACCACCGTCGATGCCGCAGAGTCGGTACTCGTCCCCGTCTCCCCCGGTGTAGTGGGCGACCGTGAACCCGGCCGCGCGAAGCTCGTCGTCGGTGATCCGGTCATCGGGCAGGAACGCCCAGTTCCACGCCCACGGGAAGCTGTACCGGCTCTGCTCCATGCGCTCCCGCACGAAGTCGATGGCGTCGTCTTCGTTGTCGAACGTCTCCTCGCACCCGTTCCAGTCCGCGAGGTAGCGGGGGAAGTCTACCTCGGGATCGTCGAGTTCGCAGACGTACTCGGAGGGGTCGTCCTCGACGATCTCCCAGCGCTCATGGGCGGTCTCGCTCGACGTGTCCAGCAGCCCGAGCGGGAAGCCGGGCATGAACCGCTCCATGAAGCGGTCCACGAACCGCTCGAAGGTCTCGTCCTTGAAGTTGCATCGGTCGGGCACGAGTGCCCGGAAGTGGAAGACGGGCTCGATGATCTGGGGCTTGCTCATGGGTGTGCTCACTCGCTCGGGTTGGTGATGGCGTAGAAGAAGGCCACGGCCTCCTCCCAGGTGGGGAAGGTCTCGTACCGGTCTCTCACGGAGACGCAGAAGCGGTCTCGCGCCTCCCCGCCGGAGGCGAGGGGGATGACGGTCTCGCGCCAGATGCAGTCGTCGATGTTGTCCATGCTGTCCTCTCAGTCAGTGGCGGAAACCCCCGCCGGGGGTGGGGCACCTGTCAGGCCGTGCCCCCCTGCGCCTTGCCGAGGTCAGTCGTCCGCGAGACGGGTGCGGTTGACCTCGATTGTGATGGCCGCGGTCAGGTCGCCGCCGTAGGTCTCGGCCAGCTCCTTGTACGAGAGCAGCTCCGTGGCGTACTCACCCCACGCTTCGAGCACTCGCTCGGGGGAGGGGAGCGTATTGTCCCTCAGCGGCTCGACGAAGAGCGTCGCCTCGATGACGAGCTTGCGGGTGTAGCCCTTGCGGTCGGCAGCCATCAGCGCACCTCCAGCGGGCGGACCCGGATGCGCTCGCGCTCCGCCATGGACAGGCCGCGCCGCATGACATCAGCAGCGATCTGCTCCAGCAGGTCCATCTCGAACAGGTCGCGATGCTCGTCCTGGGCGATGAGGGTGATGCCGTCCACCACTCCCGCCAGCGAGTCCGCGCTGTTGGACGTGGGGTCGGTCATGCCCCGCGTCTTGATGGCCTCGATGGCCTCCTGGGTCGCTCCGGTCTTGTCGAGCATCCGGTCCACGAACGCGAAGGTGTCGTCGATGAACACGTCGCACGCCTGCCGGTACCCGGCCAGGGTGCCGTTGCTGGCGACGCTGATCTCGGTCATGGCCGACGAGACGCCCTGCTGGATGCGGTCGGTGTTGCCGTAGTGACGCCACGCGAACTGGCTGGACTTCTCCCAGGTGCCCATGCCGTTGAGGCAGGACGGGCGGAAGCCGCCGCCCTTGATGCCGGTCGTGCGCTTGCCCGTCTCCGAGTTCCAGAAGGAGTACATCGGGAACGGCGTGCCGACCTCGACCGGCCCGTTCGGAGCACCCACGCGAAGCCGCATGGCGTCGTCGTCGATGCGCCAGTCGAGGATCCGGAGGTCACCCACGTCCGTGTTGTCGAGCAGGTCCTCGACGAACTGGAGGTTCGAGTACGAGGCGTAGCCCTGGGAGACCTGCGCCCGCAGGAGGCGCTCGATGCTGCCGTCAGGCATCCGGGTGCGGACGGTCCGGAACATCCGGGGCTTCTCGTCGTTCTGGGCGAACATCGCCCAGGTGCCGGTGGCCGCACGACGCGCGGACGGGTGGTCGAGAGCCGAGAGTTCCATGAGGAAGTTCCCGCCGCTGCGCGGCAGGAGGCTCGCGTCCATCTGGGCGAAGGCCGTCTTGCTCACGATCCACGACTCGTCCGGGCTGTCGATCAGCCGGGCACGAACGTGGTCGTCCTCGAAGGTGACCATCACCTGCGAGAAGGAGCGGGAGTGGTCCTCGACCTGCTGGGCGGCCACCATCTTGCGGAGGTGGTCACGAACGTCCTCCAGCGTCTCCGAGACGTGGAGGTTCGCGAGGCCGCGATGGCCGCGCTTGTTGAAGATGGTCCGGTTGGGGATGAGTGCTGGTGCAACCATTGGGTTCGTTCCTGTACGTGTTGGTGTGTGGGATGCTGAGAGACTGCTCAGCGCAGCTCGTGACCGACCGTGAGGCCGATCGTGAGATGTGGGATGTGGAGACTGACGAGAGGCGAGGGGTCTCGCTCGCTGGCCCAGGTCCGCTCACGCTCGCTCGGGAGCACGGGCTTGCGCCACTTCCGGAGCGAGCCCAGGCCGCTGGGCTTGCGCCCCGTCAGGAACACCATGAAGCGGTGTCCGTGGAGGTTGATGTAGGTCAGGAGCGGCACGGGCTCCTTCCAGACCTTGGAGTCGATGACCTCGCCCGGCTCCGGGGGCTCGCTCGACCCGCTCCAGCTCGCCCGTTCGAGGTCGAACGCCCCCGGCTTCAGCCACGCGGAGAGGTAGAGGTAGCCGTGCGAGCCGTTGGTGTTCGCCACCATCGTCATCAGGTCGTTGTCCACGAGGGTGAACTGCTGCCCCTCGCGAGGCGACATGATGTAGTTGTTCAGGAGGGCGTACACCCGGGCCTGGGCGATCTTCATGCCACCCGCCTCGTTGAGCAGCTTCATCAGGACGGGGAACAGGTCCCCGCCGCTCGACTGGCGGTCGGGCAGGAGGTCGATGGGGTTGTCGGCCCCGACGTTCAGGATGGCGCGAGCGCCCCAGACGCCGGGAGAGTCATCAGGATGGGCGTTGAGGCCCCAGGGCATGGCAGTCATTGTTCAGTCCTCCATCTGAGCGCACTTGCGCTCGCTGTCACGAGTGAAGCTCTCCATGAAGCGCTTTCTCCACCGGGCGTCCGTCTCCGGGGACACGTTGGTGCCCAGGCCGATGTGCGCCTTCACCTCCTCGGGGGTGAAGTAGACCGGCTCGGACTTGCCGGTCTCCGGGTCCCGGCGATGGCGGAACGCCCCGTGGGTCAGCTCCATCAGGCGAGTGCGGGTGAAGAACGTCTTCCAGTTCTTCTCCGTGATCCGGTTCATGCCCACGCTCATGGTCAGCCAGATGAGGGCGTTCATGGCCGGGGTCATCATCCAGACTCCCGGCTCGACGCCGTGCTTGTTGTCCTCCTCCAGCTCGTACCAGTCCCGGGGCGCGTTCCCGCTCTTGATGGAAGCGATGTACTCCGGGTCCGTGATCCGCTCTGCGCGGGCCGGGAAGGGAATGGTTCCGATGGTGTAGTCAAGCGACATGATGCGTTCTCCTCTGAAGCGCGGAAGGCCGGGCCACCGAAGTGACCCGACCCCCGCAGTGTTAGTGTGTCAGGACAGAAGTGTCAAACGACCTTCGTCCCGACGATGTAGCCGCTCTCGACCAGAAGTCCGATGAGCAGCAGGCGGTCGTCCTCGACAGCGAGGATCGACTTGACCGTCTCCTTCACACTGGAGACATCCGGGGTGTCCGAGGCGGTGTCCGGGGCGATGTCTGCCTCCGTTTCCACCTCCGAGTCCAGGGCGGCCTGCACCTGTGCCTGCTCGGCGACGAAGTGGCAGAACGCCATCACCGTCTCGCGGTCGATGTGGAGCAGGTTCGCCAGCACCAGCTCGGTGGAGCACTCGTCCGCGCAGGTCTGGATGACCTGATCGAGCGGCAGCGAGACCTCGATGTGGTCCTCGTACTCCACGTCGTACAGCGTGGTCTCCCAGGAGTTGTACTCGCTGACCCCGGCGATCTCGATCTGCGAAGTGACCTCCACGGTCACGTCTTCGAGCGTGCCCTCCACCTCGTACTCCGTCGCGAGGGTGACCTCATCGGGGTTCTTGGCGTTGATGTAGCGAAGAACGTCGTGCAGGATGGTGCCGAACGTGTCGGTCTTGCTCTCGTCACTCATGTGTCTGTCCTCTCAGTTGTTGATGCCAGCGATGAACTCTTCCTTCGACACGACTCGGGTGCTGGCAGACCCGTCCGCGTGAACCTGTGAGTAGACGACGCCCCCAGTGGCGTCCGCCTCCTCGCGTGCCTCAGCCTGCTGCTTGGAAGCAGCCTTCAGCCCTCGCTTCATGGCTTCCGCCGGGTCCTCCCCAGCGTGCGTCTCACCCCGCGAGAAGTTGGGCCAGACGTAGACCGTGCCGTACTTCGCGGCCTCGTCCGCGCTGTCGAACAGGATCGTCTCCTCGTCATCGTCATCGAGGAGGTGCGTGCGCCAGGACCACTTGGAGTCCTTGACCTCGGCAACGTACTTGATGTCCTCGACGGGCTCCCCGTCCCTGCTCGTCCGCAGGTAGACCGTGAACTTGCAGTCGAACTGCCCCACGCTGTCGAGCGAGAACACGAAGTCGTCCCAACCGCGCTCCTCGAACGCCTTCGCGATGGCGTGAGGGGAGTCCATCTGGCCGCCGTAGAGGCCGCTCTCGAACTCACCCCACACCTGCGTGTAGCCGTGGTCCTCCGGATGCACGCCGTCGATGGTGACGGCCTTGTTCGGGTCACCGGAGATGGCTTCGAGGTACGGCTCGGGGTCCTCGGAGATGCACTCGTGACACACGACCTCGCAGTCGTGGAACAGGAAGTACGAAGGACGCCAACCGTAGTGGTCCGGGCTCGTGCGAACCGACTTGTAGCACTCGCCACACTCGGTCCACTCGTCCTCGAACACGGAGTCGATGCCGCACGCTGCAAGCAGCGAAACGACCTTGCTCTCCCGGAGGTCCCCGTCCACGCGCACCCACCAGTCCCCGGTCGCGAAGGGCTGGTCGGTGTAGCCCGGCTCGACGTTGCCCTCGCTGATGGTGCTCAGGCGCGTCTGCGGACCGCTGGAGGTGTACACGTCCATGATGGCGGACACGATGCTGCCCTGCTGCTTCTCCGTGAGAGACTCCACCCACTCGATGAAGCGGTCCTCGTCCTCGTGAAGCTCGACCTCCACCGCGTCGGGCCGCTCGTGGATGCGCTCGATCAGCCCCTCGAAGGTGGGGGCGGACGCGAGCCACACAGCCTCCTCCTCGACCTCCCGGACCTCCGCGACCATCTTGCAGAACGTCGCCAGTCGGTCCTGGGCCATGCTCCCCGGCCAGCGCTCCCGCATGACGTCGGGGTCAGGGTGGAAGGTCTTGCGGATCTCGTCGTCCGCCAGTGTGGCGACCGCGAAGCCCTCTGCCTCTTCGAGGGTCCGGGCGTCCGGGTACCCCATCCGGTACCCGCTACCGTGCGCGACGACCCAGCCGTCGTCGTTGTCCTCCAGGGACTCGTGAAGGAACAGCACGAGGCTCCCGTTCAGGAACACTCCCGCGCCTGCTCGCTCTACCCCGCCCTCTCGCAGGGGGATGATGACTCGCGTGTCTCGAATGTCGATGGTGTCCATGTTGCTCACGCCTCCTTCTTGACGTTCATGGTGATGACCTTGCGGTCGAACTCCTCACGCACACGGCTGAGGGAGTACTCGGGCAGAAGGGCGATGCCTTCCATGATTCGGGCAGCCTTGGCCTTGGCCTCGTCCACGGCGTTGTCCGCCCACTCCAGGGCGTTGTCCCACGCTTCCTCGTAGAGCTGGTGCTCCCAGATCGCGTTGGTGATCTGCTCCTCGAACGTGAGCCCGCCCTCGAAGGGACCCCGGTGCGTCATCTCACACCCGCAGATGTCGGCGTATCCGACGACTTGACCCCGCCAGAGGACCTCGAAGCGGATCCAGTACTCCTGGGTGTCCCCGCTCAGGCACGAAGCGGCATGGTCTGCCATCGCGTTGGCGTGGAAGCGCCGACGTGCGTGGTCCAGGGCACGAGCGGGACCCCGCGCCATGCCCTTCGGGACGTTCCACATCTTCTCGTTGTAGGTGACCCAGTGGTACTGGAGCCGGTCTCGCGGGCCGCCCATGTCGAACAGCACGGAGTGGTGCTCGGGCCGCTCCGCGTCGATGTACTCGGGACCGCCCCGGAACATCCGGGAGCGCTGGACGCCACGCGCCTCTTCGAGGTCGTAGCCAGCACCCCGGATGGTCTCCTCCACAGTCTCGTTCCACTCGGACACGTCCACACGGACACGAACCGAGAGGTGGTTGGGGTCCCACCCGCCCACCTCCGCCTGCTCCCGCAGGAACGGCGGGAGTGGCTCGGTGGTGTGGCAGTCGTAGCCGCCGTAGTAGCCCCGGTCGGTCCACTCGGTGTGGCTGATCGCCCAATCACCGAGCATCATCGTCTTGCCGATCCCGTCTCGGACCCGCATCTTCGCCACCATGAGGGCGTCCGCCGGCCGCATCACCGGGATGCCCTGCTCCGCGAGCGGGCAGGAGCCCTTGTAGCGAAGCTCCTTGTACATCTCGTAAGCCTTGGTCTTGTTGCTCATGTGTCAGCCCTCCTTCTGGGCAGCGTTGGCGTTGATGATGTCGTTCACGAGCAGGGGCACCTGCTCGACCGGAAGTCGCGGGAGGACGGGATGGTTCCCGGGCTCGAACCGGTCAGTCCAGGGCCTCCCGAGCCCGACGGCCTCCGGCCGCGCGAGGATCCGGCTCACGACGATTCCGACTTCCACGTCGGTGTACTCGCGCCACGGGAGGCCGCTCACCTCCGGGATTGAGTACATCCGGTCACCAGCCACGACGGACAGGTAGATCCGCCCCGTGACCATCTTGAAACCGTTCGCGTCCGGGAAGCCCCCGTTCACCCCGGTGTCCACGAGGACCCGGGACTTCCTCCACTCGGGGTCGTAGAACGTCTGTCCCAGGCCCTCCTCCCAGGTGAGCCCGTCCATCCATGCGGGAGCGGGCTCCCCCAGGAATGGACACACCGGCATCGTGTCGTCGTTTCGCTCTTCCATGTCTCAGCCCTCCTTCTGGGCGGTGGTGATGGCGTCCGGAACGAACGCCTCGATCAGGTCGTCGGCTTCGGCCTCAAGAGCCTCACGCCAGTCCGCAGCGGTCCACTCGACCCACGCAGGCGTCTTGGCCTGCTGCTCCGGGGTGGCGCGAAAGTCCCACTCTTCGGCGGCTTCCCAGTCGCCGTCGAAGCGGCGAGCGGGCTTCCGCCCGTAGCTCTCGTTGCTGAGGCAGTGGGGGTTGTAGAACAACTCTTCGCCCTCCCGGGTGATGCAGAGGCCCCAGTCCATGTACATGCTGCTGAAGACCTCCAAGCGGAAGCCGTCGGCAGTCGTGAAAGTTCCAAGCATCGCGTGTCTCCTGTGACAGGTGTCCGCCGAGCGTCCGTCGCCCGAAACGAGAACTGGCCGACCCCGAAACCGGAGCCGACCAGACGGTGAGGACCAGATGCAGTTCGGCCCTTCAGAGACCAAGTACCATCGGAGCCGATTTCCGGCGATTTCTGGGCCGTAAGCCCCCCATAGGGGGGCTTAGATAGTGATCCCGTGCGCGTTACGTGCGCGTAGGCGTGCGCGTGTACGTGCGCGGTACGAGGGCGCGAGCGTGACGTGCGCGTGCGCGCGTCGCACGAAAGACATCGCGCGAAGAACGTCTCACGACCCGCGCGTCACGACGTGGATCACGCGCGACGAAGGACTTCGCGTGCGACGCGCCCGGCCTGACGCGAGTCGTAGGCCGCACCGTGAGCCCTGGAGTCGTCCCACGCGATCCCGAGTTCCGCACACGCGCGCTTGAGCGACCCGTACCTGGGCGTGGTGAAGCCGGGCTGGGTCTTGGTCCACTCCCGGTACATCGCCTGGAGGCACCCGCGCGGTGCGGTGAACGGCCCGACCGGGGCATCCGGCCAGTCGGCCAGCGACAGGTCGGACTTCCCCGCTGCGCGCATCCAGAGGCGAAGCACTTCGGAGTCGAACGCAGAGTTCCACGCGAGCGAGTAGACCTCCCGGGCGTAGGCCAGGACCCCTCCCTTCACGTCGTCCTTGATGACTACCCCGAGCTGGTCGAACGCTTCGGCCATCCCGAACACCTCGCCGCCCTCCAGGCTACGGCGGGTGATGCCGTGAACGGCCTCCGCGCGCTCGTAGCCTGGAGCCCACACGTCGGGGCACATCAGGATGGAGTGACTCCATTTGCCCTGGAAGTCACCATCGAAGATGGTGAACCCCACTTCGACGGGACGAACGAGACCCGGCTGCTGAGCCGGAATCCCGGTCGTCTCGAAGTCCCAGACGATGTAGTAGCGTTGAGGTTCAGTCATCCATGCTCCCGGGCATGGCTCCCAGGTAGCCCCACTCCAGCAGGACGGCTCCGGCGATGGTCCGAATGGGACCCGGCATCATCTCGTACTCATTGAGGATCTCCTCAATGATCCGCTCGACGGACTCCGGAGCGACCTTCGAGGACGTCAGACGCGCCCGAAGGGTCCCGATGAACTCCTGTACTTCGGCGCTCACTCTTCCCCCTCGTCGTCCCAGTCCTCGTCGTCCCACTCCTCGCCTTCGGCGAGATCCTCGGAAACGAACGGCTCTGCACCCTCGCGCTTCCACTGGCTCTCGACGACGCTCACATCGACCTGAACGGTCGTCATACCGAGCCACTCCCCGTCGTTGAGGAGGTCTTCCGCGTCCGCGAGCACGTCGATGACGTCCTCCTCCTCCGAGGCCGCGTAGAGGACCTTGGCGACCCCAGAGGGGTCGAAGAGCAGCCCAACGACCATCTTGGCAGTCCGACCATTCTGTCGAGCCGCCTTGAGAAGGGTTCCAGTCGTCTCAACCATGATGTCTTCAATGTCCATCGTGTCCATCTTCTGCCTCATGCGCTCGTGAGCGCGGTGTACGTCGAAACAAGTTGATGGAGGTCGATATGACCCCCCCAACTATGCCTTAAATGACGTGTCAAGAGTATGCCTTGAAGTCACTTGAGGTGCATCCAGCACTTGTCCTGGCCCTTGCGTGCGATGGCACGACAACGGACCGTGCCGTCCGCGCGGTTCGCAGCCACCTCGGTGACATGGGCCGTACAGCGGTTCGGGTGGTGCTCGATGCACCAGCCCCGCTTGTTGACCGCTTCCTTCTCACAGCCCTCTTCTTTGCAGTCGGGCCGGATGCGCCAGGGCGGCCTCACCGGGACTTCCCCGAGAGCGTCTGGAAGCGAGGGCGCTTCATGCCGCCCACTTCGACCTCTTCGTTCCACTCGCTGATGTCCCGTACCCAGATGACACCAGTCTCAACCGCCATGTACATGACGACGGGCTCGGACGGAAGCCCATCCTGCCTGCGCTGACATGGTGGAGGGAACTCGCGTTCATCCGTGCGCTCAGTCGGCCAGTTCGCGTAGCCCAGCACGACGTACAGTCCGCCCTTGTAGTGACGGCACAGTGTCCCGCGTCGGGGGTACTTCTCGGGTACCCAGATGAGGTTCTTGGTCTCGAACCAGTCGCCACAACAGCCGCACCGGCTGTCCATCGCGAAAGTCTTGATGCTCAATAGTCGCTGTGCTTCACTCATGGCTTTCGCATCTCCAACAGGTTCCAGTCGTAGCAGGCGCACCAAGCAGCCCGCCCTTCGGTCAGTCCTTCCTTGAGGTACCGCTCATACGATCGGCGAACGTGATCGCCCAGTCCCCAGACTGAGGACAGCCTGTTCACGGCGTCCAGCCAGGACTCATGGGGATGACGGAAGAGGGTTCGAGCCATCTGAATCTGCTCCACTTCAGGACTTCGAGACCCCCTAACTATTGCACTGTCTATGTGTCAAGACAAGTAGTTCGACGCAGGAAAGAAGAAGTCCCCAGCCCGGGGAGGGCTGAGGACCGAGGTGGTTGGGGCACAAGGACTCGAACCTTGAATGCTGGTGCCAGAAACCAGTGTGTTGCCGATTACACCATGCCCCAGTGGCGACGGAGGAGGGACTCGAACCCCCGACCCAGCGGTTAACAGCCGCTTGCTCTACCAACTGAGCTACACCGTCAGGTTGACTTCAGGTAACCGGTTCATCCGGCGGGTTCTCGGGTTCGGCCAGCACGATGATGGTGGACTGAGCGCACATCTCGGTCCACGAGTAGATCCACTCCGAGTCTTGGGTCTTCTTCCCGTTCGACCAAGTGGTCTCGATGCGGACCTTGCGTGACGTGCGTTCGACTACTTCGGTGGAGACGGGCTCGTCTCCGACGTACTTCCGAGGCCACCGTGCGATGGTCCCGACGTGAGCGTACAGATCGCTGTCTTCCTTACTCATAGGTCTCCCAGGGTCTTCGGGCCGACGCAGTGTTCCCACATTACCTGAGCCTGCTCTCGGGTCAGGCCCGACGCCTTCGCGTACCGGGGGAGCGTCTCGAAGCTGGACTTCGGGAGTTCCTTCCGGAGATCGACAGGTACAGCGCACATCACGTCTCCCTTGTTGATCGCGATGTCTACTTCGAGGAGCGTCTTGCCTGCCACTGCACCGATCAGATGCAGCGCCCGCTCCGCTGGGGTGTAGTTCCTACGCGGCATCACTTCTCCTTCGTGTAGCCGTCTTTGTACCAGCCCCCGCCCTTCAGGGAGAAGGAGGCCGGCGTGATGAGCCTCTGCGTGTCCGGGTGCTCGCACCGCTGGCAGGGCTGAGACTGATCGACCTGACTCGGACGCACGAGCACCTCGAACTGGTGCCCGCACGCCCCGCACTTGTGCTCGAACAGCGGCATCACTCTTCCAGTTCTTCGAGCGTGGACTGGTCCACGTCAGCCACCTCGGCTTCACGCGGTACGAAGGAGTAGCGACCGTCATGCGAGCGGACCTGCCACCCACCACCGTCGAGGTGCTCCTCCGCGAACGCCAGGGAGGCACGAACGAAGTCGGAGTACGACAGCCCGAGCTGCTTCAACAACTCGAACGCCTCCTCACGCTCCTCTGGAGTGACCCGGATGTCTGGCAGCTTCGCAGTCGAAGCCTTTCCAGCCCGGGGAAGCGGACCCCTCAGGTTGCCCTCAGTCCGCTCAAGACGCAGTTCGACCCACCGACGCGCCCGGTCGGCCGTCGGGTGAATGGTCACGCTGGCCTGCTCCATCTCTCCGCTTTCGGGGCTCGTGCGCCAGACGTTCCAGCCCTCCGGGTCAAATCGGACCTCCCAGTTGGGGCGCTGCCACTTGAACGAGTCGGGGTCGTAGGACCACATGCCCGGCGGGAGGAAGCGGTCTGCGTGCTCGATGGCCGCTTCGCGGTCCTCAGAGTCGGCCAGTCGCTTCATCTTGCGGCCAAGCACGAAGATCCAACCGCCGTCCGTCTCCATGACACGGCCGCCGTTGTCGGGCCTCTCGGCCATCTTCTCTGCGCGAAGCCATCTGCTGTTCTCGGTTGCCATGCGGCACCTCCAGTGAGCCCACTGTCTATCAGTCCGGACACGAATCTGTCAAGCCCCTTCCTCACCGACGGGGCGTGGGGGGTTGAACCTTGACGGCCTCCGGAGAATGTTGATAATGTGATGTCGTATCAAGTGTGTGCGGGTCTCTATACCGATTTAGTTACTTTCAGTTTATCATACCAATAAAAGACATCGTATGTACGAGACTTCCCCCCATTCTCTCGCACGATACGTCTTGTTTATTGGTATGATAAACTGATTGGCACTTATTCGGTATAGGGACCTGCACTCCCTTGATTGGACATCACAATATCCATAAACGGAGAACCCCCGTGGGAAGACGACGGAAGAGCGACCTCGAACCCTTCACTCGCTGGCTGGAAGACAACCGAGGCATCTCGGCTGCGAGTGCTTCCCACTACGCCAGCCGGCTTCGCCGGATGCTCAAGCATCTCGAAGTGGTGGACCGGGAGCATCTGGATGAACTCCTGCGGACGGCTCCGTTCGCGGAGTACCCGGCGAACTACACGAGCGCGTGGCGTGCGTTCGTGGAGTACAGCGCGACGTGCGGTGTGGCGGTCCCTACGCCCACGCCCACCTCTTCCCAGAAGGAGAGCACCTACTCCATCCCGGACAGCATCGCTGACGACCTGCTGTACCTGACGGAGACCTCGGACCTCACTCGGTCCCATCTGGCGCTCCTGCGCTGGCACCATCTGGACGGAGGGCCTGGGAACGGGAAGGTCTGGGTCGAGGTGCCTGGGGCTCATGGTGACTACGTGCAGCTCCACTGGCCGGCAGTAGAGCGCATCCGGGACTGGGCGTTCCCGGACGGAGCAGGCCCCTCAGACCCGTGGGTGCCTGAGGGGCCGGGGGAGCACACTGCGATGCCCGAGCGCGTCGTCAGGAGGCTTCTTGCGCGACGTAAACGTACTCGCCATCGATAGGGACCCGGCGGACGACCTTCTCCTCAACGAGCGCGTCGAGCGCCTCTGCCACCGGGCGGCGGCGCATCCGGAGGACGCGGAGGATCTGCCCGAGGGTCGCCCGGTTCTTATGCACCTCGATCGCCTCAAGGACACTCCGACGCAGACGTGCATCGGGGTGTTCGGCGATCCGACCGCTCAGTCCGATCACGCTCTTGATGTGCAGCTCAGCGAACTGGATGCCGTAGTGCAGTTCTGGCGTGTCCATCTGCCACGGTGCGCCGGAAGCGGGCTTCCCCCAGTCCCAGGCGTAGAGGAGTGCTGCCTTCCGGGCCATCGTCGGAGCGCGTGAGCGGACACCCATGATCTGGCTCGGGAGATGGCGGTTGCTGATCTCGTGGAACCAGTCGTGCCACAACTTCTTGGCCGCAGGCGTGAGGCCCGTACACCAACCAGCGTTGCTGACGGTCGCCATGCGGCGAAGTTCTCCCGCCAGCCGGTTGAAGTCAGAGCGGTCACCTGCGGGATCTGCGTTCGTGCGCTCCCGACGGCCGTACATGACGCACCAGCGACCCATGAAGCCGCCCGTCCAGTCCTCCGCGAGCGTGTACTTCTCCAGATAGGGGATCGAGCACGCCGCCACGATCGACAGCCTCGGGTTGTCCACGCGGGTCACGCGGTTGTTCGCCCGAGTCCGCTGGATGGAGTGGGAGTCCCACAGGTCAGCCATCAGCGCCTTGATGGGCTCGAAGTAGCCGCGCTGTGCGGACGCCAGGAAGCGACCCATCTCGGAGATCGGGATGATCTGGCTCGGGCAGCGCGAGAGGCTGTCGATCAGTCCTTCCGGGCTGCCCGGGAAGTCACCGATCAACGGCGCGGCAGCCTCGAACAGCAGATCCCGACCGATCCCCATCGCGGTGGACTTCTGGTCCTCACCGCTGCGCCCGACCAGCATCACGAACAGGTTCGCCCGAAGAACGCCTGCGTAGTTCATGCCGTAGTCGAGCGGACAGGTCGTGGCGAGAAGACTCAGCCCCGTGCCCAAGTGATACGCCAACGGACTCGTGGTCTGCTTGATGGCGTGGACCACGTAGTCGTGGATGAAGCCTTGTGGAGGGATAGCAGCAACAACATCTCGCTCATTCAGCACGGTGCCCTCTTGTGAGATCAGTCCGGGTGTGTGGTCCGGGGGTGTGTGGAGTCCTGGCTACTACTTCCTTGTCAATCTGTCAAGACTGATTAGCGTCTGGTATGCTCGACTCCCGAGATGCCCATGATGTTCGAGTCCGATCCGCCTTGGCTTCCCCTCTACGTCGCAGAGGCGTGCGAGCCCTTCGCGGCGCAGCGGGGGGTCAGCCAAGTCGCCCGGAGCGGTCGTGGGTTCTTGTCTGCCTATAGAGTCGTGTCCGGTGAGCCCGCCATGCTCGGGTTCGATCCCCACAGCGGGAAGCACTGGACAGAGGTCCGCCGGCTGTTCGTGAACCGCTTCGTCCAGGCGGCTCGGAAGGGCGGAGAGAAGATGTGGCTGCCCCGTCGGAAGGGAGAGGTGCCGTCCCGCCGACATCTCGCCCTGGCGATGTGGGCGTACAGCCCGACCCCTCGCAGGCTTCGGAACTGGTTGATCCTGAACGGGCACCTGATGGCACACGGTACGCGCCGCTGAACTGGCGTTGTGCGAGGTCATCTCCTACGATGCGGTCGGAGGTCTGCATGGCGCGTCGTCGCAGGTTCAACCCGCTTGAGAAGCCGCTCTATGGGCGGACAGCGGTGAACTACGTCATCGACGAGCGGATCGGACTGTTCTACTGCGTCGTGTACGACCATCGACTGGCAGATCAGCTCGCAGCCGTAGGCGAGAGCCTCATGCCGTCGATCCTGGGCGTCGTGACCGTCAGCGCGAATCCCAAGTACAAGGACTACTTCTGTGCGGTGGACTACGCCGTCGCACGGAAGGGATACGGTCCGCTCGTGTACGACCTGACCGCTCGGGGCCTGGAGCGCTACGTCCGGGGATGTCAGGCGCTTCGCCCGTCGGACGCGCAGAGCCCCTACGCCCAGTCGTTCTGGCAGCGCCTGAGGCGCGAAGCCCTGGAGCCCCTGGATGACGACTTCTTCGAGGCCAAGTACGGAGTCCCGGCTTCGGTCTTGGAGTCGCGCGGAAAGCAGTGGTCGCGGTCCCGTCGGTCCGGAGGGAAGAACACCGCTCTCGTGAATGGAGCCGAGCGCATGATCCAGGCATACGTCGCAGTCGGCGGACTGGACAAGGTGCAGTCGGTACCGCTGAGCGTGATGCTCCGGCGTGTGGGCTACCAGCAGGAGGGCCTGAGGCCCGTGGTGGAAGGATGAACATCAGCGTCTACGATCTGGGGACCCTGGAGATGGTCGGGCATGTCGATGCCTACCCCTACAAGACAGGTACGGCGTTCATCGTCACGATCCCCTCCAGTCGTCTGAGGGCTGGGGAGCACGGCTTCCACGTTCACGAGAACCCCAACGTCGGTCCGACACAGAAGCCGAACGGGGAGATCGTGTATGGCGGTGCAGCCGGTGCTCACTACGATCCGGCGAAGACGGGTACCCACCTGGGTCCGTACCGCAATGGGCATCTGGGCGATCTCCCGGTCCTGACCTTCGAGTCAGGAGGATCGTGCATCCAGGCTGTCTACGCACCTCGTTTCCCCTACGATGAACTGAAGGGACGGTCCGTCATCATCCATCTGGGCGGGGACAACTACACGGACCACCCGCCCAACGGTGGTGGCAAGGCCCGCGTTCTGGGCGGGGTGGCGTTGTGAAGTGGTACGCCGTCAAGCTGGAGCGATCCCGGGGCCGCAAGAAGACCTACGAGTCGCTTCCCGACGAGTACCTCGCAGACGCCGAGTTCAACGATCTGAACGGCGCGTTCGAGGCGATGGTCGAGTTCGTGTCGCTGCGGCTCGACCATCTGGCCGATGCGCGAGTCCAGAAGGACCGCTCACGCTCGAATGTCGAGGCGTACATCGACCTCGGACACCTGAACGGTGAAGACCTGCGGGTTGTGGTCGTTCCGTCGGTGCGCTCGAACCCCGGGCACTGTCCCATCTCTGGCAAGTACGTCCCGAGGTCGAACCCGAAGGCTGCCATCGTGCTCAGCCCTGAGGGCGATGAGGTCCGCTTCTGCTGTCCGTCCCACAAGACCCGCTACCTGCGTGAGAACCCTGGCTCGGTCGAAGTCAACCCCGTCCGGGTTCGGGAGTCAGGAGACGAGACGTATGACTCGGTGGCGACGAAGATCGATGGGCAGCGTGTCGTGCTGACCTTCTTCAGGTCAGATAGCGACGACGCGCCTGACCACTGGAATGTGGCGCTGCTTGTCGGTGCGACACGGAAAGCCAAGAAGGCCGTAAGGCAGCGTGCAGAGTGGCCGGGTCAGTACGAAGGCCGGGCAACCGGGCGTGTCGGATTGAAAGCCCTGATGTGGGCCAAGAACCAGATCGATGAGTTCCAGAAAGACCGGCCAGAAGCGAC
>Ga0181568_10001893_pt1 | contig 19029 bp, 12 predicted proteins | sample 101ome_20_FD_133758 | JGI IMG/M metagenome (GOLD analysis project Ga0181568, IMG submission 133758) | Coastal salt marsh microbial communities from the Groves Creek Marsh, Skidaway Island, Georgia - 101404AT metaG (megahit assembly) | ecosystem: Environmental > Aquatic > Marine > Intertidal...
ATCATGTTTTACTTTCCAAGAGGTATACTCAACGTGTTTCTGGTAAGGTTATGTGTGATGCGATGGAAGAAGCAGTACTAAACGCGGGTGCCAACTTTGTATTTGGTGCCGAACTTCTGGACATTCAATATGGTAAAAATGATTTTATTGCCAAGTTTTCGGATGAAAGGATTGTGAAGGATGGGGTTCTCTTCTTGTGTATGGATAATAGCCCCGCCCTAAACATACTCAGTGATAACTGGGGACCCGATGCTGATGCTAAACTTAGACCAAGTACATATGGTGCGATAAACGTTTTACTCGACTATGATCAACCAGTTCAACTTAAGTCAGATCTAGAAATAGCTATAGAAACAAAATGGAATCTCCAACCAAAGGTACTCGTAGATGGTAAAACAGTATCATGTGTCATATGCGATCTCGGTAAAGAGGTATTAAGTTCCGATCCTGAAACACTCATCAATGAAGTTGTTCGTCAACTCCGATTACCTCAACCCACCTCAACCAGAATTGGTTGGGGTGCCGAATGGAAAGAAAACAAGTGGAACTTCTCACAATCCTCTGGTGTGCTCAGCCTTAAGGGACAGCTTCCCTTCTTTGGGAAATGCTCAAAGGTTGCTATGTGTGGTATGATGTCTCCTAGACACACACCATATTCAAGTATTGAGGCCTCTGTTGAAGTTTCGCGAGCCCTAAGCCATATATGCTTCGGAACAAGGAAACCATTGAAACCAATCTTACTAACCCACGTTGGAATAATCCTCTTAGTGTTACTTATAGTTTTACTTTTAGTGTATCTTAGATGAAGTTCACAGCTAAAGTGTACGAACCATTTTATGATCATAATGACAAAAAGTATATACGCTTTGTGATTCCTCAAAAAGTTTCAGAAATCATAGAGCGTATGCATGCGAGTAAGATACATCTTCTTCTAAATCAAAATATTGATAATCCACTGGATGGTAAGGTACTCACCGTTAAAGTACCATTTCGTTATCGAAGGGTGATGTGTAAGTTTGAGGGTAAACCTATACAATCCCTAGTAAAGGATGATGAAGTTGAAGTTGAATTAGACTTTAAGGGTATTTGGAATGTAGGCAATCACTCAGGATTTTCTTGGGTACTCTCTTCCTCAATCTTCTCCAGTCCTTGAGAAGGAATTTCTATGTTGTTCACTCCAGCGGCCTTTAGATCCATAAAAGTCTTTAACATCCCTTGCATCCTAAAAATTTCTTGAGTCATCTGCTCAATAGAATTCTGAAGTCTATTAATGTTTTCGTCAATACTAAGAGTAGGCATCGTGTACTTATTTAAAGTTTCACATCTTTAAATAAGTATGCTCACTCGAACTGGATATCTCGTAAATTCGGGTCCAATTTCCGAAATTAAAAAAGAACTTACGGTAAGACCAATCGTCAACGGAGACTATGGATTTCCTCCGCCACCTTTTAAAGTTTTCAGAGCAACTAAGACTGGAGTGTGCGTTCCAAGATTCTACGGAACTTCTAAGCTTGGGGAGCCTTCCCAAGACAAACGCCCCGAACCTACCCGAATTCAAACTAAGTTCGCTGGTCAACTTAGAGATGCCACACACCAAAACGACGCCCTTAGAGCGGCAATTAAAGCTGGCCACGGTATCCTTTCTCTACCATGTGGGTACGGTAAAACGACGGTATCCCTGGCCATAGCTTGTAAGTTGGGATACCGAACGATGATAGTTGTTCACAAACAGTTCTTAGCTGATCAATGGAGGGAGAGAATTCAACAGTTCTGCCCAGGTGCCAGTATAGGTATTGTGCAACAGGATAAGAAAGAAGTTGATTGTGACTTTGTCATCGCTATGCTTCAATCACTGTCCCTCAAAGAATACTCTTTTACAGATTTTGAGAGTATAGGTACTCTCATAGTGGACGAGGCACATCATATATGTGCTAAGGTTTTCAGTCAAAGTCTGTTCAAGCTTTGCCCTCGCCATATCTATGGTCTGTCAGCAACACCAGAGAGGAAAGATGGTCTAACCAAGGTTTTACATTGGTTTATGGGCCCCACCTTTTTCGCGGTTGAAAGAAAGAATCAAGGACAGGTGGAGGTGTTCCCAATTGTGTACGAGTCTCCAAACTACAAAAATCCACCACCATCTATGAGAAATGGAAAGATATCGATGCCAAATATGATAACTGAACTCGTCGAAGACCGACAGAGAAATAAGATGCTCTGTGAGCTTGTAAAGAAAGCATCAGCTGGTACAAGGCAACTCCTCGTTCTCAGTGATAGAAGATTTCATTGTGAACTCCTTCATCAGTGTTTCCCTAAAACTTCAGGGCTCTATATGGGTGGAATGAAAGAAGCACAACTCCAAGAATCTTCAAAGAAGAAGATCATTTTTGCGACGTTCTCCCAAGCTCATGAAGGTTTAGATATTCCTACGTTAGATACGGTTATTTTAGCCTCACCCAAGTCTGATATAACACAAAGCATTGGTCGTATCATGAGAGAAACGAAAGGTAAACAGAATGATCCGCACATATATGATGTTCATGACCCATGGTCTATTTTTACAGCTATGTATTACAAGAGACTCAAGGTTTATAGACAGGGTGGATTCAATGTACGTGGTAAAATGGCGGAAGAACCAAAGAGTGACTTCCCTCAGGGAAAGTGTCTGTTTTTATAATCTGACTAATTAGTAAATGTCGGGTGCATTAATACAACTCGTTTCTAAAGGTGTTCAAGATGCCTATATTATAAGTGACGAAGGACATTCTTTTTTTCGTACGAAGTTTACACGTCATACGAATTTTTCTCAAGCCCCAAAATACATTAAAACGGTTACCGAGACTGACACGTCTATTACGATACCAGTTCTCGGTGATATCATAAATGGTATCTGGTTTGAGTCGGCTAATAGAAACGCTGATATTGCCTCAAATCTTTTCTATAATTCAACTATTTCTCTTTTTATCGGTGGACAAAAAATAGATTCTCAACACTATGACTATTTCTCTGATATATGGACAAATTACCTTGCCGACTCGTACACGAAGTCACAGGAGCTGAATAACAAAACATCTAGGTCTTGTCACACATTCTTACCCCTTCACTTCTTTTTCTGTGACCACAAGGCATTTTTACCCTTGATAGCACTCCAACACCATCAGGTTGAAATAAAGATAGATTTCGATGCCGCGAATCTGGACACCCTAGATGAGGCTGAAAAGTCGGCAAAGGTTTATGGTAATTTTATCTACCTCGATAAAGATGAAAGAGAAACCTTCACGAAGAGGCAGATGGACTTCATAGTAACCCAAGTTCAATCTATTAAAACCGAGCTTATGACGGTTGTAAACAATAACACTGATGTGGGTGGTTACAATAGAATTGATTTAGGAACCTTTAATCATCCCGTGAAGTCTCTCTTTTGGGGATTTGGTGCTTCGAGTGGTGATTTTGCTAATGATCGTTTTACCTTCCTTGAAGCGGATCTACAAATCAATGGCACACACTTATTTGAAAAAATGACACCCGTCTATTTTCACACCATACAAAATTACTACAAATCTTCATATGGTCACTCCGACTTTATTCCAGAGACGGAAGTGCTATTCAACACCAGGTATTTCGCATACCATTTCTGTCTGAACGCTTCAGACTATAACCCATCTGGCACCTGTAATTTTTCAAGAATAGATCACGCAGTGTTATCCATGAATGGTGTAGAAAAGGGAAACCTTAGACCAGATGGTCAGGAATTGTTCATATACGCAGTCAATTATAATGTACTTAGAATACGCAATGGCCTTGCCGGAATTTTATTCGGTAACTAATGTATAGATGGGCAGATCAGTACGATTCGATCAGATTTTCGTAACAAGTCTAGACGCTGCACCACGAGAGACCGATGTTTTAAGTGGTCTCGCAAGTATCGACGCTGGTGAAATCACAGCAGATCAAATTGAAGTCGCAAACCTTACAATTACTAATAAGGTCACTGCGAGTGTAGAAAGCACAGAGTTCACTGGTCTCACCAACGTATTCCGCTTTACTGCGACGCAGATTGGTATAGGCACAAATAACCCAGTAAATCCCTTTCAGGTGGGTGAGGATCGTGTCATTATCAATGATCAATTAGAAAACTTGGTTGCTGTACAGGGTAACGTTATTTCTACCAATATATTCGCAACCAACATGTTCAAAACAAGTAACGATAAGTTTCTAGTGGAGGCTAATGCTTCTAATGTTTTAAAAATTACCGGTAATACATTTTCTACGAATGCGACCATAGGTACACACCTTTTAGTTGGCAGCAACGGTGCTAGTGATGGTTCAAATGTAGCCGTATTTGAAAAGGGTAACGTAGTGATTCGTGATGGTTTCTTAAATGTAACTGGTAACGTATCTATTACTGGTAACTTGGCTATCACAGAGGTTCCTGCATATACAAGTGTCAATAATCTTGTTGTATCAAATGCCGTTATCCTCATGGGTGACGGCAATAACGGAACCTATGATATGGCTGTTCTTATGAGAGATGGATTTCCGGGAACATCTAATGTATTTTTAGGATATACACACGCAAATGATAAGTTTAATCTCACGAGAACTTTTGGTGGTCCCACAACCGCAACATTTGATGATAAATTAGATACTTCCAACACTGTAAATCTTCACGTGTATGGTGACATATATACTCAAAATAATGTGGGCATCGCAAACACTACACCTACATATTCTTTATCTGTAGGTTCTAATCTGTATATAGATGATACAGCTACTCTCAATGATAATGTTTTACACGCAAATGGATTTGGTTTCTTCGAGGGTATGAGAATTGGTGACAGCGGGCTTACTGTAGGTAGTCTAATTACTTTAGACGCGGACGCCACAATACCTATGGTAGTTTCCTCTAAAATTCAAGCTCATGGTATTCAAACAACTGGTTCGGATCCTTCAGGAATAGGAAACACTGATTCTAAACACTTATTGTCTATCGCAGATAAGGTGTTTATTAACGCGGATGCCGCGAATATTATTACTGTGATTGGTAACACCGCAACTGGACGTCTTATTACTGAGTCTATTCTAGTCCAAGATTTCATTGAGGTTGAGGGTGAATCTGGTATTTCATCCGCTGCGAATGTAATTATTCATGGTGATATAAATGGTGAAGATTCTACGTCAAATACAGTGAGTATTAGGTGTGGTCCACAGAATCCCGATGGAACTCTTGGATCCAATACGAGTGCTATAGAAATCAAGGGTGCTAAAACATCGGCCGAATTTCAAACGGTTCTATTTAAGACGAAGAATACTGAGCGAATGCGTGTAGCATCTAATGGTTACATTGGTATTTCCAATACTTTACCCAGTGAAATGCTGACTATAGGTGGTAACCTTAAACTCAACGAAAGTAATACAGCCATTTTTGGTAATGATACTAATTATCTAAAAGTTTCAACTGATACAACAAATACTCAAACAAAGATTCAAAATCGTGTTGGAACTGGTAAAGGTCTAAACTTTTACGCGAGTACCACCGACACCATGGGTAACCCTAAAATGACTATTCTCGAAAATTCGAATGTGGGGGTGGGTACTGCAACCCCCCAAGGTCTTCTACACACATCCGGTGGTACCGTGTTTATCAACAATCAAGTTGCTAACAGAGGGGGTGTAAGTCATTTGGGAGCTCCAATGGTTGTAACAAATACAGCTCAAATTACAAATACTTCAGACTTTCAAGATGTTCTTCAACTCGCTCGTGAAGGTGGTGTGAGTGGACAACATGGTGTTAGAGGTATTTTCAAAATGGGTAAGCACGCAACTGGTTCCGGAACTTCGCGATCTCAGTTGAATCTGGCTCTAGCGAGTGATGACTATTCCACACAAAATCATGTGATGACTTGGCGAAGTAATAAGCGAGTTGGGATAGGAACAACTTCACCCTCATCTCACCTCGAAATAATTACAACTGGTATAGGAAACTCCGTAACAAATGGTTTACTTGTTCATAGTGAAAAGATTAACAACTCAGCAGATGACGCCATAGTAGCTATGCGCGCAGATACAACAAGTTCAAACGCTTTTGTGGCGTTTGTTCAAGCTGACGGTCTTGCTGGTGATACTTCGGGTTATTCTCTAGGTGTTACTGGATCCTCGGGTGACTTTAGACTTACAAAGAATGCCTATACCATTAATGATTCTACAACGTCTAGAATCTTTGTTGATGGTACTTCAGGAAATATCGGCCTAGGAACAGATGTTCCTCGTCACAAGCTTGAAGTAAATGGTAATGTAGTGATCGGTAACGAACTCTATTTTGGTGGTTTGAGTTCCGATGAATTTGGCAACACTTTTATCAAGGAACGATTATTGAGTACGGATATTTCGGAACTCCTCATATTCAAGGGTAATGAAGGTCCAGGTGTACAGGGTCCAGATCAAATTAGGTATGTCGCATCGCAACATGTGTTCCAATCGTATAGTGACGCAACCCTTAGCGCATCTGAAATAGAAGCAATTGAACAGGATACAGGTGCTTCAGTTGCATCTACAGCTCTCTTCATCACAACACAAGGACAAGTTCTTGTAGGAACCACGAATGCGAATGATATCAATAAAACCGCTTCAACTAAATTATTTGTAAACGGTGGTGTAGAGTTCGCACAGGGTCAGTCTATTAACTTTGCGGCTGCGGGAGATGGTTCTAAGGCTTTAGATGTATTTGCTTTGAGTGATGGTGGTCGTTTTGAAACAACTGGAGCCATTGACATTAGATTCCAGAATAAAGCAACCATTAATACTCCCGCGAATCAAGCAGTTGAAGCCGTTCGAATCAAGAATACTGGTTTAGTTGGATTTTCCACAGAGTCACCTGATACCAACGTTCATATATATTCGGGTATGACTACTGATGTAGATGTTTTGAAACTGGAGAGTCCAGCAAACTCTGGTACAAAGAAGACTGGTATAATATTGAGGACAGATGATAACTACGGTGGATATGTAAGGGGTTTCAGTGATTCCACCCATTCCGTACATGGTACTGTCATTGGAGCAACAAATAATGGAACGGATGGTGACGGTATTCACGTAATACACACATCTAATGTTGGCGTGGGAACAGTAAATCCAAGTGAACATTTCACTGTTTACAATGGTGCGTCCCGCATACAACACGCAACGAGTAATGCTATAATGCAGTTTGCCACTACAACACCTCTAAACGCTTTAGCTGTTTCTAACATCTACGGTGATGTTTCGGGTAATGTCTACGTGGATCCACACTCGAATGAAATGATTATCAATAGTAATCTTGAAGTCACAGGTGATCTGAACATTGACGGCAAGATTGATCTTGGTAACCAGGTAGCGATTGGTTTAGGTGGTGTGGCTGCCACGACGGATTTACAGATTGGTGGTGGTCTCATTACGGGGTCGAGTAATGTTGCGTGTAAGAGATATTCACAAACATTTGAACTTGGATCGACGAAAGCAAAAATGGTTCGTTTACTATTCGACCACAGTTCCTTCTACGCCAGAATTGTGTGTATGTTAAGAAAGCGCGACAACAAAAATTTGGCTGGTAATACAGTCGTCACTGGTGAACCAACAAACAGAGATCAAAGTACAATGGTTCTGGAGATCCAGGGTGGTACACATGATGGAAGTACAACGGCTGCCGACGAATTGATTACCGTGGGTACGAAGAATCTATTTGGTGGTGATTCAGATTATCCTTGGAATCCTAACATTATTGTTGGTAAGAAGGGTATTATTGTAAAACCTGCTAACACAAACTCGGGTAGAGAATATTCATATGATATTCATGTAGAGTTAATGACTTCGCGTGGTGGAAGACTCAAGACGATACGAAATAACGTCACTGATGCGGCCGTAGATGCCGATAGTGGTGAGTTGGTTGCTGAATTTACTTATTAAATCTACTACGAGGGAAGACCCCGCGGTAGAATCAACATTTATGCCCTGATGGCGTCGGATATAGCTAATGCGATAACTCCGGCGATGAAAGCTATCACGATGTAATTGAGTTCACTTTCTTCTAAGCCAACCTGAGTCTTCTCAGGCTTACCAACAGGCTTCTGTTGGGGCTGCTTTTCTTTTGGAGGATCCAGTTCCTCCAAAGGATAGTAAGCTATCATTTATATATATTTAGAGATTAATTTCCTTCTTAGCCTTCCTTCCCCTGGTACGCCTGGCCTTGGTTGCCGTCACATTGACTTCCTTGACCTCACCACCAGTGGAGTCACCCGATATGGAGATGATGTCGGAGATATCCTCTTCATCATCTTCGGGTTGCTTCTCAGTGGCGGAAGAGATTGCTGTGGTGTTCATGGGAGGGGCTGGAGGCATCATAATACCACCCATTAGACTAGAAATGTCAATCCCAGGTCCCTGCATCTGATACTCTCCTGTCCCTCCGACGGGGGCATCAGTGGCTGGTCCGTCGGTTTGGCGAGTGGTATTCTGAACAGCGCTCATCATATTCTTTACGAGGTCAGGGTTCTGCTTGATAACATCATTCATGTTGGGCATCACCGACTTGAACATAGAGTTCGTGAGGTGGAACATCATAGCGGAACCGCCAAGCATCATGATCAACTTGATCTCGGGAGCAACCGAAATCTTCGAGCGGTACTTAACATATAGCTCTTCAAAGACTCCATCATAGTCATCGACATTCTCCATAACTGACTCCGACCAACCATCGAGCTGAATCTCGAAGGGGTTGTACCTTTTATTGAGGAACTCGAGTCCAGTTACACAGGCCACGAGCATGCGTCGCGAGAATCGGATAGACTGTTCAACGTCTATGCTGTAGGTGATTCTTTTAACCTCGGATCTCAACTCTTCAACATTGGAGTAAGCATTCAGTCTCTTATTTACAGCGAAACCCTTTTTCTCCAGGCGTCCCAACTTATTAATCAGGTCAGCCTTCTCCTCATCAATTGAAGCATATCCCTTGGTGGGCTTCTCATCCTCCTCTCCTGGACCTTGGTTTCCATAATCATCAGCGTCGTCAAAAAAATTAGCCTCATCATCATCTCCATAGTCAATCTCTTGATCTGGGGCTGAAGCATTTTGGTTAGTCTGTTTGGTGGGATTTACAAAAGCATCCATACTTTCCTGTTGTTGCGCCATAGGGGGTGGCCTAAATGTAGGTCTAGTGGGTCGTGGTACACGTTGAGGGCGGGAGGCGGAAATTTCAATCTCGTCCATAATGGCCTGCTCATCTGCATCCAATTTCATAACACTGGTATTTCCTCGATCGATTACGATCTCTTCGTCCATCTACTCTCTATGTAGAAACTAAAAAAATTACCTTTAACGCAGTTTAAAAAATTTCTTAGTTCATTATAAATGTTCAAACTTAATCGTGTCAGCCGCAATGCTCTCACCATGATTGTTATTCTTCTACTGATCATCTCGGCTCTCGCGGCCTTCAAGACCAGTACCACCAGTGGGTACAAACCCATCACCACCAAGACTGTCAGTGATGGTTCCATCTTTGATCTCCCAGTCGAACTTGAGTGCACCGCCGGCTCTGGTAAGAAGGGTAGCCCTTACGCTAAGGGTTTAACTCCAGGGGGTGTCTGTGGCGCCCAAAAGCTTGTCGCCGGTCAAGCTGGTGGATACGAAATTACGGATGGAATTGGTGGATCTTTAATCTAAGCTAATGATATATGGCGCTGATTACAACTCCTACTCAGTTGATTCCAGACCTTCAACACGAATACCATACCGTGACCATTGATACAATTGGACAGACAACCTCCAATGTCTTCACTTGTCATCTCCAACAGCCTATCAAAAATATCGTACAGGCTAGATTAATAGCTGCCAGAATTAACACCACTGTGGCGACTGAACATTGTTATGTATCTATTGAAGAACTCGACAGTATTTTCACCGAGCGCGCGTCTAACGAACCAAATGGACAAGCCGCGGTGAGTGTTGTGAGAGGTTCTTTTGCGAGTATTGTGACGAGTGATGATAGTGGATTAATAAGTTTCAAGGATAACTACCCCCTCGTCACTCAATATGTGAATCCTATTCGCAGCATTGATCGTTTCACTGTTACTATTCGCGATCAAGATGGTAACCCCATTGTACCATCCAGTCCCGCCAAGGACAATTTTTTAATAATTCGTTTCGTGTGTAAGAAATCCAACCTGTAATTTTCTCCTTTTATAGTAATATACCATGTCTCCAGGCATTGTTCAGTTGATGGCAGCAGGCGCTCAGGATAAATGGATCGTAGGTGATCCCCAAGTGTCTTTTTTCAGCTCAACATTTAAAAGGCATGCTAATTTCTCACAATCCGTCGAAAAGCAAACAATCCACGGAGCGGTGAGAAACAACTCGTTATCTAGTGTTCAATTTGAAAGATCCGGTGATCTTTTGGGTCATGTGTATTTTACGATAGATGATAATACAACCGCCCTTGATTCTCAAAGGTGGGACAATATCATTGAAAGTGTCGAGCTCTTAATTGGAGGGTCCGTCATTGACAAACAAGATGCGATCTTTACTGAAAATATTGCCGTAGATACTCTCGCCACAAACGTATCTAAGAGTGCTCAAGGTACCCACCCAGGTATTTCCGCTCGTTCGTTTTTTTACCCTCTCCGCTTCTTTTTCTGTGAGAGTCCTAGTCTAGCTATCCCAATTGTTGCTTTAAACTATCATAATATTGAAATTAGAATTAATTGGGCATCCCAAGCTGCGAACTATAACATAGAATGTTTCGCGAATTATTACTACCTGGACACTGAAGAACGCGGAAATATTGCTTCTCGCACCCACGATATCCTCATATATCAGGTTCAAAAGAGTATCCCATCCGGAACGAAAATGCAAGAGCTTACGTTCAATCACCCCGTGAAGTACCTTGCATCATCTAACACCGTAACTGGAAGCGCCCTCACTTCAGCGAGTAATAAGATCAAATTAAATGTTAATGGTACAGATTTAGCAAACTATCGTTGGGGTAAACCACACTTTATTGATGTGTCTCATTATTATCATACCAACTTTGTGGCATCCCCAGATTTCTTCTTGTACCCCTTTTGTATATCGACGAGTTCCCTTCAGCCAACAGGCACCCTAAATTTCAGTCGACTCACGACAGTCAAGCTCATGAGTGAGTCTATGAACATCATAGATCCTATATATGCTGTAAATTACAATATCCTTAGGGTTCAAAATGGACTCGCGGCGCTACTCTATGCAAATTAAAATACCATTCTATATTAAATGGTCAAGAACTTACCGACGGTCGAGCGTTCGACCAAAATCAGGTTCGGTAAAAATTGTACTAACGACCAGGCAGAAAACACAATTGTGTTCAATGCAAGTAATGTCGAGTTGGATGCTGGTACACCGGGATCGGTATACATGACACCGGTTCGTATAGATCCGGATATGACGAGTGATAATATCATGGTTTTGGCATATAACAGAGATACCAAGGAGTTAACAGATTCAAACGCAATCGCCCGAGAAATTTTGAACTTCAATCTTTTGGGTGCGACCAAGAATGGAAATGTTACACCTTATACCACTGAATTTAGATCCACTAACACAATTCCAGCTGCGGCTACAAGTATTGTTACCACTGGAAACGTAGGTATCTCTAATCTTTCACCCACAGATACACTATCCGTGGGTTCAAAATTCCATGTGAATGTTGATAGTTCGAATGTACTCACGGTTTTAGGAAACACGTACATCCAAAATAAATTGGTAGTTGATGGTGATGCTATATTTAATGGACTCGTCACAACTTTACACTCGAACAATACCGTGATTCGTGATGCTATAATAGAACTTGGAAAGGATAATAGCGTTGGAGATTCAATGCTTGATTTGGGTTTCATAATGACCCGACCAGGTTCTAATGTGGCTATAGGGTATCGAGAAAGTTCCAATGAATTTGCCATTGGATATACACTTTCTAGCGCCGACGATCATACTATTACTCCACTCACCAATGAAGACATTAACGTCCATGTGTACGGTCAAATTTTTACGGAATCAAATGTTGGTATTATGAATACACAACCTACACATACCCTAGATGTGGGTTCAAATCTATTTGTAGATGAATTTGGTTCAAATGTTTTGAGTTTAACGGGTAATGCTAGTATTACTGGGGACGTCACGGTATCCGCAGATCTAAAGGTGGATGGAGACACACTATATGTTGATTCAGCTGATGATCGGGTGGGTATTAATACCCTTCTCCCTGACGCAGAGCTTCATGTTGTAGGTAATGCCTACGTATCCTCAAATCTTACCGTTGATACAAACACTCTCCACGTGGATTCAGTGTCTAATAGGGTGGGTATAAATCAAATTAATCCCACAAAGGACCTGGATGTAAACGGAACTATCGCAGCTACCCGTCGTGTTGATAATTCTGGGTACAACCGTTTACTCATAGGTGAAGATACAGGTTCAATTATTCACCCAAGCTCAAATGCTCACCTCATTTCTGTGGGTTACAGAGCTGGTTACAATGTTCAAGAATCAAATGCGATAGCCGTGGGTTTTCAATCCGGTAGCGTATCACAAGGTGATTCAGCTGTGGCTGTGGGTAAAAGATCCGGTGAAACTGCACAAGGTGTAAGTGCTGTAGCTATAGGTAGCAACGCTGGTTACTCAAATCAAGGTACACTCTCTGTAGCCATAGGTGAGAATGCTGGTGGTCAAAGTCAAGCCAATAATTCCATAGCCATCGGAAAAGATGCTGGTACCCAAAATCAAGGTCAAAAATCTATAGCCATTGGTGATAGTGCGGGTAAATTTGATCAAGGTGAGGGTGCTGTAGCCATTGGATACTTTGCTGGATACCCAGCTTCTCAAGCAGCTGGATCGGTTATCATAAACGGTGGAACCAATGCCATGGGTCTTAACAACACTACTACTCAAAACGCACTTTTCATCAATCCTGTAAGGAATGTGAACAACTCAAACCTGTTAATGTACAATGTGGGATCTAAAGAGTTTACATATGGAAACACCATAGAAAACAATGTCCATGTAGCTCAAAACTTCACGGTGGATACCGATACACTATTTGTAGACTCTTTTACAGAAAGTGTGGGTATTAATAACAGTGTCCCCGACGCAAATCTTCATGTCGTAGGTAATACATATATTTCTTCAAATCTAACTGTTGATTTAAATACTCTACATGTAGATACAAACAAACACTTCGTAGGTATAGAAACAAATCACCCGGATGCTACCCTCCATGTAATGGGTAATGCCTACATTTCCGAAGATTTAACCATCGATACAGATACTTTCCACGTGGACTCTACAACAAACTCTGTTGGTATCGAAACAAAAACCCCAAATGCAAATCTCCATGTTGTGGGTAATGTATACGTGTCGTCTAATCTCACCGTTGATACAAATACACTTCATGTTGACGCAGAAGCCAATCAAATTGGTATAAATACTGTACTCCCTAACGCGGAACTTCATGTTGAGGGTAATGCCTATGTATCCTCAAATCTTATTGTCGATACAAATACTCTTGTCGTTCAATCTGAAACAAAGGGTATTGGTGTTAATAACGCATCACCCGATGCCAACTTACATGTCGTAGGAAATACGTATGTGAGTGCCAACTTAACAGTCAGTAATGATACTTTACATGTGGACTCCATGACGAATTCCGTGGGAATCGAGACCAAATTTCCATACGCCAATCTTCATGTAGAAGGTAACGCCTATGTGAGTTCCAACGTGACTGTAGATACAGATACATTCCACGTCGATGCGACGGTGCACGGGGTTGGAATTGAAACCAAATTCCCGAATGCGAATTTACACGTCGTTGGAAATGTGTACGTTTCTTCAAACTTAACTGTGGACGCTGATACACTTCACGTAGACGCCACGACGCATAGTGTCGGAATCGAAACTAAAAACCCCGACGCTAAACTACATGTGGTAGGTAACGCATATGTAAGCTCCAATTTGACGGTGGATACAGATACGTTACATGTTGATGCGGGGAACAAGTATATAGGACTTGGGACCAAGGTACCCGATGCCAATTTACATGTGGTAGGAAACACGTACGTCTCTTCAAACTTAACCGTGGACACGAATACACTCCATGTGGATGCGGTAAAACACTCGGTAGGAATCGAGACACTGACCCCCAGTGCCAATCTTCACGTGGAAGGAAATGCGTACGTTTCTTCCACAGTTGACATAGACGGAACGTTACGTCTAAACAACGCGACGACCGCCTTGACGACCGACCTCACGTCCGCCGTGGGTGTCAAATTGGATCAATTAAATAGTGTAAACTTAAACGCGCCAGTTGCCGACCAATTACTCGTGTATGATGGGACAGATTGGGTGAATGAATATCCTATACACACGTACATAAAAATTCGAAATGATCTTCCGAGTACAAACATCAATACCGGTGATGCGGTATACGTGAGAGGAACACATAACGCAAACATTCTCAACGTCGGTCTCGCACAATCGAATAGTCCATCCACGATGCCCTGTATCGGTCTCTCAAATCAGACCCTGACCCCTGGCCAAACGGGTACAGCGGTCGCCTACGGTAAAGCACTCAGTGTTGTAACAGGTACATTCCTCGCGGGTGAAACGGTCTACGTGAGTAACACTGTACCCGGTGGTATCTCGAATGTGAAGCCGTATAACAACGATCTGATTCAAAACGTCGGTGTGGTTACAAAGATACATGCGAGTAATGGTGGTGTTTTCGTGACCGGTATTGGTCGCGCCAACGATATTCCTAACGCCGCCGTCGTCCTCGACGAGTCGGCCATCAACTATGTGTATGTCAACAATGTAAACAATGATCTCAAAAAGATTGAACCGTCGAACCTTCTGACCCAACTTCAAACATTCGAACAGGTTTCGGCGGCTGGAAATACAGTCTCAAATGTCATGGAGTTTAATAATACGACGACAGGTCTCGTGACGACGGCTAACGTCGACGTAGGTTCCAACATTTCGATCGCGGGACTTACCATCGATCGGATACCAATCGTCGGAACGAATAATTATCTTGAAGATTCCGTAATCAGTCGCGCAAATGGTTCTATTGTCATATCATCAGACCTCGAAGTTCAAGGTAACATTTTGGTCGATGGTAACACATACACCGTCGAGTCTAATAACCTCGTGATCAGTGACCGTATCATAGGCATCGCGAATAATAATGTATCCCACGAACTCGATATCGGTATTGTCATGCAACACCCCGGAAAGAATGTCGCACTCATTCACCATGGTGAGGCCCAAGGTGACCAGGATCCACACGGACATACGTTTACCATCGGGTATACCCAAAACACCGTGAATGATAATCACGTTTTCGATGATTCGAATTTAATCACGGTTGAAATTCTCGGTAACCTTCAAGTTCAAAATACCTTTACGGTAAATACGGATACGTTCCATGCAGATTCGGTGACAAATCGTATAGGTGTACTCACTGCTACCCCCGCATATACCTTAGATGTTCATGGAAACTCGAATGTGGCTGTCGCGCGCTCCAAATCTTCTGTGGTGACAGATGCTACAGCTGCGACGAATAAAACGACAGGCGCAGTCACAATCGTGGGCGGTTTAGGTGTGGGTGGTGATATTCATGCCACAAATGTCAATTTTGAGGACGCGACTCTCGATAGCGCAATCATTCAGAACGTGACAGTGTCCACGACTAAAACGTCGGGTGCGCTCATAGTGAATGGTGGTGTGGGTATATCGGGGGCTTTATTCGGCTCTACAGCTGAATTTGATGGCATCACGAAGGTGACCAATAGCACGGCAGCCACGACGAAAACGAGTGGCGCACTTCAAGTTACGGGTGGAGTGGGTGTTTCTGGTGATATCCACGCGACGCACGTAAACTTCGAAGATGCGGAAGTGGATAGTCTCGCAGTCACAGATACGACTGAGGCGTTTTCGACGGTGACGGGTGCAGTCACTATAGCGGGTGGTCTAGGAGTCGTTGGAAACGTCCATGCCGCACAGTACCACGGTGATGGGAGTCAACTCACAGGTCTCGTGACGACTCTAGAAGATGTGGCGAATAATGGAAATACCATGTCTAACACGATCATATATGAAAATACAAATACATCTCTCGTGACGGATGGTAATGTGGGTATAGTAACACGCGCACCCGACGCCAATCTCCATGTCGTGGGTAACGTCCACGTGGCGGATACGACTGAGGCGTTTTCGACCGTTACGGGTGCCATGACTATCACGGGTGGTCTAGGAGTTGTTGGGAACGTCCACGCGGCGCAGTACCATGGCGACGGGTCTAAATTGACTGGTCTCGTCACGACCCTCGAAGATGTCGCCAACAATGGAAATACGATATCTAACGTCATACAATTCACAAATACGGATACAGGTTTGGTGACCACGGGTAAACTCGGTGTTTCCACGGGAAATCCAGATGCCAATCTCCACGTCGTCGGAAACGTCCACGTGGCAAATACGATTGAGGCGTTTTCGACCACCACGGGTGCCGTGACTGTGACAGGTGGTATCGGAGTCGTGGGTAACGTGCACGCGGCACAGTACCACGGTGACGGATCCAAACTCACAGGTCTTGTCACTACACTTGAAGATGTAGCCAATAACGGAAATACAATGTCTAACGTAATTATCTTTGAGAACTCGACGACGGGTCTTGTGACAGATGGAAAGGTGGGTATTTCGACACGAACACCGGACGCCAATTTACATGTCGTGGGTAATGTACACGTTACGGATGTAGTCACACTCACGAATGGTCTCGTCACAAATGCTGGACAATACACAAAAAAGACATACAGTCTTTCTAGAACTGTCACAACCGGAATTACTCCTTCAGTTGATATCAACTTTACATCAAACATCTTTTATGCGAGAATTACCGCACAACTCATAGATGATGATGAAGATATGAGTACAATGATTCTTGAAGTTTCTGGTGGACGCAAATCTGGACAAACTCCAACCAAGAATATAGCCATAGGTACAAAGAACATCTTTGGTGATCAAACGGGTACAAATCCTTGGAGCCCCACTGTTACTACAACTGGTAACAAAGTAACTCTAACCACCAGCAACGCTCTAGACGCTCAGGATGGCTATGACATCTTCATAGAGTACATGTCTTCCAATCCGGATGGTAGTGTCGTATCAATAGCTGAAAACTCCACAACCCTCGTAACCTTTGGCTACTAAATCCACTCTTAATGGATACACAAAAATCTTATATATTCTCCAAATGTATAAGATTTTCGGCAGAAAAAAAGTGTGAGTCTATATCAAATGGTGAAGACTAATATCCAGACATTTACTGGTGAAGTCGAAGTTCTGGAAGAATTCTATGTCGGTTCGAACTTGGTAGCGAATGACGTAGCTACTCATGTCTTGACCGTGAATAATCCAGCTAACGACGCGAAAATTAAATCCGATTTCTTCGTTGGTGATGGTGGTCTCCTCTCCAATATTGCGACAACTCTGCAAGCTATTACAGATCAGGGAAATACGGCATCTAATGTTATAATTTTTAATTCCAACATAGATGTTACTGGGTACAAGAATGTTGGTTTTGTAACAACAAGTAATGTTGGTATTCAAAATACAGCTCCAACTCACACCTTAAGTATTGGTGATAAGGTATTTTTTAGTAACAACACAAACGAAGCTCTAGGTGAAAGTGTTATGGTTGTAGAAGGTCGTATAAACGCTACACGGTTCCAAGGTGATGGTGGTCTCCTCTCCAATATTGCGACAACTTTACAATCTATCGCAGATCAAGGAAATACGGCATCTAATGTTTTGATTTTCAATTCAAACGTAGATATTCCTGGTTACAGGGGTGTTGGTTTCGTAACAACGAGTAATGTCGGTATACAAAACACCAACCCCGGTTTCAACACCCTAAGTGTTGGTTCAAATCTTTTTGTAAACATTTACGGATCCAATGTTTTAACCGTTCATGGCAACGCTGCGGTGAGTAATCTACTTGTGAGTGAATTTTCTATATCACCCGCACATGGTTTACAAGATGTCACCCTAACGGGTCGCCATAGCACTTAAACTATCCAACTCACAAACACTACTACAGGTCTCGAAGTAACCTCGAACATTAATGTGGCTGGTGAAGTGATCATCACTGATGCTACTAGGGGTCTTGATGTGACCTCAAACATCGAACTTGGTGGGCGCCTCAAATTCGACACAAACGTCTTTGTGGATACCCTCCGTGTTGCAGACATAGCTGCGAATATTGTGACATATGACAGAAGTACTGGTGAACTCCTAGATTCTTCGGGGACGTTCATGAATAAGTTTGCGGTCGTCTCTGAGCAACCACCCTCGGACTTTTTTGCAAACACTGTTACCGTGGCAAATCATGGGTCGTATACCCTCACAACTTCTAATTTAGCTACGAATTCCAATACTTTCAATGCCTTTGATGGTACCGCGAACGCATGGGTAAGCGGAGGCCTCGAAGGTGGGTACATCGGTGGATCCAACGTGTTCCAAGAAACCAATCTTACCCAACTTTCTAATTTACACCCCACGAGGTTTGGTGACTGGCTCGCTATTGAGTTCCCGTATAAAACCACACTTCGTCACATGAAATTGACGCCTTTGACTGCCGCACAGTTCCCCGCTCGCGCGAATGTTTATGCGACCAACAACGATATCACTTGGAGTGAGGTCAAATATTGGGGATCTGCGACAGATACTTCATTAGACCTTAATCCAGTGACGGACTCCAATGTCCAAACAATCACCGTGAATGCCACGGAGCAATTCAAAAAGTATGCCCTCGTGGCTACGAAGGCTGCGGGGAACAGCTCCAACGTCGCCATCCAAGATTGGCAGTTGTTCACGGAATCCTTCTCCATCGATGGAGGGAAGGTGGCGATGGCGCAACAAGCTGCGACCGGTGGTGAGACGGTGATGGACCAGAGTGGGCCTCATGGGAGG
>Ga0181568_10001897_pt1 | contig 19008 bp, 16 predicted proteins | sample 101ome_20_FD_133758 | JGI IMG/M metagenome (GOLD analysis project Ga0181568, IMG submission 133758) | Coastal salt marsh microbial communities from the Groves Creek Marsh, Skidaway Island, Georgia - 101404AT metaG (megahit assembly) | ecosystem: Environmental > Aquatic > Marine > Intertidal...
GTATCAGAGGAAAAACAAGTTCTGTGTCAGGAAATTTATAAAAAGATGGTCAACGAACATTTTTTTAATGATAAGGACTTGACCTCCATTAATTCTGAAATATTTGATGCATTGGTGGATCAGCTAGATTCACAGAAAATATATTTCACAGAAAATGAAATGGCCTCATTTAAAAGGAAATTTTCTCGATTTGACGATCCAACTAACTATCAAAAAAAATACTCAAAAGCTTCTCTTTGTTCTATAGACTTAAAGTCTGAGTTTGCATTTATAAATCTATATTTTAACCGACTAATTGAGGCAACTAACTATCAACTCAAAGAAGTTTCTAAAAAGAATTTTGATTTTACAAAAGAAGAAATCATCTTAATTGATGATGATCAAAAAAAATGGCAGAAGAGCAAATTTGAGCTTAAAAAAGTATGGAGAAGACTGGCAAAAAATGATGTTTTAACATCCATGCTTGCCGATAAAGAATTAGACGAAGCAACTCAAACTATTGAGAAAAGATATAAAAATAGACTCCGTAGAATCTCTCAAAGAAATGAGGAAGATATCTTTTCAATTTCTATGAATAATTTGACGTCTTATTTTGATCCACATTCTTCATACTTCTCTCCTAAGTCAGCTGAAGATTTTGAAATGACAATGAGCCTCAAGCTTGAGGGAATTGGAGCCTTGCTTACAACAGAAGATGATTACCCAACCATAGTAAGTGTTGTACCTGGGGGTCCGGCAGAAAAAACAGGAAAAATTAATCCAGATGACAAAATAGTAAAGATATCTCAAGTTGAAGAATCCAATTCAACTCCAACTGATGTAGTGGGATGGAGAATAGATGAAGTGGTTCAATTAATTCGTGGTAAAGCTGGCACCCAAGTTGAGTTAGAACTTATTCCAGGAAAAACAGAGGATTTTAGTGAAAGGAAATTTGTAACAATTACAAGAGAAGAGGTAAAACTGGAGGAACAAGCAGCAAAATCAAGAATAGTTGAAATACAAAGAAATTTGCAAACAATAAAAGTTGGCATAATAGATTTACCCACTTTTTATATAGACTTCAAAGCATGGCGAAATAGAGATCCTGATTATAGAAGCAGCTCAAAAGATGTTGAAACCATACTAAGAACATTTATTGATCAAAAAGTTGATGCGGTCTTAATTGATCTCCGAGGTAATTCCGGTGGCTCGCTCTTTGAGGCAAATAAATTAACTGGATTATTTGTTTCCTCTGGAGCAACACTACAAGTTAAAGAGAGCAATGGCAGCGTAAGACCTTGGGGAGATGCTCGAGCTAAGCAAATTTGGAAAAAACCAATGGCAGTTATGGTAGATAGATACTCTGCATCTGCATCAGAAATTTTTGCAGGAGCTATTCAAGATTATCAAAGAGGAATAATCATTGGGCAAAAAACATTTGGCAAGGGGACCGTTCAAAAATTAGACAATTTGAGCTCAGGACAAATCAAAATCACTGAATCAAAGTTTTATAGAATTACTGGGGCTGGGATGCAAAGCAAAGGCATACATCCCGATATCACATTACCAAGCACATGGGATATTGAAGAAATTGGTGAAAGTTCATACGATACGGCTCTTCCATGGGATGAAATTAAACCAGTACGTTTCAAGAAGTTTTCTATGATGCCAACTTTGATTTCAAAATTAAATGATGAACATTTAACAAGAGTAGAGCAAAGTCCTAACTTGCAATACATCCTTGATATAAGAAAAAGATATGAAATCCAAAAAAATAAGGAAGTGATCTCTTTGAACTTGGCTAATAGAAGAGTTGAAAAAGAAGAAAGACAGTTATGGGCTTTAGATACAGAGAACAAAAGACGCGCTTCTCTTAATTTAGAAACTTTTAATTCTTACAAGGCTATGCAGGATTACAATGATGCCAAAGAAACTGAAGACGATGAGAGAGGTTCTGAGATAGACATTGATAATGACTATCTTCTAAATGAAGGTATGCAAATACTTTCAGACTATGCAATATTTAATCAAAACATTTACCTATCTAAAGCAGCATAAAATATGAAAATTGTATCTTTTAATATAAACAGCATAAGAGCTCGCCCCCATCAACTGATTCATCTGAGAGATACCATCGATCCTGATGTCATAGGAATACAGGAAACTAAAGTAAACGATCCTGAATTTCCGATTGATGAAATTAAAAAAATTGGGTATCACCCAGAATTTTGGGGTCAAAAAGGTCACTATGGGGTGGCAATTTTAAGTAAAAAGAAGCCTGAAAATGTTCAAAAAGGTTTTGCAAATGACGCAGAAGATGATCAAAAAAGATTCATACAGGCCACCTTTAAATGGAAAAGAAAAAAAATTATTATTATGAATGGGTATTTTCCGCAAGGAGAAAATAGGTCGCATGAAACCAAGTTTCCAAAAAAGATAAAGTTTTACGATGATTTAGAAAATCACATCAAAAAACTTAAAAAAGTTGAAGAGAATTTGATTGTATTAGGAGATTTTAATGTTGCTCCCACAGAATTAGATATTGGGATAGGTGAACAAAATGCTAAGAGATGGTTACGTGATGGAAAAACAGCATTTCTTCCAGAAGAAATTGAAATGTGGAATAAAATTAAAGACTTGGGTTTTGTAGATTCATGGAGAAAACAAAATCCTGACGAGGGATCAATATATTCATGGTTTGATTACCGTTCAAGAATGTTTGATGATGATCCTAAAAGAGGATTAAGAATTGATCACATACTATTATCAGAAAATTTAGAGCATGCGATTGCAAATACAGGTATAGACTACTCTGCTAGGGCAATGGAAAAACCATCAGACCATTGTCCAATTTGGCTAGAATTAAAATAATATTTAGGGAGATTGATTTAATCTCTTGGATTGAAAAAATTTTTTAAGAAGATTGGCTGATTGCTCTTTCATATGTCCTCCACTATAAAGAACATTGTGATTAAGGTCACCTCTGTCTAAAAATTGATCTATTGATTCAATTGCACCCGTCTTTGGCTCAAGCGCACCAAAATATAGGGTATCTAATCTTGCATCTACTATTGCTTTTGCGCACATGTGACAAGGCTCGAGGGTTACGTACATATCACAACCCTTCAATCTATAATTTTTTATAAATCTACTTGCTCGATTAATTGCGTTAATTTCTGCATGGGCTGAAACTGAACAATCTGATATCACAGAATTATGTCCAGAACCAATAATTTTATCGTCTTTAACTATAATTGCCCCGACGGGAACTTCATTCTTTTTATATGCATCTTCTGCCAAATTTATGGCAAATGACATCCATTTTTCTGACGAATTATTCAATTCTTACATTTGCACTTTTAGTCATTTGCTGAATGAATATATTTTCTGCTAACAGCTCATCAAATGTTCCGATTGATTCAATCGCTTTGTTATTCATGATAATAATTTTATCAACTCGTTTTAACAGACTGGGTTTATGAGTAATTAAAATTACTGTTTCAAATGAGGATTGATCGATATTATTAAAAATAATATCTTCAAGATCCGCATCCATTGCATTGGTAGACTCATCCAATATTAATATCCCTCTTTTTCTACAAAATGCTCTAGCCATACCTATGCATTGCTTTTGACCGCCTGAAAAACTAGTATTTATGTCAGTGATTATTGTATCTAGTTTTTCAGGAAGGTCTTCAATGAAATCACTAACATGACTCATCTTAATAGCCTCATTTAAATCATTTTTTTCAATAACATCGTCCATACCAAATAAAATATTTTTCTTAATAGAGTCCTCAAGCAAGTATAGTTTCTGCGGAACATAAGAAAACAAAGATCTATAATTTTGTTTGTCAATTTCTTTCAAATCAATACCATCAATATATACAATCCCAGAATGAGGACTTAGCAGTCCAAGCAAAATATCAATTAGGGTTGATTTTCCTGCACCGCTTGGACCAATTATGGCAACTTTCTCTCCTTTCTGAATAGATAAGTTAATATTTGAAACTGCATCTTGAGTTGTGTCTTGATATCTAAAGCTTACATTTTTATATTCAATTTTTTCAATTTTGGTAATATTTTTTAATTTATTCTCGGTCACTTGAATATTTTTTCTGTGATTAGAAAAGATTTCTACCGTATTTTTAAGATAGGGCATGCGCATATTAATTTCATGAGTAAAGTTAAATATGTTTTGAAAAGCTGGCAGTAGCTTTAATGCTGCAATGCCAAAAATTGCAAATGATGTAAAAAACTCGAGGGTATTAAGACTCATATAATTTATTAAGATTGAAGATGCTGCTAAAAGAATTATAAGCATAGTATCTATAAGAGAGCGTGGAGCTTGAGCAAGAAAATAATTCTCGCCCATTGCAAAGGCATGTTGTTTATTAGCAATAACAAATGAATCAAGAATATCTTTCTTATTGTCATAAATTATAATTTCTTTCATTGAACCAAATAAGTTGGAAATAATTTGAACTGTTTTATCTTTTGCCAAAGAGGCTTCATTGCTTAGAGTATCAACCAATGGTCTAAAATAAAAAAAAATGACTAAATATGTAGTAATTAATGAAAATGAGACAATCATAGTGAGTAAAGGATCATAAATTACCAATAAACTTATAATCATAAGTGCTATAACTAGTTTGCAAAAAAGGTGTAATAAAAAGTTTATTAACGTTCCAAGCTCATTACCATCATTTAATATTCGTGATATGTTTTCAGAGTTTTTTGTTTTAAGAGCCTCAGACCAATCATAATCTAAGAATGTATTTATAAGATTTAATTTAATCTTTGATCCAATAACTTGGCTAGAAATTGTGACATACTTAAGAGTATAGAAAACAACAATACTAGTCAGAGCTGCATAGGCAATAATAAATAAGGCAAGAACAAGAGATAAGTTTGCATTCAAAAAATTATTCTTTTCCAACAATGAATTAAAGATTGCTAATTCCATAAAGCTAGTTTCAAGGTTATTTATATTTACGATTAAAAAAGAAAGCAGAATTAAACCAAAGACCTCGACTGCAGCCACGCAAATCATTAAAAATGATAAAATGTATATCTTAATTAGATCATCACTTGAAAGAACAATTTGCAAGGATTTAAAAAAATTTATCATTTATTATAGTTGCTGAGTTTTATTTTAATAAAATAAAAATATCCTAAAATACGGCCTGGCAACTTACTAAGGTCTATCATAAGTCCTACTAGACTCAACTTGAGCCAGTTATATGGAAATAAAAAATTCATGGTGACCCCTCTTCTTGAGGGCATGAAAAAACCACGAATGAGAAAATATATAAAGAAAAATGTACTCCAAACAATTTTATTTATGTGAGGGATGAAGTAAGGACTTTCATCCCATTGATCATTAGTAAATATGTAATTCCAATTAAAGAAAAAATAAATTACAAACAAGAACATTAAAAAAAAATAAGCACCTTTTTGTGATTGTGCAACATTAATAGGAGCACTTTTAATAGAATAAAAAAACCACTTTTTTGCCAAGTCAACGGCACTTTTTGGCAAGCCGTAATAAATTAGTTTTGCATGATCAATTCTGCCAATACTATATTGTGAATTTTGAACTCGCCCCAACCATTCCTCATCCTCACCAGATCTTGCACCGTGAATAAAATCACCAATATTATCGAATAAATCTTTTGATAATATTGATCCAGGCAATGAATCGGAAGGGTAATTACCAAATGTTGCTGATTTAGCTAATTCTTGAAATTTTGTGTCAGTTTTACAAATAAATTTTCCCAAAACAATATCATGATTAAATTTAAGCTTACACTCTAAGATTTTTTCGAGCCAATCTTGAAAGGGAATAGTTTTTACATCCAAAAAAGCAAGCAAGCTTGAATCAGCCTGCAATACTCCCAAATTTCTTGCATCGCCAGGACATAATGGCAAGGTTGGAAATATTTTTATATCTAATGTTGAATATTGTAGTATTTTCTTTTCTATTTGATCTGACTCAATGCAATTAGAATTTACAAAAATTACCTCAAATTCTTTAAAAGTTTGATTTTCAAGGGAGTTAAAAAGCTCATCGATGAATTCAATGCCCCCTAGGCACGGGATGATTATTGAAACCCTTAAGTCATCAACTTTACTCATCAGAATTATTTCTTGTAAGCCAAACTGACCCAAAATGGAGCTTTTTCGCTAAATGAGATTTTCTCAAAGCCGCTATCTTTTAACATTTCCTCAATTTCTTTTTTGGTAAACCTTTGCTCTAATCTTGTACCAAACCTATCAAGAGAATCAGTGCGCATAATATAAAAAGATTTTGACCTGTACTCACTTAGAGGAAAATTTGAAACATTTATTTTGAAGATTTCTAGTAGCTTAGCTAACCTAGCTAGTGGATAATATATTGAACATGCGATAAATTGAGATATTACAAACTTTAACGAATAGGGTAAATTTGAAATTATCTTTCGTGCTATATCGGATATAGCCCAAGTTGCTTTAAACCAACTAGGCTTATTATCAAAACGATAATATAGATAGAGCAAAAATGGAGCGCCTTTCTTTAATTTTGACGAACAGGATTTGAGAGCATCCAGCGTATTAGGGATATGGTGCAAAACACCTAATGAATAGCCAAAATCTTGAGAAGAATCCTTTAAGGAACAGTTGTCAACAGATGAACATTCAAAGTCACAGTTTTGAAAATTTTGTAAATTAATTTCAGCTTGATCTAGAGCGCTTTTGCTTGGATCAATGCAATGAAGGAAGCGTACATTTGGCACTATATATTTAGCCCATCTTCCAGAGCCACAACCCATATCAAAACCTTCAGCATGTTCTAGATTTTTTAATGGAAAAATATTGAAATAATCTTCAAATGAACTATCTAAAATTGACTTATCAATATTAGAATGATTGAAATACTTCCACTCTCTTCCAAAATCTTCTACAACTTTTTCATCAATATTTGATGAGAGTTTTTCATTTTTAGTGTTCATACCATCTTATATTTATTTATATAGATTCAGCAAAAAAATCATCACTTAGTTGCTAAAACATATATTGATTCATATTCTCTTCCCTATGATCAATTAATGAATCAAAACCTCTTAGACTTACATTTTGAGAATTCCTCTTTTTCAAAATACTAATTTCATCAAACATCAAAGCATGATCTCCATTTTGATTTTGATAAAAAAGGTAAAAAATTAAGGCAGCTATCATGCTGCTGATAATTTTCTAAATCGAAATGGGTTTTTTTATTGTCCATATTGGCAGAATTTTAACATAGTTTATTTCATTGCAACGCAGAGACTGCGCTAAAAAATAAGTGAAAGCGCCCTCTATATTCAATAATTAATCAAACTGAATATTTAGTAAAAATATGCCCATTCCTCTAATGGGCGCCTTGATGTTCGCATCTCAGCTAATGGATCTTTTTTATCTGCATAACCAATTGATATTCCACAAAAAAGAATATCATTTTCATGTTGAATATTGAAAAAGCTTGATACGCTTGTTTCTTTGATTGACCAGGCTTCTTGAGCGCAAGTATCCAAACCCACTTCAGTGGCAAGTAGCATGAATGTCTGTAAAAACATTCCTAAATCAGACCATTGTGGAGGGCCCATTTGCTTATCTACATAGCAAAAGATGGCAGCTGGAGCCCCAAAAAACTTAAAATTTTTCATTACTTGATTTACTCTTGCCACTTTATCATCACGAGATATGCCTAAAATAGAGTACATCTGTTCACCAACCTCATATCTTGATGTTCTGTATGGTTCTTTTAAATTTTTAGGATATATATCATAGGATGTTTTTTCAGGCTCATTCCAATCTTCTTGAAACTTCAAAAAAGCTTTCATTGAGCTTTCATTAATCACAAATACCTTCCATGGTTGTAGATTGCCTCCCGAAGGTGCTCTTGAAGCTTTTTTTAAAAGATCTGCAAGTAAAGAATTTGATATTGGCGTATCCAAAAATGCTCTTGTAGATTTTCTAGATAAAACCGCCTTTGATACATCCATAGAATGCCCCTTTAACTATTTATAATTATAATTTTCAATGCAGAATAGAGTAACATGAAGGTACATTATTGATAATACTAATAAATTCTTAAAAATGACTCACCTTAAAAGTAAGTTAAATAATAAATGAAGATTTGTTTTGTGATTAATGAATTTAATTTCTTTTTTTCTCACAGATTTGATTTGCTTGCAGAACTTGCAAAAAAAAATCATGTCACTTTAATAACAGACACATCTAATGCGTCGCATGAAAATATCAAAAAATGCACATCACATAAGATAGATGTTCAACATCTTAAACAAAGGTCTGGATCAAAAAAAATTACTTATCTTAAATATTTCTTTAGTCTAAGAAATTTAATATATAAATGCTCATATGATCACATACTCTTTGTAACAATAGAGACGTGTATTTTTGGAGCCCTTCTAAAAAATAAGAATTGCATTTCAAATAGGTACTATCTCGTTACAGGCCTAGGATCATTTTTAGATAAGAAAGAACTGAAATTTAAAATATTAAAAAAAATTTACTTAATTATTTTTAGGAAAGAAAAAAATAATCTTAATTCAACTTTCATCTTTCAAAATTATGATGATAAAAATTATTTTATTGCAGCAAACTTTGCTTCAGAAAAAAACTCTCAAGTCATTAAAGGAAGTGGTATAAAGCAAACTCAAGAACTGAGAAAAAATTACCAAAAACAAGATTGGCTAATTAAATTTTGTTTTGCTGGTGACCTTACTATTTCTAAAGGATTGGGGGAGTTGCTTAAAGCATCAAAGAGTCTGTATGAACAAAATTATCAGTTTGCACTCAATATTGCTGGAAAATATCTACCTGGTAAAAGTGACTATATTTCAGATGAAACCTACAGAATATTACAAAAATCTAAATATATAAATTATTACGGCATGATTGACTATTCAAAAATGAGTTATTTTTATATGGATTCAGATATATTTATTTTGCCATCATATGGTGAGGGCCTACCAAAAAGCGCACTAGAAGCAGCTTCTCATGGTTTACCCCTTATTCTAACAGACGTCCCCGGTAGTAATGAATGCATATCTGAAAATGGCTATTTAATTCCAGCAAATGACTACTTAGCTCTAGAGGAAAAGATGAAGAAATTTATTAGCAACAAAGAAATTTTAAAAAATATGTCGATAAAATCTTTGTCTATAGTAAAAAACAAGTTTGAGCTAAAAAAAATTGTTAATCAATATCTAAAACTTTTTCATGAGAAAACTATTAGCGAATAAACTTCAAAAAGATGCATTAGTTTTTTTCATCCAATTTATATAGAACACTAATCCGAACAACCTTCCAGCATTTTGATGAATTCTTCCTCTATCTTCTAGAAGTTCTATGCATTTTGGTTGATTAATCAAACTTGGATCAGCATCTGAAATAGTCTGAGAAAAATATTCAATCCATTTTTTTTCTAACAAAAAATTGCCCAATGGGATAGAAAACCCTTGTTTTCTGTCTATAGAAAAAGTTGAAGGCAAGATCTTTAAAGCCAATTTTTTTAATAAAATCTTTTGATTTTGATTGGTAACCTTCAATGATGACGGAACTTCTGTGAAAGCAAATTCAACAAGGTCCTTATCTAAAAATGGGGCTCTAACCTCAATAGAGTTTGCCATACTTGCCCTATCAACTTTTACTAATAAATCATCAGGCAAATAATTTTTAAAATCATGTAACATAGCTCTGAGTGGGTAATCAAAGACATCAAGATAATTATTTTCATTATTATATTTTGATTCATCAAAAAATTCATTTCTAAAAAAATATTTTTGCTCTTTAGTTGAAAAAAACTCATCCATATTTGGATAAGAGGTATGAAAGTTTGTTGAGAATAATTCAATTGTTTTCCTGCCACGAGATCCTATTGGCATGAAATTCTGAGCTAAATTATTGATATATTTCCTCATGGAGAGTGGAACAAAAGTTGAAAAAGCTCTTAGTTTTAATAACCTATTATAATGATTATAGCCTCCAAACAGTTCATCTCCACCATCCCCACTAAGAGCAACTTTGAAATTGCTAGAAATTTCTTTTGAAACCAAGTAAGTTGGGATCATCGATGAATCAAATATTGGATCATCAAAAAAATATGCAAGTCTCTCAATTATTTCAGGATTAATTTCTTTTGCCTCAACTTGAAAATGATTTGTATTGAATTTTTCTGCAATTAATCTGGCATGATTTGACTCATCAAACCTTCCATGACCAGGAAAAGTTACAGTAAACGTATTTAGGTTTTTTTTAAACCTTGATGCAATGGCTGTGATTAAACTGGAATCTAATCCACCGCTCAACATTACTCCAATAGGAACATCAGCATATAATTGAGATTTAACAGCTGATTCTAAACGAGCTTCAAGCTTATTGACTAGCTTTTCTTCTGAGCATACCGGAGCGTTTAAGATCTTTGACTTAATTTGTTTTGCGATGCTCCAATAATTAATAATCTTATAACTCCTATTAACAAGATCAAATTCTAGTGAGTGTCCAGGCAAGAGTTTATGAATATTTTTGAATATTGACCTATCACCTTTTGTAAAACCATGCTCAAAAAGATATGAGAATGAGCAAGGATCAATTTTATTTAACTGCTTTTCATAATTAAGAATAGGTTTAATTTCTGAGCTAAAGAAAAAATTATTTTTATATAGAGAATAAAAAAGAGGTTTCTCTCCCACTCTATCTCTTGCTAAAAAAATTGTTTTTTTCTTTCTATCAAAAATTGCTAGTGAAAACATGCCTTTCAATCTAGAAACACAATGCAATCCCCACTCTTCATAACTATACAAAAGAACTTCGGTGTCTGTCTGCGATTTGAATGAATAGCCCAGGGAGGTCAGCTGCAATTTTAGCTCTCTAAAATTATATATTTCTCCATTAAAAATAATCTCATTCGATAAATCGGCAGAAGACATTGGTTGGGAGCCCATTTTGGTTAGATCAACTATTGAGAGTCTTTTGTGGCCCAGACTAACATTAATTATATCATCATGTTTGATGCCAGTAGAATCTGGTCCTCTGTGATGAATTAAGTTAAGACTTTGCTCAAATAGCTCTCTTGAGATTTGACTATTAGCTAAAGCAATTCCAAAAATTCCACACATCTTCAATTATTCCAAAGTTTTAAAAATTCTATTAAACGCTGGTTAATAGTCATATTTTTAATAAAATATTTAGCCCAATAAAATAATTCAATTATTAAATAGTGGTAATCCCCTGGAACACTATTTATTTCGATAATAATTCCTATCTTTGTAATTCTCACTACTAAAGAAAGTTAATTTTCAACCCTTAATTTGTCTCAGATAGAAAATAATCTTTTTCACAAAAAAATTATTTTGAATAAAAAAATTATATGTTGTTGGGTATTCTCGATATATTTGAGAGGATTGATAACCAGCACTTTCATCATATGAGATTCCTGCAAAATCATTTTGAGTATCATATAAAATCCATTTATCGTTTTCGTAAATCTCGAGGACTGTATGTTCGCTGATGTTGTTTTTGGTATTAATCAAATCTACTAGCCGTGTTTTATAACCCAACTCATTAGCAAATGTTGCCAGCAAAACTGCGCCTTCATCGCACCAAATATAATTTCTTTTTGTAAGAAGATACCTGGGAGACTGACTAGAAGACAAATTAAATGTAAATTCATAATCACTATTTACAGAGCCATCTGGATCCTTGGTTACTTTATTAATATAATGAAAAGCCTCTAATGGTGAATTAAGATTCTCTGTATCGATTATTTTTTTAAAAAAAACATCGTCACTTAAAATATATCCAACAATAAAAAACATAATAAAAAATGTTATAAATATTGGTTTGAGGAAATTCTTAATAATATTCATAAAAAATTTTTACAGTTTAATTTAAGAGTATATTTTTGAAATTTTTATCCAAAGACGCTTTTTTAATTAAGATAATTTTTAAATTCATACTTTAAAAATTTTTATGTTTCCATAAATTAAACCAACATATGAATCGATTTTGTCAACATCATAGCTTGATTCAAAAATTTTTTTCTGATCTTTTTGATCGGCATTTCTAATACTGATTCCCATAAGAATGTTTATTTTCTGAAAATAAAAGGTTGTTTCTGTATAAAGCTGAAACTCTATTATAATCTAAATCAATTAATTCAAAATTATTTTTAAGTAAAAAATTAGTAACTGGTACAAGCGTGCTTTCACAAGAAATGCCTCGCTCAAAACCTAAATCAGCCGTTACAAACTCAACTAATTTTATTTTTTCTCCTAATCCTTGCAGGATTTCTGGTTCCGCGCCCTCTGCTTCAAGTTTCAAACATTTTATCTTAGTATCAATATAGCTATCTAATCTCACGCCATTGATTACAGTAATCTCTTCATAAGACTTTGGTTCGATCAAAGATGAATCCGCACCTTGAGAACTTATATAGAGTTTTATTTCTGTATTCTCGTTCCAGAGCGCTAAATTATGAGCAGTTGAAGGCGATACGTTCTCATAGAGGCATTGAAATTCAACAGGAGATGGCTCAAAACCAATATAGTCTACTTGAATACCATTAAAATTAAACCAACATTTTAAATCTCCAACATTTGCTCCGCAGTCTACAAAGATATCACCATCTGAAAAATTTATTTTATCAAGAAAATAAGATGCGCTTAAATTATCAAGTCTTCTTTTTATGCCAAATTCATATGCATCATTACATTGAATCTGATGACGAATTCGGTGCTTAAATGAAGGGAATTCATTATCAGTAACAATAAAAGACTCTTTATCCCAGCTCAATCTAGCGCTACTCTTGATAAGTATCGACTTAATATTAAATAACGTGGCAAATAATTTCTTATCTGTTTTAATAATTATCCATCTATAAAAATTAAAAAGTGGCCGAATAAGACGCTTCAAATAGTATTTAATAAAGTTCATCTTGATAAATTCACAACCTTTTTTATTCCCACTCAATAGTCTCATTTTTACAAAGCCTTATTTAGCAAGGGTTTGCGCGAGGCAAAATAGAGTTTACAAGTAGTTTACAAGTCTTTTTCAAAACTCCAGTTTAACCAGCCATTATTTTTTTTATACCGCTCGTCTATTATAAATTTTTTTAACAATTTTTTCTTTATTACCGCTCTATTGTGACAAGAGGTTTGTTAGAATAGTGCCAATAGCTTTGCTTATATCTTCTATTTCATTTATGGTTCTAATTGGTACATTTTTCAGGAACGACCTCTATGATTTTATATTTTTTTTTCATAAAATTAATTAATCCATTGATGTAATGTTTGCTGAAAAATGTATAGCCTTATAATTAAAAGACTGCGTAACTAAAAAGTTTATGTTTAATAAAAAACAAAATGAAACTCTTGAGCATTCAATGCACCATTCTTATGAGTCTAATATTTTTAAAGATCTCCTAAAGAAAATACCATTCTTATATGAATTTTCTAAATCAATATACGTTTTTTTACTGCATATAATTTCAAAAAAACGTTGGAAAAAAATTCTGCATAATACCGAGGTTAAATTAAATCTAGGATCTGGTCCAACCAAAGGAAAGAATGGATGGGTGAACGTTGATTTATTTGGTGCAGACATAAATCATGATCTTAAAAAAGGTATTCCCCTTGATGATAATACGGTTAATGCTGTTTATAGCTCGCATGTTTTTGAACATATACCCTACAAAGATTTGCTTCATGTTATTAAAGAAATTAGAAGAGTTTTAAAGCCAAGTGGAAAATTATTGGTATGTGTTCCAAATGCAGGTTTGTATCTTAGGGCATATTTTAATAATGAAATGTTTCTTAACTACGATGAAATGTATATTCCTGCGTTAGTGAATACTAATAGCAAGATAGATCAATTAAATTATATTGCATACTTAAATAGTGATCATCATTTTATGTTTGATGAAGAGAACATAATAAATATATTAAAAATGTGTAATTTTAATAATGTTGACTTTAGGGATTTTGATGATGAAATAGATCACCAAGAGAGAGCTTTTGAATCAATGTATGTTCAAGCTTTTAAGTAGTTACATTATTGTTATAAATAACTTTTTCTCGTTAGTCTGAATATATACCTTTGTACTTGGGTAAGTATCTACAGAACACTAATCTAATAAGAATAAGAGTATTGTCAAAAATTTGTATTAAGTTTGTACCTGAAGAATCCATATTTTATGGGGGTTTCAGACGATATTTTTACTCCCACTCAATAGTGGCAGTTAGGTAGAGTATTGATTTATATAGCGTATAAAACCACTTTCTAATAAGTTTCTAACTTCTCCCTTCGCTTGTGGGTACGAACAGAACTATTGAAACTCAATAGTATCAATGCGTTAGCGAAAAGGCGATTGAAATGTCTCTAATCATTGATCGCAGTCCATAAGCACTGAACACGCGGTATTTTGGTTTTTTTACACATAAAAATAGAGACACCTCAAAATCTTTGAAACGTTTTACTTCCTCACCGCTTTGGCTTTAGATCTAAAGAATCTAAAATTTCAGATACTATCCACTCAGCAGTGATAGAAGAGGGGTGATCAACATCGCTTATTAAAATATTTTCATCTTTCACTCCAAAGCAATGTGATTGGTCACATAAGAAAGAGCTTGGGTAAATTTTGTAGAAACTATACGGTAACGAGTTATAGAATTTATATGCATCTGATGATCTATTAGCAAAATCATCGAACGAAGATTGCTTATCGAGTAACCTTCCATAAACCAAATATTCAAACTTTAAGGTTCTTCTATTGATATTTGTTGAAGGTATCGGATAAATGACAGTCACAGCGTTACCATTTTGTTCAAGCATTGAAAGCAGAGTTTCATAACTTTCTCTTTTCTCTTCAAAAAACTCAGCACGTTCGCGGTGGGCATATCCGCCAAAAATTACAATGCTATTTTCTACATCTTTTAAGTATTTAAGTCGAGCTTCATCGACCTTTTCATTTCTACCATAGAGCGACCCTCCTCTAGTCATAAGAATAAGAGAAAGATCCTCGTCTGATATCTTTTCTAATAATTTGAAGGCTATCGAAACCATATGACTGTCGCCAATCAGATAAACTGATTTTGAACTGTCTCCTAATTTGCAAAATTCATCTTCTTTAATGGCCTCTTGTCCTTTCAACCGATGACATTTATCCCAGGTCTCTATATTTGCAAAACGATCATCGAAAGATTCCCTTTGCATAGAACTTGGATATCTATTAGGAAATCCCTCAGAATGCACAGTAATGATAGACGCGGACACCACTAACCCCATAAAGGCAAGTAAGGTGGTTGCAAACTTTCCGCTCGAAATAGAATTTTTACTTCTAAAAGGTCGCTCGACATAACGATATGTAATTGCCGAAAGGACAAATGTGAGGATAAATATAATAAGAGCCCATTTGTGGGGTATATGCAGTGAACCTTGCGCAATTCTAAACAGCGACATAATAGGAAAATGCCACAGATAAGCCGAGTAACTTACAAGCCCAATCAAAACAAATGGCTTGCTACCCAAAAGCTTACCTACTAGCTCATCCCTCGACGTAAATCCAATAATCAACGCAACACCGATAATTGGAAGGAGTGTATGGAAACTTGGATGCGGTGTTTTACCGTCAAAAAACAGAATGCTGTACGCGATCAAAATTAGACCAAGCATTGAAAGAAATATTGATGCGATGCGACCTTTTAAAGGTTTGTAATAAAACTCTCTGTAGGCAAGCATCGAACCTACAGCTAACTCCCAAAAACGACTGAATGGTAAATAGAAATTCAAATCAGCATTTTGTACTTCCATTAATTCAGCAAACAGAAGACTTAGCAATGAGAGACCAATAAGGATAGCTAGGAAATGCTTACGGAAAAACTTAAAAACGATTACCGCTAAAATCGGAAAAACCAAATAGAACTGCTCTTCAACACCTAAACTCCACGTGTGAAGAAAAGGCATTAGGAGTGCGCTATCAGCTCCGTACTCCGTGGTGTTAAAGAAGAAGAATATATTTGAGCTAAAAAATAGTGCTGTAATTGCACTATACGCAAGCTCTATAAGATCTGCCGAACCGAGAAGCATATACGCAAAAATACTAGTCGCCAAAATCATCAATAAAAGCATTGGCAGAATGCGGCGCGCTCGTCGTTCGTAGAAGTTCAGAAAACTAAATGAACCTTTTGACTTAAGCTCAGAAAGAATTATGCGTGTTATCAGATATCCACTAATCACAAAGAAGATGTCAACGCCAATAAAACCTCCCTCAAACCAATCCCTACCGAAAAACACCATCTGTGCGTGATAGAGAATGACACTTACTACGGCTATTGCTCGCAAGCCATCAATTTCTGCTCTGTAGGAAAGTTTTGATTGTTTCATTCTGTTTTCTTTATAGATATGATTATTTGTAATAGTTGATGTAGTTTCTAACTTTCTTTCTAACACTAAAGAAAAAAGCCAACAGAATCAACCATTGGCTTTCGTAGTTTCTAACAAGTTACTAACTATAAATATAAGTGAAATCAATAACTTATACCGCCTGGACTACTCCCACTCAATAGCCAAAGTTTTACAAGCCCTTATTTAGCAATTGTTTGCGAGGGGCAAATCTGTCTTTACAACATTTTTACAACATTTGTGGTTTATTTCTGTGTGTCTCACTATCTTAAAATCCTTGTAGTATTAGCAGTTTAGCATTTCTGCTGTTGTAAAGTTTACAACACCTTTTTCTGGTTCAATTACCGGGCTCTAAAGCCTTAAATATCTCTTTAACCACTATATCCGCCCCAGTATCTGAAAGATGATCATCATCGAAGTAAAAAGGAACCGAATCCTCTATCACCACACATGCCTCAATGTCATATCGCTTACAAAAAGCAGATCTCAATCTTACTGGAATGATGGTGGCTTTATTTTGCTCGTAGAATTCATCAAACACGCTTATCACAAATTTATTTCTTTGTTCGTACTCCTCAACCGGAAAAGAGAGAGTCTCTAACTCAAAGCCTGTAATTTTTTTATGGTGGAGGTTGTATTTGTATGGATCACAACCAACTTCAGGCACTGGATAAACCACAATAGTGGTAAGTTTCGAAGATGAAACCTCCAGTAAATTTACGAGTGCTTCAGCCATACTCTCATCAGATGGTTTCTTAAATCCGTTTGTATCTAATGGCAAGTAGTTTCTGTACTCGAAATCCTTCTCTTCACAGCCAAGTGCTTCATTTACAAAGTGCGGTTGATTAATTTCACTTGAAGGGAAAAAATACTTCATGCTCCAACGATTAATCAGTACGAGATAATCGGCATCGGCGAAATAATCCAGTGCTTCAACGTAATTGGTGGGGCATTCTAACATTTGAGGATTTGTGTTCTTACTCTTTGTCGTAAAAACAGTTGTTTCACATTCCAATACATCTCGCAACCAAATCCCCTTTATGTTCCCCAATCGTAATTGGTGATCAAGCGAATATTGAATGGATTGGAGATGTGAATCTCCATAAAAGACAATAGATATATCCGAGTCTCTGTCGCCTAATGTACAAAAAGAAAAATTTTGTTGATGTATAACATCCTCATCTGAACACACCTCACCTATCACTAACATCTTGTCGCCCAGTGATTCGAATTGAACATTTTGTAATTTACCCGGCACCTTATTTAGCAAGGGTTCGAATTGGAGGAAAAATCCCAAAACAGAGAACGCGGCTATTCCAGTTGCGGAAAGGGCATAGATTTTATGTTGAGTAAAGGTCTGTTTATTTCTAAATGGTGACTCTATGAATCGCCAACTAAGGTACGCCATCAGCAGTGAAATTAGGCATATGAAAATAAGTAAAGAATCTGAAACTTCAAAAAAAAATCGATGTCTGGCAAATGCCAGTATTGGCTGATGCCACAAATAAGCACTATAGGAAATCAACCCAATCCCAACAATAAATTTTAGACTGAGTAAATTATGAACAAGAGTCTTTGGAACTGCGCAAAGAATCAATAAACCTGTTCCAATAGTTGGAATCAAAGTATACAAACTTGGAAAAGGAGTTGTTTTGTCAAAAGCAATAATTGAATAAACAATCAGAGAAAACCCAAATAGACTTAATGCTTGATTTAATGAATGGGATTTCAGGTGAGTGTTGTACTTGAGGTAAAAGGCAGCAAATACACCAATAAGCAATTCCCAGCCTCTTGTGGGTAAAAGAAAAAATGCGCCCGATATTATTTTTGGATGAGACGCATATTGAGTTGCCCACGCCGCCACACTCAAGCTAATAAAGAATATGATCGATAATAAGATTAATATTGTTTTAATACCAAATCGCCAAGTAAGCATAAGAAAGATAGGAAAGAGGATGTAATACTGCTCCTCAACCGCCAAACTCCAAGTATGAAGTAGTGGCTTCAACTCAGCGGTGGTATCAAAGTAGCCACTCTCTAACCAAAATAAAATATTGGAAGAAAATGTAGATACCGCTACCAAACTTTGTCCAAAGTCTATAAGGTCATTTGGTGTCAGCCACAGCCAAGCAAACGGCAAGCACGCGGCCATCACAAAAAATAGCGCTGGTCGAATTCGTCGAGCACGCCTCTCGTAAAAATTGGCGATGCTGAATTTTCCTTCAGCCATCTCAGAAATAATAATGGTTGTAATCAAGTAACCACTAATCACAAAGAAAACATCTACACCTACAAAACCTCCACTAAACCACTCAAAGCCAGCGTGAAATAGAATCACAGGTAAGACTGCTAATGCTCTTAAGCCATCAATTTCTGCTCTATATTTCATTTGAAAATTTTAACCATAAATTAAATGCATTATTACTTATGAAGTGCAATAGTTGCATAATCTTACAACAATGTTTACAACTTTGACGTAAGAATGGGGGTTTACAACAAGTTTAGAACAGTAGAAAGACTGTAAGAATGGGGGTTTCAGCCTATGTCACTATTCCCACTCAATAGTTGCTGGTGGTTTACTTGAAA
>Ga0181568_10001899_pt1 | contig 18995 bp, 15 predicted proteins | sample 101ome_20_FD_133758 | JGI IMG/M metagenome (GOLD analysis project Ga0181568, IMG submission 133758) | Coastal salt marsh microbial communities from the Groves Creek Marsh, Skidaway Island, Georgia - 101404AT metaG (megahit assembly) | ecosystem: Environmental > Aquatic > Marine > Intertidal...
GGAAGAAGCTTTCCGCCCTCTGAAAGAAAACTCGAAGCACTCGGAACGGTTTTGGGGGAGGATGGATTGATCGTACTTTCTTTAAACGAGGTCGATCCATCAGACAGCATCCAGGCGAGAATGAGAACGCCCGGTGATATCAATGTCAATTACACCGAGGTTTTAATCTTATTGCCGGATGGATCGGAAGTGCCGGCCAATTTCTTGCTTAAAGATGAGGACCTCGACCTTGCTTTTATCCGCCCAATACAGGAAGCATCTGCCCCCCAGGCAACCAGCTTTCAAAAAGTCGACTACTCCCCCGATATGATTACTGAACTCGAAGCTCTTGATGAGGTGGTATCGCTGGGCAAACTGGGCAGAAACCTCTACCGAAAATCAACCCTTCAGCGAGGGTGGGTCAATGCTGTCATTACCAAGCCCCGGGATTATCTTGTCATCGAAAATGTCACTCCGGGCACTCCCGTATTTGACCGTAGCGGGCAATGGATTGGGATCACCGCATTTCGCAAAGAAAGAGGAAAACCCTCTGGAGTGATCACCGTCCCAGCCAAAGATGTTATGGAAATTGCCTCACAGGTAAGAGAGCGGACGGAGTAAGTTTGCCGTTGCCCATTGTTTTGTAGGATATGTAAATTGTTGTTGTGACATCCCTTAAAACCCAGATTCCAAAATTAGTCTTCTTGCTTATCCCACTCGGTTTTTCGTTTTTCTTTTCCTGTTCCAAGGAGGAAACAGTGACCACCGACAAACTGGAATACCGCGAGGACAACAACGGGATCGTTCGTTTGTACCGGGCTGGGGAGGATGAACCTGTGGGCAGATGGAAGTTTGCCCGGGTTACAGATTATTACCCCAATGGGCAGAAAAAATTTGAAATCGGATTTGTCGACGGGCTGCGTCATGGTGCTTTTTTCTTTTGGCAACCAAACGGCCTAAAAAAACTCACCGGTTCCTTTGAAAGAGGAAAGCGCGAGGGTACATTTACATCTTACGGCAAGGCCGGAGAAATCGTTTACGAAAAAAATTATTTTCAGGACGAACTCGAAGGAAACATCACTCTCTACTACTCCCTCTCCAATGCAGAGGCATTTCGATATTTTGAAAAAATCAGGGAGGAGGGAGCCAAACCTGGAGAAATACCCGTTACCAGTCACATCCGTATGCAAACCACTTTCTCCAAGGGCATACCGGTCGGGCCTTACCGCACTTTTTTTCACCCTCGTGGACAAAGCGGGCTGTCCAGGGAGGATTTGTTGCAAGAAGAGGGAAGCTTTGATGAAAAGGGGCGCCTTTGGGGCAACCAGATATGTTACTACCCAAGAACCGAGGGACTGATGGTTTATCTTCCCAACAACCAACCGCTCGAAACAGTCCATGAGCCCACCCCTCACGGCCTTTCCAAAGCCATAGACGAATGCTACCTCGCGATTTCCGAAATCCCTGCCTACCGCAATCCCAAAAATCTTCCCGCAAAAGTTTTCTGCGTCGATCAAAGAGGTGGAAAAATTGCTCCGGTTTGGTCTTCGGAAATCAAGGAACTGGCGATCCGGGACTTTGATGGAAACATTCTTCCCGAGCGGTTTGATCCAAATTTTGAGTCGTACCGCGACCAAGCATCCAAACAGGCAAGAGAGCTTTCCCTTACCTATGACATATCCCCAGAAGCCCAGGATCAACCTGCGTTAAAAAGGAGTGCTCCGATCGAAATCATCGCTCTCAATGATAAGGGAGAAGTGGTCGATATTTTATGGAGTACATTTTCAAGAAAAGATGTCTTGGACCTCGAATCGAGAATTCTCCAAAAAAGAAAAAGAATTCACCGTTTTTGGGAAGAGGGAGATGCCACCGCTTCCGAATGGTCCATCCCAACGGGTCTCAATTTGGTTATCCGTCAAGATCCCGACGACCCCCAGAACGACCCGTCAATCTCGATGCCCACCCTCCGGTAAGTTTCCGGTACTGGCCGGCTTATTCATTGATCAAATCAAAGGGGCTGCCCTGTGGGATCGGCAACCCGTCAAAAGGGTTGGTATTTACTTCTTTTTTCTCTCCTGCTGGTGACCCGAGCTGATCAAATGGATTGGCCTTGGGAGTCTTTTGCTCAACCCCGTCAAACGGATTGACAACAGGTGCTTGCTGGGCGGATCCCGCCTGGTCAAATGGATTGGCCGGTTGGGGGGCAAGCTGGTCAAACGGGTTGGATATCGCACCATCGGATTGGTCGGTATCACCAGTACTTTCTGGCTTTTTTTCCACTGTTATTCTTTTGGGTTCAGGCAATTTTTTTCCCACCCAAAATGGTGTGGTTGTATCGAGCAATTTTTCGTATACGAAAACAACGGTCGGGCGTAGTTTATATTTCCAGGAAAAGCGCACCGGGTCTGTGGGTGATCGATTTGCTAAATCCTTTAAGATTTGCTGATCGTACCCTCCCCCTTCACTGGGATAACCGCCCACCCAGGGCAGGTAAAAACGCCAAGGTTTTCCCTCATCAATGTTTTGCACATCGATCCATCTCTTGCTCGACCTCAGCAGGTAGCCCACAAAAATCCCCTCGGGATACTTGGGCTTTTGGACCACAGCATGGCGCAGGCGCAAATGCCCATCATGGACCCAGTTTACCACCACCCGGTTGCCCACCACCAAGTCTTCGATGAGTTGAATGGTCGCAAGATCAAAACTCCCCCCATTTGCCGGGCCTCTCCCTTTCCACTGAGGGATAAACCGGTGTAAAAAATTGCCATCATCCACCACCTCAATCCAGCTGTCTCCCTTGGCTGAAAGTATGCCTTCCATCACGCCCTCATCCGCAAAGCATTGCCCGATCAGGGTGATAGCAGTGAGCAGGAGAAAACTTCTTTTCACAATCACCCGGTATACAAGCATTGGTTTATCAAACAAAGAAATCACGGTACCTCCTTTATTTCGTCTTTATCACTTTCGATCAAGCAGATCTGGATTGTGTCCGTGGATACATCTCTCTATGCAGTGAATCCAGTGGAAGGTATAATTAAACTTTGGCGAGACTCCTTGCATCAGGTCCTCGATCTCTACGAGCGAAAGCGGGGTTCCCTGAAAGTATTTTTCCCGATTTTGTTTGGGTTTTTTATTTTCCTGAATGTGGCATGTTACTGGTGGGCAATTTATACCGCCTTCCCGCATTACATGATGACACATGAGGCGGCACATTATATCAAACTACAAATTCCGGTCGGATTTCTTGGGGCTCTTTTTGATAGCCTCTCTTTTTTCGTCACGATCTGGATTATTCGGCGGGCCTTGGCCTCCACCCGTACATCCGAATATATTTTTCATCTCTCACTGGATTTATTTATCGCAATTTTAGCCACCTTCTGGGTGCTGTTTGTTTTCACCTTTGGCGGGTGGATGATCAGCCTTTGGGAAACCGCACCTGAACAATTGGCGGAACGGAGCACCAAGTACACCAACCGGGCGATTCAGGCAATTCAGGACCCCACCGGCAGGGAAAATGCCAAAAATATTTATTTCGGCCTGATTATGGGAGTCTCTGCTGCCTTGCCCACAATTCTACACATCGGTCTCTTTGTTGTTTCCTGTGTCCGAAGCATCATCCCGGAAACCAGAAAACCTGATCCTACCGAGGAAGAGTTGAACTAAGTTGCCCCTGGGTAAGGGTGGCGTGCTCCCTCGCCGCTCCCAAAAATAAATCGGTAAATGCACCGACCGTGAAATCAATCGGGTTGGAATAACCACCCCCCATAAAGAGAAGCATGGGCAGGTTCCTTTCCCTTCTCCAGTCAAATACCATTTGGTTTCGCTGTCTCATACCTTCCCGGCTCAGGTTCAGTAAGCCGAGGGCGTCTTCTTGCAAAGCATCCACTCCGGCCTGGAAAAAAAGTAGGTCAAAAGAGAGATCACCAAGTTGCTTCAATGTATTCTCAAGGCCGGTAAGAAACTCCGCATCCCCCGTGCCCTTGGCAAATCCAAGATCCAGGTTGCTGGTTTTTTTACGAAATGGAAAATTGTCCTGTCCATGTAAAGAAACCGTGTACGCGCGGTCTTCGTTCTTTAAAATTTCCGCCGTACCATCCCCCTGGTGCACATCGAGATCTAGAATAAGAATACGGGAGGCCTGCCCCCGGTTCAGGGCTATCCTGGCACACACCGCGAGGTCATTAAAAATACAATACCCCGCACCCTCATCTTCAAATGCATGGTGGGTACCGCCGGCCATATTTCCGGTTATTTTCTCTCCCTGGTTTAGTAAATCCAGTCCGTCCAGTGCCCCACCCACCAAGCGCATGGTGCGCTCCACAATTTCCGGTTTCCAAGGCCTCAGACCTATGCGGCGAATTTCGTCTTCCCGAAGGGTTTGCGAGAGAAAACGATCCACATAGTCCGCCTGATGAGCAGACAACACCTCCTCACGAGTGGCCAGCCTGGGCCGCTTCATTTCAATCAACCCACGCACATCTTTTTGGGCTATCTCCTTGGCAATGCGGCAATACCGGTCGACTGGGAAACGAGCGGTTCGGTCAAGCCCGGATGAATAAATTTCATCATAAAATAAAGTCATGCCCTTGCTTGGCACGATTTTTTCATACGAGCATAATTTGTCCATTTCACATTCGTATCTATCCTAAAGTATATGAGCTTGCAAAATGCATTTCTCGGTTCCCTGGTGGGTGACGCCCTCTCCATGCCAGTGCACTGGTATTACGACCGCAATGCTCTCGACCGTGATTATGGCGATTTTGATGAGTACCTCGCCCCACGCAACCCGCATCCAGACAGCATTCTTTGGCGATCCAAGTACGAACCCATCGGACCAAAAGCTGATATTTTGCATGATCAAAAAAAATACTGGGGCGAGCGAGGCGTGCACTACCACCAATTTCTGCAGGCAGGTGAAAACACTCTCAATTTAAAGCTATCAGTCGAATTGTACCGTTGGATTATTTTGCATGGAAAGTATGACCTCGACGGCTGGTTGCGGCGCTACGCAGAAATTATGCTTACTCCAGGCTGGCACAAAGACACCTACGCCGAAGAGTACCACCGAAATTTTTTCACCCGCTATGCCCGGGGAAAAACCCTGCAATCCTGTGGGTCTGCAGATCTTCATATCGGTTCCCTCAGCCTGGTGCCAGGCTTGCTCGCTGGTTTGGATGCACTCGACATCACCGACCCAGCCACCTTAATTGAGCATGCTATATCCTTGGTTCGGTCTTCGCACGACCATGAGCACTCCTTGCGGGCAGCGGCAGATTTTGCCCGTATCCTCATCCACTTATCCGATGGTACTCCTATCCGGAAAGTTCTTTCCGAACTCCCAATCCCTGGTGTTTCAGTATCAAAATTCATGAACTGGGTCGATCTGCCCGACCGGGTGGTGGTGGGAGAAAAACTATCCACGGCTTGTTACCTTCCGGAATCCTTTGTCGCATCGCTTTACTTTTCCTGGAAATACCACGACGATTTTTCTCTCGCACTTTTACAAAACGCCAAAGTGGGTGGCGATAATTGTCATCGGGCAGTGGTGGTGGGTGGTACCTTGGGCATTGGGTGTGGCGTTCCCCGAAAATGGCTCCGTGGTTTGCGCTCGATGGAAGATTTGCGGTGCGACCTTCGGTCAGTAAAGGGGCTCAGTCTTTAAACAAGGCCAGTTGGCCTTTACCCTCCCCTCCCACCTTTTTCCCTTTGGGTGCTCCCTTGGTTGATCCATGTTTTTTTAACATTTCTCGGTTGGATACCTGCCCGTCCCCACTTTTGCGGATCAAAAAGATTTGGTCTTTCATTTGTTTGGCCTGCTCCTTCAATGAAACAACAGGAGCGGAGTACCCCGCCAGTGAAACCTCTTCCGCATGAGCGATTTCCACGGCTTTATAATTCCTTAATTCTGGCACCCATCTTTTAACAAATTGAGTATCAGGGTCTTGATCCAGCAACTGCTTGGACGGGCTGTATACCCGGATTGCATTGATTCCGGTGATACCAGCCTGCATTTGCAACTGGGAAAGGTGGATTCCCGGTTCATAATCCAAAAAGATACGGGCAAGTGGCCCATGAATCGTTTTCCAGGAAAGATGCAACCCAAAGCAGGCAAAACTTACCACCATCGCCCGCATACGAAAGTTGAGAAAGCCTGTCTCCTGCAAACAACGCATGCACGCATCAATCAGGGGGTAACCAGTCTTTCCTTCGAGCCAGCAGGCAAGGTGTTCGGGATGGTCACGATATTTCACCTCGTTAAAGGCTGGATTGATTGCAGAAAATTCCATGGCCGGACACCCCTCCAACCGTTGCACGAAATGATCCCTCCAGTGCAACCTGGACTCAAAAGCACGCAGGCTTTTTTTCCAGGGATTGGGAAGGGTTTCGGAAGAAAGGTCCGCCCTTCTTTGGTCCAGGGCGAGAAACACACTTCCCGCACTGATGGTTCCCCATGCGAGGTGGGGTGAAAGACGGGAACCGGCACGAAAAGCAGTATTGGGGGAGGATATACCACCAGAATATGCCGCCCCACGCTCCGTTAAAAAACTGTCCAAAGTATTCCACGCAGACCTTTCATTGACGGTTTGTAAACTTGTGGAAAGCCCAACGCTTCCCATCTTTGGGAAAAAACTGCAGAGCCTCTCCCATGCCATAGGCTCTGTAAAAACCGTTTTCTGCCTGGGTGGACAAAGGCAGTCTGGTACAGGGAGCACATCCATCCTTCCCCGGGGTCCCTTGGGTAGCACTTTTCTTTTTCCCTGAGCAGACATCCCCCGCACCACTGTCGATCCGACCGATTCCACCCACTTCACACCATGCATCCGGCACCATGCCCGCACCGCAAGATCCCTGCGGAATGTGAGATCATTCCCAGTTTCCTGATACGACCTCAAATAGGCAAAAGGATGGGACTGAAAAAGAGCATCCAACTCATCCACCACTTCGCCTATACGTTCCACCAGACCGGATCCCCGCATACATAAACTGCCCGACAGCCCGCGCAATGCTTGCCACTGTGCCTGCAGATGAAACCTGCCAAAATCACTCCCCTCAATCACGCTGGGTTCCCAGCAAAAGAAGGGAATCACCTCATTGGAGGATCGGGTGGCCCAGTACAGGCAGTGATTATCGGTCACCCGAAAGTCCCGCTTAATCCACCAAACAGTCCTTGCTTCCGGGGAAGTTATTTCGCTTTGGTTCGCCTGCACTTTTCAGAACAGTAAAGGACTTGGTCCCAGATACCCTTCAAAATCCATTTCTTACGGTTGCGAAAAGGCCTTCCACAACGGGCACAATTCTTCACTTCCAGTCTGGTTTTTTGGTGGCCCATTTAATATTGCAACCAGGAACAGACCAAGGCACCTGCCCAAGCAAACACCCGCCAGTAATTTGTGCGGATCAACCTCTCCACCACCTGGTTTGCTTTCCCTTCTTTCATCAACCTGCGGTGGCAGGGAGCAGAAACGAGAAAGGTAACCATCCATGCCAGTAAAACAAAAAGGCAGCGTGCCCAGGCAAGATCATCCCCAATAAAAAAACAGGAGGATAAAGAGCCCAGCAACTGGGCAAACATCAGGGGGAGGACAAACCATCCAATTTGCTTACAATATACCGGGTGCCAGGCGGCAAAACGATTCTCGGGTATTTCCCTAAAAACCGGGTAGACGATCACTTGGACCAAACCTATAAGAAGGAACATGGCAAAATCTATGGTCAGGGCATGCTCATGCAGGAATTCAAGGACTAGGCTCATTTGGGTTGGGAAAGTTGGTTAGATCTACATCCTAAGTATGTTGACTATGCAAATTCGGGCAAACACTTGGTTTCTTCTTATCCTTACAATTTTTTGTGCTTCCTGTGCAGATGAAATTGTAGATACCGGTCAGCCTTCCCCTCAGCCCCCCCATGCACTGGAACACGCACAGGCATTCCGTATTCTTATCCTTGGAGATTCCCTCACGGAAGGATATGGAGTCTCCCCTGGGGATGCCTACCCCCACTTGCTCGAAGAAAAATTAAATGCCAACCGGCAACCAGGTACCCCTTCCTTTGAGGTTATTAACGGAGGTGTAACCGGGTCCACTACCAGTGGTGGGCTCTCCCGCATCGAATGGCACTTAAAATCTCCTCCCCATCTTTTGATCGTTGCGCTTGGTGGAAATGATGGCTTGCGTGGGATACCGCCCAGTGAGACCCAAAAAAACCTCGGAAAAATAATCCAACGGGCCCAGCAGAAAAATGTCTCTGTTCTGCTTGCCGGGATGAAACTCCCCCCCAATTATGGCCCCCAATACACAAAAAAGTTTCAAAATATATTTCCACAACTGGCCGATGAGCACGGGCTCCCCCTGCTCCCCTTCCTTTTGCAAGGCGTGGGTGGAAACCCGCACATGAACCTGCCAGACCGTATTCATCCCAATGCTGCGGGACACCAATTAATCTGCGAAACCGTCTACCAATTCCTTCTGCCAAACCTGCCAAATTTTTCCAAGTGAACCCAATTTTACACGTATCACAACTGTGCAAGTCCTTCACCCAGGGAGACAAAGATGTGCAAGTTCTTACCCGCATCAATATGGAAGTATCCGCGGGAGAGAAAATAGCCATTCTCGGACAGAGTGGCAGTGGGAAATCGACCCTTCTTTCCCTGCTTGGAGGATTGGACAATCCCGATTCCGGCACCATCCATATTTCTGGAGTCAACCTTGCTGAAATGAGTGAGGACGAACGATCCAAAACCCGTTCCCAAAAACTGGGTATCGTCTTTCAGCAATACCACCTCATGCGAAATTTAACCGCGGTTGAAAATGTTGGCTTGCCCCTGGAAATTTTGAATACCGCCAACCACAGGGAGCTTGCCCACAAGGCCATTGCAGAAGTGGGCCTTTCCCACCGCACCTCTCACTTCCCTTCGGAAATGTCGGGGGGGGAATGCCAAAGGATCGCGATCGCACGGGCCATGGTTACCCAGCCTTCCCTGATACTTGCTGATGAACCATCAGGAAACCTCGACCAAAAAACGGGGGAAGAGGTAATGAACCTGCTTTTTAATTTGTGCACCGAATACCAGACCACGCTCCTGTTAGTCACCCACAACCATGAACTCGCCAAGCGGTGTGATCGAACCATGCAGCTGACCGGTGGTGTGCTCAATGAGTTGAACCGATGAGCTTCATTGTTCGCCAGGCATGGCGGGAGATCCGCAACAGCCGGTCCTTTTGTTTTTTTTACTCCCTCAACCTTGCTCTCGGACTGTTGGGTTTCCTGGTGGTTGATACCTTTCAGGAATCGATATCTTCCAAAGTACAAAGCGAGTCAAAGGAACTTCTCGGGGCCGACCTCGCCCTGCGTGCACGCCGGCCTATTTTACCGAAGGAACTGGTCCTCGCCCGGAAAAACCTGCCCGAAAATACCAGGGAGACAAAAACAGTCGATTTTTTCTCAATGGCCGCCGGACCGGGTGGGCGCAGCCGTCTGGTTAAAGTAGTGGCAATGGGTGAAGGTTTCCCTTTCTACGGTTCCTTTGTTTTGCAAGCCCAGGGAAAACGAACTGGAGAACAAATATCCACCCTGCACAACCAGAAAGTTGCCTGGGTTTACCCGGAAGCACGGGCACAGCTGGGGGTAGAAGTGGGACAACATATTCAGCTGGGTGAGGCCCAGTTCGAGGTTGCGGATTTAATCGAGGAAGAATCTGGATTGGCTTTCCAGCCAACCGACCTTGCCCCCAAAATCTTTATTGGTCTGCGGTTTCTTGAAGACACTCAACTTCTAAGCACAGGAAACCTCGCTTTTCACACCCATCTCTTCCGCCTGCCCCACCCTGCGGAAGCCAGTTCTTTGATTACAGGGCTGGAAAACACCATCCAATCTCCAGAAGTCCGAACTTACTCTCACCAACAAGCGGGGCACCGGGCGGGGCGTCTCTTGCGTTATCTTTCCGACTTTCTTTCCCTTGTCTCTTTGGTCGCTTTGTTTCTTGCCTGCCTGGGAAGCGGTTTTCTTTTTCATGGGTTTCTTGCCCACCGCCTACCCGAGCTGGCCACCCTCATTAGTTTGGGTGCCACCCGCTCGACCACCCTGCGTATTTTCATATTACAGCTCGTGGTTCTTGGCTTGTTGGCGGCCGTGCCTGCCGTGCTTGCCTGCTCTGTTTTTCTGCCCATGCTCAGCGACACAGTCGCGGGTATGAGCACCACCCAGGTGGACCTCACGGTCAGCCCCAAAAGCATCCTGCAAACCTTTCTCGTTGCCGTGGGTTCGGGCTGGTTACTCGCCCTCCCCTCCCTGCAAAAGCTGCGCAGGTTGCAACCCACCGAACTTTTTCAGGAAGCCGCCAGACCGGGATCAATACCCATGTACCATAGCCTGCTCTTCGCCCTCCCCGGACTTTTTGCCTTCTGGGCACTCTGTGTCACTCAGGCCAATTCAGATAAGTTGGCCAATCTTTTCTTCGTCTGTTTTTTGCTATCCCTAATCTTACTTTATTTGGTTTCCGGTTTTGGTTTTCGGTTGGGAGAAAAACTGCTTAACCGGGCAAAGCTGCCCTTACGCTTGGCCGCCCGTTCCTTGTCGCGCAACCGTGCAGGTGCCCTGACCGGGTTTCTTGCGATCGGGCTGGGTGTGCTTCTTCTCACCCTCATCCCTCAAACCTACCATGGTCTAAGCAAAGAGATTGGGATCGATCAACCCAGGAGCAAACTGCCCAGCCTTTTTCTTTTTGACCTTCAGGAGGAACAACTGCCCGGGCTTCAATCCCTTTTGGATCAAGAAAACATTCCCTTGCAAAACCTCACTCCCTGGGTGCGTGGGCGCATCCAAACCATCAAGGGAAAGCCCTATGAAAAATCGGTCCGGGAAGAAGAGGAGCTCAACAACCCCGATGAACAAAGGCGCAACGCCTTTCGCAACCGGAGTTTCAACCTCAGTTACCGTGACCACCTGTTAGAGAGCGAACAACTGCTCGAAGGTCGTCCGTTTTCCGGAAAGTATGATCCCGGCAGTGGTATGCCCGCAGAAATTTCAGTCGAGAAAAAGTATGCCAAGGCACTGGGACTGAGTGTGGGAGACCTTATGTCGATCGAAGTCTCCGGCATTCAGATAGATGCCGTGGTGGTGAACCTGCGTAGAGTGAGGTGGACCAGTTTCCAGCCCAATTTCTTTGTGCAAATGCAGGCAGGTGTGCTCGAAGAGGCGCCAAAAACTTTCCTGGGTACCCTGCACCAACTATCCCAGTCCAAAAAAGAATATTTGCAGGACTTATTGGTGCGTAAATTCCCCACCGTTTCCATCCTCGATGTGGAACGGACCGGCCAAAAGATTTTACATGTAGTGGGGCAAATGACCTGGTCTCTTCAGGTGATGGCCGCCCTATCCATCCTTGCAGGCTTGGTCATTTTATATTGCGTGGTCCGCGAGAAATCACGCAGCCAAAGCTGGGAGATGAATCTGCAAAAAATCCTCGGAAGCACCCTGTGGGACATTCGTAAACAGGTATGGATTGAGTTTGGGATGCTGGGAGGCTCAGCAGCAATCATCGGTACCCTGCTTAGTTTGCTCACCAGTTACATACTCTCGGTTCAAGTCTTCGACCGGGTATGGAGTTTTCGGTGGGACCTCCCCTTGGCGATCATTTTTGTGGTGGTTTTGCTCAGTATTTTTACGGCAGACTTTGGGGTGCGCAAAGCATTGAGACAAAAGCCTGTACACCTCCTGCGCGAGGCCTAAACCTGTCATGCTTTGCTCCTTGTCGGCTTGGGCATGCTTCGTTATGGATTAAGCATCCAACCTGCTTGGTATATTCAAACCCGATGAAGGAAGAAGTCCAACAACAGCAAAAGAAGAAATTCTATCCCCTGAGCGGTATGCTACGGGAATACCTGAAGCATTACAAACGACAGCTCGACCTTCCCGTGCACTACGAGAACCTTTTGCAGTCCGTGGATGTCTATCCGGTGATGAATGCAAAAAATGAGGATACGCTTTGGCAAACGATGATCTACGACCAAAATTATGGCCGGGAAATTTTTGAAGGGTTAAAAAAGATTTATGTCCTTTTGCGCTCTGGTGGAGATGAACGCATTCTGCCCAACCTCTATGTGGACCGGGTCGATTATTGTACATTTGGCAACACCAAGCCCTTTCGTATACGCATCGTCAACCAGTACAATGACAACCACGATTACTTCTATGTAAAAAGAGCGGATGCATCCCGGGTATACGGACTCGAACTCGAACAACTTCTTTCCCCCAATGAGATTAATTTCCAGGTGGATCAAGACACCCTGATCGAGGAGCACATTATAGGAGTGCCCGGGGATGATTTTATCCGCAACTACCTCAACCGGGAGGAATTAAACGAAGTTCGCCTGGCCAAGGAATTCATAAAATTTAATGAGCGTTGTTTTGTCCGCCTGCTTGGTGATATGCGGGCATATAACTATGTGGTGGAAATGACACCCGACCTTGAGTACACCCAGTACCGGGTGCGTGCGATTGATTTTGACCAACAGTCCTACGAAGGAAGGCGCAGCTTTTACCTTCCCCAATTTTTCAAAAATAACCTGCCTGTGGTCAACCTCTGCACCCGCCTGATCAACCGAGACACCAGTTTGCAGTACCAACGGGAGGAACGCACCCTGATTCAAAGAAGGTTCAACTTTTCTCAGACCCGGATCAAGCGCCTGCGCACCTCCATGTGTGAGGATCGTATATCCAGTGATGAGAAAGTGCGGCGCTTACGGGAGGAACTCGCCCGGATGCATGGCGACCAGCGCTTTGAATCCTGCCGGACCATGGGGGAAATTACCTTCCTCAACATTTCCAAAGTGCTTGATCTTGCCGATGAAGCACCCTCGCGTTTCGTGCAAGGCTTGGCTGATTCCTGAAAAAACCTTTATCCGGTGGTGCGCAACCCACTGGCGATGGCATTGACCACCAGAAGCATGCGTTCCACCCGCTCGGGTTGGTCTCCGCCCTCTGCACGAAATTCTTTGAGCAAACGAATTTGTTGCCCGTGCAAAAGTCGCAAGGCATCTTCCCGGGCTTGCAGAGTTTTCCAAAAGCGCGGTCTTCTCTCTTGCAAAGTACCACGAAACATCGAGGTGAAGTGCTGCTCCGCCAGGTTTCTTTCCTCAAGGATTTTTTCCAGCATCACAGAGCCCAACTTTTCGTCCTCCACCAATCCAGCATAGGCACGCATCCATGCTGGATCGGAACTGGCAAGACTGCTCTCTGCATTGTAAAAAACATAGCGCAGAAAGGCACTTTGATGGACCCGTTTGGGAAGCTCATCAAAAAGGGCCGGGTGTTCGGTTTTAAGTGCTTCCAATCCGGCACCCACTCCATACCAACCGGGTAGGTAGTACCGGGACTGGTTCCAACTAAAAACCCAGGGGATGGCACGGAGGTCTTGAAGGCTGGCCTGCCCAGTCCTGCGACTCGGGCGCGAACCAATCCGGCTAAGCTCAATTGCATCAATCGGTGTGGCCTGCCGGTAAAATTGGACAAAGCCTTCCGTTTCCAAAAGTTCCCGGTAAGCCAGCCTTGAGGAATGTGCAAGGCAGTCCATCAGCACCGATGTATTCTCAGACTCTTCCCTTGCGGATGAAAGCAATTGAGCACCGAGGGAACCGGCAAGCAGAGTTTCAAGGTTGGAGGATGCAGTGGTGGCAGTGTTGAACTTCTGCCCAATCACCTCTCCCTGCTCGGTAATGCGCAACCCCCCTGCCAGTGAACCTTTTGGAAGGGCTTCCAAAAAACGGTGGGTTGGCCCTGCTCCACGCCCCACGGTTCCTCCACGACCATGAAAAAAAGTAAGCGATATCCCGTGGTCATTCCCTATTTCCAGCAAGCGTTTCTGTGCACGCTGCAAGGCCCACTGACTGGCAATTATCCCGGTATCCTTATTGCTATCGCTGTACCCCAGCATAATTACCTGATTGGCACTCCCTCCATCTTTCTGGAGGCTCGCCTGGGCACATGGGTGGCTCAGAAATTCCTTCATGATTTCGGGAGCGGCTTCCAGGTCCTCAAATGTTTCAAACAAGGGAACCACCGGCAAGGCACAGATCATTTTACCATCCACCATCTGCGTGAGACCCACCTCCTTGCCCAGCACATAAACCACAAGCAAATCAGCCACATTTCGGGTCATGCTCACCACCAGGCAGCCCAACCCCTCCGCTCCCCTTGTATTGAGATGGTGCATCAGTTCTGAAAATGTGGCCCGGACTTCTTCCGCTTCAGGTGGTAGTTTCATCGAAGCATGAGTCATCGGCCTGGGGTGGCTCAGTTCCTTGTTTAAAAAACCGAGCTTCTTTTCAAATGACCATTCGCCAAAATTCAGCCCATCCTCAATACCCGCAGCCTCCATCATCTGACCGAGAGCCAAGTCATAAGCCGCACTGTTTTGCCGAACATCGAGACGGGCAAGATGGAGTCCGAAACTGTTAACCAAACGCAGCACTGGACGGACATATAAATCCACCGTCCGTAATGCTCCGGCATTCTCCAGACTCGCAATGAGAAGCTCGAGGTTTTCCCGCAATGGGAGCACCCCCTCACCCAAGCGGTCTGCCATCCCTAAAACAAAGGCCTTCCAGGGTTCGCCCACATCATTGCCAAGCCCCCACTCCTGCAATCGATCGAGCAGTGCTGGCGGAGCCATCAGAACGGCCCGGCTGAAAGCAAGCTTTTGCCCAAGTTCGAGCAGCCGGGAAAAGACAACCTCTCTGGCCCCCTCGTTCAAAGTATTAAGTGTGCTTCGGGTCACCTTGGCAGTCACCTTGGGGTGACCATCCCGGTCTCCCCCAACCCACGACCCAAAAACCAGGGAGGGCAATTCATCATCCTGCAAAGGGTCTGCCTCTGGCCAAACGGTGCCCCAGGCATGACGCAAACGATCGTCTAAATTTGTAAAAACTACAGGAAATACCTGCTTTAAATAATAGCTAAGGTTTTCCAGTTCATTTTCCACCTCCGGCTTACGGGAGAAAATTTCCCCGGTCAACCAGAGCCGCTCCAGCACCGCCTGCAAGGAGCGGTTGCAAAAGATTTGCTCGTACGATGTTTCCACCGAGTCCCGCTTGCGCAACAGGCGAACAATCTCTCGGTGCAACCCAAGAACCGCCCATCTTTTGGCCTCCGTGGGATGTTTGGTAAACACTGGCTCCACCCGTACATGCGGAAGTTTTTCCCGAATCTGCGCCTCGGTAAACCCCGCATCCTTGAGCTGCTTAAAGTAATGCCCCCACCGTCCAGGCTCCGCGTCTCCCCCGAGCTCTTTCTCACGCAAACGGGTACTTCGGCCAGCCCCGTGCTCCTCCACCAAGTTGAGCAATTGAAAATAAAAGGATATCGCCTGTACAGTGTGCGGTTCCAGCACCCCATCCGGCTCCGAAAAGTTTCTTTCCCGAAGAAGCGTGGCAGATTCGGAATAACCCAGAGTTTCCAAAACCCGTGAAAAAGATTCCACCAGAAATTGGTGGTCGGTTGAAACCCTTTCCAGGCCCGATTCGATCGAACGCCCAAATGCCAATTGGTTTTTCTCTGTATTAGTAGTATTCATTTGCAGTGCCTTACCATAAAGCAACACACATTCCCGACAAGCGACATCGACTCAATTTGTTCAAAATTGATCTCCCGAAGGTCTGCTTTCAGTCCTTGCCTAATTGTTGGATTCCTGATGTATTGCTACCCGTGCGGGGATAAAATAAATGGGGGAAAATACATGATGAACAAACATAAGAATTCGGTCTCGGAATGGAAAAAGCTTGTTGAAGACTTTCAAAAGCCCAACCGAAACGCAGCCACCTTACAGGTCGTTAACACGCTATTGCCGCTCGCGGGAATATGGGTTGCCCTGTACTTTGTTTATCCGATTTCCTGGATCTTAGCAGGGGTGCTGGCTATCCTTGGCGGGTTGTTCCTGGTTCGTGCCTTTATTATTTTTCATGACTGTGGTCACGGTTCTTTTTTCAAAAACAAAAAGGCAAACGATATTCTTGGGTTCATTACTGGAATGCTTACCTTTACGCCCTACCATCACTGGAAATGGGAACATGCAGTGCACCACGCCACCACTGGAGACCTCGACAGACGCGGAATTGGGGATGTGTGGACATTGACGGTCAAAGAATACCTTGCCTCCTCTCGTACCACCCGCCTGAACTACCGCCTGGTGCGCAACCCTTTTATTCTTTTCGTTTTTGCCCCGCTGTTCTTGTTTTTTGTGTTGGAACGCTTTCCATCCAGAAAGTGTAAACCCAGGGAAAGACGCTCAGTCATGGTTATGAACCTCGCCCTTTTAACCTGGGGAATAGGCATGAGTGCAATCTTTGGCTTTCTGCCCTGGTTATTCCTGCAACTCATCATGATGTCTGTAGCAGGTTGCTCTGGAGTCTGGCTTTTTTATGTGCAGCACCAGTTTGAGGATGCTTACTGGGAAGAAACCAAAAACTGGGATTTCACCACCGCAGCGATGGAAGGTAGTAGTTATTACAAATTACCCAAAGTTCTCCAGTGGTTTTCTGGAAACATTGGATTTCATCACATCCATCACCTCAATCCGATGATCCCCAATTACAATCTGGAGAAATGCCACCACTCGGATCCTTTTTTCCGCAACGCTCCCGAGCTCAACATTCGTACCAGCCTACGATCAATTAAATACCGACTGTGGGATGAGGATAATGGGAAAATGATCAGCTTTCGTGACCTTAAAAATCAGATAAGCAACGAATCCCTCAAAGCCGCTTAAGGTTTTCCTAAATCTGCGTGCCAACCGCAGCACGGGTGGGCCCAATCAAAGAAGCTGCTACCAGCTACGCTCGATAAGGCTCCACAGACACTGGTCTACATTAACGACCTAATCGTAGGGAGAGTCCTCAATCGCATCTGTAAAGATTGCCTGTCGTTTCTTCACCATCTGCCTAAGCCTCTGGGGGTATTGGGCCGCCAGATCCTTGGTCTCTGTGGGATCGTCTCCGAGGTGGTAAAGTTTATTTTTTACAAGCTTCCAGTGGCCGACCCGCAGGGCACCCACTAGGCCCTTTCCCCAGATCACCGGACGTACTGGTAAGGGCTTTGAATCAAAAAGTGCCGGTCCTACATCGATTCCATCCAGCACAACACCTTTGGGCTGATTGACCTTGGCTATGGACAGGCTTGTTGGCATGAGATCCATTCCCACAATCAGTTCAGAGCATATCCCCGGAGTTACCCGGCCAGGTGCCCACACGATACCAGGCACACGATGACCACCCTCATAAAGGGAGGCTTTCCCCTCCCGGGTCATTGGACTGGTTGAATAATTTCCTTTGGTTCCCCCATTGTCGGAGATAAACCACAGAATGGTATTCTCAGCCAACCCGAGCTCGTTCAGTTCTCGGCGGATTCGGCCCACTCCCTCATCCACTGGTAAGACAAAATGCTTGATCAGCCAGTTGTCATCCCTTGGATTATTAGAATATTCAGTAAGTGTTTCTCCGGCAGGAATCTTTCCTTTTTGAGGACCCCGCTGAATGAGGGAAGCCCTAGCCTGATGAGGGCTGTGGGGTGTACCATGGGCGGCGTAGATAAAAAAAGGTCTATCCTTATTCCGTCGAATAAATTCAAGGGTATGATCAGTGATTAAGTCGGTATGATATCCTGGCTCATCTTCAACCTTATTGTTTTGCCACCAGTCTTTTACCAGCACCCGGTCGTAGTGGGAATGGGCATCTATATTTCCGCTAATAAATCCATTAAACTGATCGAATCCATGGCGGGTGGGATTAAACTCTGGCTTGTATCCAAGATGCCACTTTCCAAAGATCGCCGTGTTGTAACCCGCCGATTTAAGAGCCTCAGCCAAGGTCCACTCCTGGTCGGGCAATCCCCGGTTATGGTCGATATGGGAACGGTCCGCATTGATGACGACATGGCAACCAGAACGGTACTGGTAACGACCCGTCATCAAGGCAGCACGGGTGGGTGAACATACAGTCCCGTTGGAATGAAAGTCGGTCAACCGGAGACCCTCGCTTGCCAGTCGGTCAATTTCCGGAGTTTCAAAGTATTGATTATCGTAACAACTTAAACCACCCCACCCCATATCATCGACTAGAATGATTATGATGTTGGGCGGTGCGGATGGTCTTGCATCTGCATGCCCTGTAAAAAGACCTGCAGAAAAAAAGAATAAGCTCAGAAAGAATGTCCGGGTTTCTTTGATGTGCATGGGAAAGAGATTCCTTCGTTACAGGTCTTCCATCGGCCCTCTGACAATTGCATAATAGCAACCCAGTTCTCCCTGAGGAATGGTAAAGTAAGGGGAGAGTTGGTGTTTACCCTCTGTAAGTTCAATCTGGAAAGTGATACTTTCTGAACTGTCATCAACCGGCGTGGTTTCGAGATCTTTTCCATTTAATCGCATGGTTGCAGAGGTCGCATCAATGCCCAATCCTGGGCGTGCACGAAAGGCTTGGTCCGCCCCAGGCACATCTGCCCCGGGAAGCAACACCTCATTGATTTTCTTTCCTGACTCTGCCGGCCAGCGCCTGACTTCGACCTCATACATTCCTCCACGCAGAGCCTTGATTGCCCAGTGCCCCTTATGCTTGATGTTCTTTTTACGTGGGTGCACCGGTTGCTTGTGCCGGTTTTGTGCCTGGTTCCAGGGAGGATACTCTTTTTGGATCCAGTCATGACTGGTCAGGGAAACAACCGGGTGCTTTTCATGCCCAACTTAAAGTTCTGTGGTACGGGCAAATGTGGGTTCCAATTCCGCCCACCACGCTTCGTAAAAAGCACGCATTTTCGCGACCCGCTCAGGGTACTCCCCGGCCAAATCCTTTTGCTGCCCGGGGTCGGTATCCATTTGATAAAGTTCCTTGCCATTGACCAGGCGCCAACCCTGGCTCATCACTGCAGACTGTTTCCATTTCAGAGGATCGCGCAGTCGCTGAGAATCGGTCACCAGCATACGGTCTGGCCAGTCTTCATCCCCCTTTCCCTGAAGCAAAGGCTTAACCGAC
>Ga0181568_10001902_pt1 | contig 18979 bp, 4 predicted proteins | sample 101ome_20_FD_133758 | JGI IMG/M metagenome (GOLD analysis project Ga0181568, IMG submission 133758) | Coastal salt marsh microbial communities from the Groves Creek Marsh, Skidaway Island, Georgia - 101404AT metaG (megahit assembly) | ecosystem: Environmental > Aquatic > Marine > Intertidal zone...
AACAACAGTTACAGTTTTCGCACTCGCTGGAAGCGCGAAAAAAACTGAAAACGAAAAGAAGAGCAACACGAAAAGTGCAAAAACGACGAAACGATGATGTTTCGCTTTTTTCCTCGTTGATTTTTTTTCCGTGGTCGCGACGCCGCGACCGCACGACGTTCGTGCCATTGCACGCTGAACCGCTTCGATCACTTCTCAGAGAAATATGTAGGACCTGCTTTGTTTTTCCCCGTCGGCAGATAAGTTTTGATTTGAGAGAGAAGGCGTTCCAAGTTAGTCTCTTAGATTTTATTTTACAAACGGCGCGCGCGTGAGGTCAACAATTTACTCACAACACACAGCGCGCGAAAAAAAAAATCACTGCCTCCCTCCCGCCCTAAAAATTTCAACACTAAAAGAAAAAAAAAAGAAAAATTCAAACAGCACCAGCGATCGAGTCGCGTCGCTTCCACTCGACCGAGGGTAAAAAAAAAGCAAGGCATCGCAAACGATCGAAGAACGCGCGAAAGATGAGAAAATAACGCTCACTCCGCGTCATCTCTTCGCGAGAAAACAAGAGAAGCTTCTTCTTTTTTTTCTTCTTCTTCTTCTTCTTTGCTTCCTCGGAGATGAAGATGGAGAGAGAGATTCATTTTTCTCTCTCAACACTAAAAAAAAAAACAATTCCCAACTTTTTTTTTTGATTCGATCCCGGCGTACCTTTATCGTTCGGATGAGTTCCTCCTATTTCACCCGATCTCTCTCTGTGTGTGTCTCTCCAGATTTCCTCCGCGCAGCGTTCGCGAACTTTAACGCGCGTTCTTTTTTCAGTAAGATTCTTGATCTTTTTGAACGAAGAGCGCGTGTGTTTTCGCGTCGAAACTGTGCGGGAAAGTTTTGGGAAAATTTTCTTTCTTTTCGCGATCGCGAAAAAATTTTTTTGCTCCTTTTTTCGCGCTACCGCTCTATTTTACGCTGAACTTCTCTCTCGTTTTTTGAGAAGCCAAAAAAATCGCGTGTGTAACACTATAAAGAAAAAAACGAAAAAAAAAAATCGCTTGAGGCAGGTGACGTGTGCGCGTTGCTGCGCGTGAGAGCCAACTGTAGAATCACGAATGCGAGAGAGGCTGGTAGATTCTCGGGGATCCTTGGTGTGAGTAGTCGCGGGACTTGGAGCCGTATGCGCGCGACGCACAGTTGAGGGTTGTAAACTTTAGAGTAGTCTGGGTCGATTTTTTTCTCTCGAGCGCGATCACCACAACGCTGTTTTTTAGCACGCGAAGGGGGGGGGGCGAACGAAGCGAACGAAATCTTCCTAAAAAGAACTATAAAAAAAAAAAGTAAAAATCTTTTTCGATAGTCTGATTGACTTTACAACTTGTTGTTGTGTGAATACATTCGAACTCTCTGTGTATACGCAACGTAAAAAGCGGTCTCTGCTCTCGCGCGAGAAATACAGACAGACGCGGAAGAAGAAGATAGATAGAGAGAGAGAGCGAGAGAGAGAGCGAGAGAGAGAGAGAGAGTGTGTGTGTGTGTGTGAAAGCCACGCGAAACGGGTTCTTCGTTTTGAAGAGATTGCCGCTTCCCTCCTCGCAAAAAACTGGGGGATTTTGAATAACATCGACATCGATTCATCAAAGTGAACGCGTTAAAACGCACATCGCATCGCATCGCGCGCTCGCTAAAAAAATGACGCAACGTTCGAAGAAAACGCGTAATCCATCGAGGATGTTGACGGTGCTTTTCTGCGTTCTCATCTCTTCGTTGTTTCTTTTTGAGCGACACGCATTCCTCGCGGAGGCGTCGTCGTTGTCAAAGGCCACAGAAGAGGGTGTTGGAACAAAGGGTGTTGGAAACTCGGCGATCGCGCATCATCGAAGTAATGTCGCGCACGAAGCGTCTCCTCGCGCACCTTCTTCGACGAAGAGCGAGGTTGAGATGTCCTCTCTCGACGCCGAAGAGAAGATCAAAGACGCGCGTTCGGAATCAAAAGATGCGAAGATTTACGCGTCTTCGAACGCAAAGTTGAGCGATGCGACGGAAATGGAATTCGACGACAATGATTCCTCTTTGGCAAAAGAAGGCAAGAAAAAGAAGGCGGACGACGTCGCGACGGGTTTGGCGTCTGAGTTGGAATCGTCCTCGTCGCAAAAAACCAATCGCAATTCGGATTGGATTTTCGAACCATACGCGCTTGCAAACAGTTTATACGCCGAGAAGAAGAACCACGCAGCGAAACTCGCGGAGAAGAAGCTTCGAGAGCAGATGGAGAAGGAAGAGGAAGAGATGAAGAGGAAATTTTTCGTCGGTCGACCGAAACTCGTGGACGGAAGATCCGAACACGTGAGTAAAAGTCGAAGCAAAGGGAGTTTCGCTATCGAGCACGGTAAGGATCAAAATCCGCACATAGCGGTCACCGCGCCTGCGACTCGCGAAGAGAACGAGCAAGCTTTACATCATGGTAAACACCACCAACAAAAAAAGCGTCACTCGAGCTTCATCGAGTCCACTTTGAAAGGCGAACACAAGGATCACCGTGGGTTTTCGAATGAAGATGGGAATGATGCGGTCCAAACACTTCATCTCCCAGGAGATCTATCTGAAATTTCGGCTTTGGGGGGGCAACCGGAGATTAAATGTCACGATTGGGATCAACCTTGCGATGCGGAGGTGTCGAGTACCTCGGCGATTTATAAACTTTGGACTAAACACGACAACGTGAAAGAAGACAGAATCTGGACTTTTTATCAAAAGGAAGTTCCATTTGCGACTTCTAAGACTTATATCACTGATTGGGTAAACGATTGGGATCAGCCAGTCTCTTGGTTTTCTCGGGATCACTATATTGTCGGATGGTATTCAGAACACTCTAACACTGCAGAAGACCGCAGGTTCAAAATAAAATATCGAAGGCTCGCCGATGGATTTCTTGTTCCTTCTTCTTATTGCATGTGGAGTGAATGGAATGCGCTTGACGGCGAACATACGTTTGCACCAGGAGATGGATACTATCTCTTTGGGATCAATTCTGTTCATGATAACGTCGCCGAAGACAGAAAAAATCGGTTTTATTGGTGTCCAGTCAACGACCCGCCGCCTCCGGCTCCGCCACCGCCGGGAGGTATACCGAACGCGCCACTCATTTCGATTTATAATCCGCTCGAAAGTGTGAGCGATCGCGAATATGATTTTCGCATCACTGTATCTGACGACGGTTGCATCGGAGAGCCCGATCTCAAAGCCGCGAGCGACGGAAGCAAGAAAATGTGTCTCTCCACGGAAGTAAACGTCGCTACGAACACAGAGGGAGGTTTATATTGCAAAGCGTACGTCGGCAACGATGAATGCACGTATGAAAAAGCGACGGACACCTTTCCGTGCATGAAGTGGGATAACTTTTTCAACATAAAAAAATCTAAAAACTTACGAAAGAGTTTAACCTTGAGAGACAGCGAAGGAAACGTCGCATACTCGAAAAAGTACGGAAAGTATTCGATTTACGCAACCTGCGGTTGGTTTTACGACCCGCCACATTACACGAAAAATGTGCCGGGAACTTCTACGGGGCAATTCGCGAAAATACAAGAATTTGAAGTGAAGGGCGGTTGTGATCCTTGGATGCAAGATCCGAGCGAGGATTCTAAATTGATCGCTCAACTTTTCTTGCTCGGTGCGCCGGATTTTGTCAATTCAAATAAGTGCGAATACCTGGACGAAGTGAAAGAAATGCTCTTCCGAAAATTTGACGTCGCGCCTACAGATGGTGTCTTGAAAGCGGCCGAACTGATAACTGCCTTTCGCACACACAACGTCGACACGACTTATGTTGAACGTCTCATCGAAAGAAACTACTTCGAAGGTTTATCAAAGTCAGGTTTGTTACTCCATGAGGTGAAGTCGTCTCCGGCTTTGCCGTTGGTGTGTATGGATCCACTGGCTGAAGGTACGCAAATGTATTTCGTCAACGTCACGTATCCGAAAAGGACGGCAACAGAAGAGCAGTGTCGCGATGAGAGTTACAGCGTACAGTTGGCGTGGGATTTCGTCAAAATACCGGCGGCTACTGATAAGCAGTGCATTTTTGCCGACGGAAGATTTTTTAAGCAGACGACAGGAAACAACGAAAAGAGCCTTATCGACTATCGTCCGCCATCTTTCTACGGACCGGGTCGCATCGAACTCGTATCGCAAGTAACTTTTGATTCGGAGAACACGGCGATTCCTTCTGGGTTTTCGAGGGTTGTGGGCGATCCGGGCGGATTTGTCTTGGAGACAACCTCTTCTTCGAAAAGTTTCTATACGATTGAAGCCGATGTGCCGATGGAAGATAGCGCTATCATGATGTGGGTTTCCCTTCGCGATTATACGCCAGACGAAACGTTTCTTTGGTACGCGCACGCCGTAGCTGGAGAAACGACATATACGAAGTATCTCAAGGTCACGAGTAACGGGAAAGTTAAGTCTGGCTTCTTTCAAGATAAGTACGTTGTCGAGTCGAAAGCATCGTTAGAAAAAGCCGCGTGGACGCACATTGCAATGAGCGTTAGTAAAGCGCTTGGATTCTCTCTTTTCATCAATGGTGACATCGATGACAACGTGTCCATCATTGATAATACAAAAATAGACTTTCCAGCGATCACGCCACTTCACTTTCTTTTTACGCATGCAGCGCTGGAATCAACACTTGATGACTTCAGAATGTATACAGGTTTCGTGACTCCACATCATGTGTACGCTACGTACAAGTGCGGTCGCACTATGGAATGCGCAGAAAGAGCGACTGAGACTCCGCAGAGTCGGAGAACCTATTGCGTTTTCCCTTACTACAACGATTTGAATGGAAGCGTGCCGCCGACTCCTCTGTGCACCACGGGGTTGTTCTATTACGGAACAGCCCTTGATCTGGAAGAGTTTGCCGCTCACAAAGGGGTCATGTTTCAATTTCGAGACACTGCCGTTGGGGAGCTTGGTTACGAAGTGTTGCGTAGAAGAGCAGACGGGGCACGAACGCTGGACGGATCACAAGCTGTTTCGACGTCAGAGTACAATTCTGTCGTTTTAATCGATGCGAGTCTAGCGGGGTGTGCAACCGTTTTCTCGTCGCTTACGTTCTTTGACGACGTTGCTATTAAGGACCCTGGAGTTATGTGGGAGTATGCCATTCAAACAAAATTTGAAGATAAAACCAAAACAACTTCTACTGTTAGCGATCCATCATATTATCTTGTGCCTTGGATTGGATTTGTGGAAGGAACTGTCACTTCAGCGCAGAACGCTCTTCCAGTTGCACACGTTCGAGTTTGCGCGCGCACAAATGCAACGGTCGAGCTCGCTCTCACACAAAATGAAGAGATTGCTTCGGACAAGGCGCGATTCATGCCGGTGATGCATTCTAATCACATTGATAAGAAGAAGCGATCGAATGCGTTCAGAGTGACCGACAACGATTTCACGACCGGGGTAAGCATTGGTTTCGATGAGTATTTGAACGTCAGTTTGGCCGGGTTCACTTTTGTGGAAAGCGTTGAAGTGTGCACCCCAATACCAGAAAGCATCAGAAAAAACATATATTACGGGATGTACGATGCCGGAGATCAAGCTGACATTCCAAATTTGGGAAGTGAACAATATTGTCATCATTTTGATCAACCTTGCGACGCACAGGCGGGATACAGTGAAGCGATTTATAGACTCTGGTCTAGACACGACAATGGCGCGGAAGATAGAATCTGGACATTTTATTTCACGCCGGTTCCATTCGCGACTTATCTTACATATTCCACTGGGTGGTTAAACGATTGGGATCAGCCAGTCTCTTGGTATTCGTATGATCACTATATTGTCGGATGGTATTCAGAACACTCTAACACTGCAGAAGACCGCAGGTTCATTATGAGATATCGAAAGCTCGCCTATGGATATACTACTAGCGGTTGCCAGTGGAGTGGAGAGAATGATTTTGACGGGGAAAAAACATGGTACCAACCAGGATCTCGTTACTATGTCTTTGGGTTCCAGTCTTACCATGATAACGGCGCCGAGGACAGAAGAAATAAATTTATGTGGTGCCAAGTCAATGCACCGCCCCCGCCGCCGCCGCCGCCGCCGCCGCCGCCGCCGCCGCCGCCACCGAGTCCCCCCAGTCCACCTCCGCCGAGTCCCCCCAGCCCACCTCCGCCGAGTCCCCCCAGTCCGCCGCCACCGATTCCCCCCAGTCCATCGCCACCGAGTCCACCGCCGCCCCCGCCGCCACCAAGTCCTCCGAGTCCACCACCACCAAGTCCACCAAGTCCACCGCCACCGAGTCCGCCGCCGCCGTCGCCACCACCGAGTCCACCAAGTCCACCGCCACCGAGTCCGCCGCCGCCGTCGCCGCCACCGCCACCACAGGTCTATCGTAGACCTGAATTTGACGTCCGTGTCTTAGATTATCCCGATCCAAACGATCGTGGAGATAAAGGCTCGCAATGTGTTTCAAAAATGTCGAAAGCCGTCCTAACGCGGAGTGACGTCGTCGGAGCTACGCCTTTGTGCCAAACATATACGTGCGCGGGAACGGATGTGAAAGCTTTTATGGGTCAATACATTACCGTTCGTTCTCTCAACGAGAACGGCGATGAACCCATCATTATGGACGTGCAAGCGATTGGCACTAGAGTAAACTGTCCTTATTATACATTTTCTGAGGAGAACGGCAACTTTGAGATGGATGTCATAGAGGTGAAAGGGAACTTGAAGAAGAAGCAACAGGTTGGGGTGAAAGCGTATAAAGAAGATATTTTTGATTCTATTGAAATGTTCTTTTTGAACGCTACGGACGAAAGTGAGCCGGAAGCGTTTGTTATTGCTTTAGACGTAGATGTGGACAAGTTTGCAGAACTCAAGGAAGAGGTGACCAAGGGATACACGACTTCTCCTCCATCAGCAAGTACACTTGAGAGCAATGAAGATGAAAGCAGCGCTTTAGGCTCTAAACATGGCGCTTCCTCCGTTCTTTTCTTTTCGTACAGTCAAGGCGATTTGGCGTGGTATAACTACCCGCGCATTGACGTAGGTCCTGGTAAATTCGCCGAGCTGTACGCGTGGGAGCACAACGTTCTCTACAGGAAGTGTCCAGAGTGTGACGCCTCGCATCAGCACATTTATTACAAAAGATTGACAAAAATTGCGGGACGAGACATGTACGATCTCCTCTTCCATAGCTGGACGAGTGAGAATAACGTCATGGGGAAAGACTTTAATTTATACTCCACGTTTGAGGATGCTCATCTGAGTCAAAACGCGTGGAAGACGTGCAACTACGACGACAAGCATTCCTCGATTGGGTTTCCCTATGATTGCGGGCCGGGCTACGATTTGGTCGAGGACAACTGGTACAGGACATCCTCGGATACAAATAATACTGCTGCGCCAGCCTACCACGTGAGTCCAAAAGTGGAAGCGTTGCAATGGTACATTGTGCCTCAAGATGAATCTCAGGCTCCAGCGCTTGCGAGTGGGGCATTGCCACCGCCGCCACCTTCAGATACGAACAATGACAAGTTTGTAGACTACGCAGAGATTGTGGATTACGCCAGGAATAGAACACAATATATTGGCACACGTTTTATTATTCCACAGTCGTTCTGGGATGTCGCTGATGGCGATGGCGATTACAAGTTGGACCTGTTGGAGTGGAAAATTGTGGAGATTGGGATGAAAAGAGGCATTGTTTTTGGTACTCCGTGGTTCGTTTTCCCCTCCGTCAAAACGAAGCATTTGACTGGGTTCCGTACGTTTTATTCAGATGAAAATCAGAAATCAGCTGCAGTTGCTTTGGTTCCTGCGGACACAGCTTCTATTCCGTTTATGGAGGAAGAGTGGCAAGTGTGGTACCAGAATGCGTCCCTCACGTATCCGGGATTGTCTGTCACTATGACTTCAAAGACTGTGGTTGACAAAGATACTGGCTTGCTTTCGTTGGGTTTTCCAACGTCGGTTATGCAAGATGCAAAGTATGTCATTCCTTTTGTTACCCTAATCGATGGCACGCACGTTAGCTTCAAAGATATCGTTCCCATGGATGAATTGATAGCGCTGAACAAGGAGGTAAATGGCTTGGTTCATCGCATGTTTGGTGCTTCTTCGATCGAGCTTCGCGCATATAAAAGACTGAAAGATGTCGTTCACGTGTTTAACGATAAGGGAAAGGAGGATATAGCCGAAGTCACGCATCTTTCGAGCTCAGATATGAAGATTCAAGATAAAACCACCGTACCTGTCAACGGCTTTGTCCGCTTTGCACCGCAACGAACTCAAGGATTCGCCTGCGGATTACAGTTCGCAACGATTTTAGCCTACAAAGGGCAAGAGTGCGATTTTGATGAGCTTCACGAGTGCAGCCCGAGAGGATACAAATATGAAGCGAATCCAGATTCATATGAAGCCGACGAGTTGGGTCACTTTGAATTTTCCCTTTCTCCAGGGACCACGTGGGCAATCGTTGCCAAATATGATGGACACGATATTTGTTTTGGTGGCGATTCTATCGAGGCCAAGGCGTGCGAGAAGAAAAATATCACTGACGTGACTTTCCATCCAACCACGAATACCGCTTACGACGTTCAGAGAACTGAGATTAGCATGGGTGAAGGAGATAATTACACGACGAACGTGTTCTTCGAGCTTGTTGGTGTTGAAGGAGGTGAATTCATGTCCTTTTTTGACGTGACGAGTCGTTCAGTTGATATTGGTTTATACGCCGGTGCGTGCTCAACAGAGTACAAAGACTACACTTTAGCGATTGTTCCCGCCAATGGATGCGGCACCATGCAAGTTTTCTCTGATAAGGATATACACTCTTGGCCGCTGGTAAATCCGTCTGATGAGAAATCTACGCATCGCACCTGGCCGTTCGCAGCAATGGATTATTACATCGAACTTTATCAAGCTCCAGACGTGAGCGATTTGACTGAAAGTGTTCTGTTAAAAGCCAACGTTGGCGCAGAATGCACACCACCCGGAAGTGATATGATGCAATTCTTCCGAGATCGTAACACGTTGGTGCAAACATTGAAATTATTGGATAAAACTGAAGCTGACGCGGTATACAGGTACCACGGATGGCTGTGTGCCAATCCATCGTTTGGAATATCCGAAATAGAATCTCTCAGCGAACCGTTTACAAACGTCCGCGCCGATGAGGTTTGTCTTGGCGATGATTCGAGCAAAGGAGATTTGACTTTGATGCATTTAATCGGAGTCACAAACTCAGAATATTCCACGCTTTCGCCGTCAGATGTTTCGAAGGAAAAATATATTTCGGTCCAAATCGTCGAAGCACACTGGGCAAACCCTGAGAAAGTTGAACCAATATTTTATTGTGCAAAGTTTACTTCCAAGGTGAATGGTGTTCCTACCAAGCTTGGTCTGACCGTTCAAATCCAGCAAGATATTGAACCAATGGCGAGCAATAAGTGCCATCCGAATAACGAGCCGAGTACGGATTGCGTAATGAACGAAGTGAACGAAGCTGGCTTGGTGATGTTCCCAACTGACGGGGATGGGGATGAGGATGACAACAAACAAACGCATCAAACGCATGCTTTCAGAATATCTTCGTCGACCGCTGTGCCAAATCTCGTTAGCCCGTACAGACGATCGTTCGTGGCGTCCATTGAAAGGTACGACGGGTGGGCATACACGTCCCTTCTCGTTACCCGAGAGCTAGTCACTTTGGCGTCAAAAACTCGCGGCGGAGGTGTCGATCCGAACGCCCGATATCAATCAGATACGAAGTTCTACTGCACGGCACCCATCCGTGGTTTAGTTTTCACCGTCGTTCACGATCCACCGGGGGGCTATTCGTTTGCATCTGTCTCGCAAGGCACTCGAATAGAAGTGAGTATGGAAATGCACACGACTCGCGGTGCACGCAGGAGCACGTTCAGCGATGAAACACATGAATTGGACGTTGTGTACGATTTCGAAATTGGGCCGGATGCGGGTTCAAGTTACGTGAACGTAGCAGCGAAAGTTGGCGGCACAGGTTTTCCAACCATTCACATGCGCCAACACACGACAACGCACACGGATTACATTGGACCAGAAGTATCGGCAAGCGCAACCACGGATCGTGGATGGGACTTCCATATGGTTTTGGATCGAGATCTTCAATCAAGTGCTGATCCTGGTATTCCCGGTAGGCCTGGAGACACTTTACTCGGTGGGGGCTTCGAAATCGTCTACATTCGCATAGATACGGTCGATATCCGGCCGCAAGAAGAAGAATCAAGTAGTAGTTCGCAAGGAACCTCACAAGTCAATGAAGACGGTGAAAGTGGTCCACCGAAGTGCTTAGAGGTAATTCCTGAGATTCAATGGCTCCCGCGGAAACCTACGAGTTATGTCATGGAGATCTACACGATTGAATATCACATATTACCAGAGCTCCAGGGTTTGATCGCAGAATGCGACAACGAGAATTCCATCCTCACAGACGCAGAAATGGGAGACAAATCGAACCAAGAGATTAAGGAGGTATGGAGGGCGAGATTAACTCAAAGTCTGGACGACTGGAAAAGAACTATTGAGTGGTCGTCGCCTGATTTCAACCCGGAAGGCTTGAATGCGTTGTCAAAGAGTGAGAAAAAAGCGAAACTCGACGAAATTGCTGCGCGATGGGACGCTGCATCTGCTTCGTTGAACTCGATCGATGCATTGATGGGGAAGGCAATGCAGCCTCGCATAGATGATGCGTATGGCATGTATACTCAGAACAAAGAATTGTCTAATAACACCGCTGATGTGGATTGGAATGATCTCTCTTTCGTTTGGGATAGAATCAAGGATGAAAACTTACCAGTCAAAGGTATACCACCAATTCGTCGTCAGGATGAATATAATCCCTACGATGGTTGGACAGCGAACCGTAAAGCTGCAGGCTTGGATAATCCATTTCAGCAAAACTTATTAGGATTGATTGCAGTAATCACCGGTATCGATATCGCAAAAATCCTATTAATGCAAGATAGCATTAAGAATCCCAACCCTCACGGATACATGGAAACTGAAGCATTAGTCAACATTGTTGCAGGTAAAGACGTTCCCTCTGAAGAGTACACAGGGAACGATTTCATGGCGAGTATGTATGACGAGCTCATGAACATGGCCGGCCAGATACAAAAGAAGATTGACCAGGCGAAAGCTGTGGCAAATATCATCCCAGGCGCAAAGGAGATCTTGCCAAAGCTGACGAATCCTGACATGTCGACTGACGAAATGAGCGAGGTATATAATAGCGATCTCGTGCAAGGCGTCGTATCGCTGATTCCATCTGCAAGTGCTGGGCTTGGTAGAGCTGGTTTCGATGAAGCAGACTTGGGCGGCTTTTTTGATGCGGCGAAGGATTTCGCAGAACAGCAGTTGCGCAATATGTTTGATAAAGCTTTGGCATCGGGAAAACTAGACTCGCTGTTACCGGAAGGCATCGATCTGAACTTGGCAAAGAAGCTTTTCGAAAGTTCTTTCGCCCTCATCGTGAAGGTGATAATGGATCCCACGTCTATTAAGGAGTCCGATGTGCACGCGTTTGTGGATTCTGAACCAGTTCAAGCTTTCTTACAATCCGACTTTTTGTCATCCAAGTTACCGCCTGGCTTAGACATTGCAGCCGTCATCAACTATTTGAGGAGCGACGAGTTCAAGATGATCTTGCCGCTACTCAAAGATCCAAAGAAGATTGATATAGAGGATGCGAAAGTTATCCTCAACTCAGAGCCTATAAGAAACTTACTGGAATCAGATGCAGTCACCAAATTGCTTCCGGAAGGCTTCACGTTGGAAACAGTCACTAAGTTCATGGACAGCGATTTGGTTCCCATTATTAGATCTATTGTAAAAAATCCAAAAGATTTTGATTTAGACGACGCCAGGGCGATCATCAATTCCCAGCCGGTTAAAGATCTTTTAGCTTCGCAAGAGTTCAGAGACTGGTTACCGGATTGGCTTCCCTTCGACATGATTGAAAAAATTGGGAAATCGGAAGTTGTTGATATTTTGATTCCCGTATTCTCAGAGGGAAAAGAGTTCACCGCCGAAGATGCGCATAGAATCATTAATTCGGATTTGGTTCATGATATGTTGCATTCTGATGCAGTGAAGGGAATGTTACCCGAAGGCTTCAATATGGCGCAAGTGACGGAGGTTTTGCAATCGAATCTCACAAAAATTATATTTCCTCTTTTGAAAGATCCAAAGTCTTTCTCTGGAGACGATATGAAAATGATTCTTAATTCTGAGCCGGTACAAAATTTGATTCACTCAGATGAAGTGCAAAATTTGTTACCCGACGGAGTGGATTTGGCACAAATTATAGACTTTTTGGCAACCGACGCGTTCAAAATTCTCACAGATTTGGCAAAAGGAGACAAGTTCACCGCCGAAGATGCCAAAGAATTCATTAACAGTGAGCCAATCCAAAAGCTGTTGAACTCTGACTTCATCGCGCAGAGCCTACCTTGGAACGTCAACCTGAGTGCCATCCCAGAGATGCTGGACTCTGACATTGCAAATGTTGTTATTTCGTTGTTCAAAGATCCGAAATCGCTTGGAAAAGACGACGTAAAGATTATATTGGACTCAGAACCAATGCAAGCTTTCCTCAACTCTGATATGATGACTTCCATGTTGCCTGCAGGCTTGACCTTTGGCGAGGTCCGCGAGTTCTTTGAATCCGAATCTTTTGAAGTGATTAAATCGCTCTTCAAAGATCCTTCGACCTTTTCTGCCGAGGACGCGAAAATGATAGTCAAAAGCGATCTATTTCAACGAATTTTGAGCTCCATTGATTTTAAATCCATGTTACCCGATGGCATCACGATGGAAGATGTGAAAATGTTTCTATCGGAGAAGAACTTCGATTTGATCATCGCACTCGTTGGGGATGGCGAACTCGATGCGAAGGATGCGCGCATGTTGATCGAGTCAGAACAGATGCAAAACTTTTTGCACTCTGACAAATTCAACGATTTGTTGCCAGGCGGTCTGACATACAAGGGTATTAAGTCCTTTGTAGAAGAAGACATAGGACAAGTGATCAACATACTGTCAAAAGGGAAAGAAATAACTGCCAAGGACGTGAAAAAGCTTTTGGAATCGAAACCAATCCAGATGTTCTTGCACTCTGATGCGTTCAGCAAAATGTTACCTGGCGACCTCACGTACGCGAAGGTGAAAAAACTTCTCCAAAGCGACGACGCGACGAAAATGTTGTTCACTGTTTTCAAAGGTGAACATTTGAGCGCGGATGATGCAAAAATCATCATCACTTCCGATATATTTAAGAAGTTCATGATTTCGGACCAAGTTGTTTCCATGTTACCGGCTGGCGTATCCATGGAAGCAGTCAATGATTTCACCAAATCGGACGAGATGAAAATAATAGAGCTCTTGGAGAAAGGAAAGAATTTTACCGTCGAAGACGCAAAGACCTTGGTGGGATCGAAATCGGTGCAAGAATATTTAGTGTCGAAGCAATTCAACGCGATGTTACCGGCAGATATCACCGTGGACGATTTGAAAAGTTATCTGGACGAGGATATGCTGAAAATTGTCGAACTCTCCAATACACCTGGCGCAAAATTGAAATCCCACAAAATGGAGTTGATCAAAGATTTCGACACGATCAAAGAGTTTCTTGAATCTCATACCTACCTGAAGCCGTTGCTCAAATCGCCGCAAGACTTGAACGAAGATGACGTAGAAGAATTGCTCGAATCAAAGGAAGTTCAGCGAATAATTTTACAGAAAACCACGAAATATTTCCCAGAAAGTTTCGATATGGAGAAGTTAATTAAGTTCAAGGATAGCTTATTGGTTCAGAAGCTCCTACCGATGTTGAAAAAACCAGAAGCTGCCACGAGAGAGGATATGATGGCTGTCTTTGAGTCGGACGCATTCAAAAACGCCGCAGTAAACGGCGAGAGAATTTTCCCGGATTTTTCCAAGGGTGAGATATCTACTTTGATGGAGTTCATGGAGTCATCCGTGTTCAAAAAGTTTTATCCTCTTTTCGAAAATTTCGACGCCATCTCTACCGACGATGCGGTTGAGATGATAAAATCAGGTGTCACAGACATTATTATCGAGCATCTCGTTGAGTTTTTGCCTGCTGATGTTTCGGTTGAAGATGTGAAAGAGCTTGTTTCTTCCGGAATTGCTGAACTTGTCTTTTCTTTAGTCAAGGATCCGAAAAGCTTCACGGTCGAAGACGCTCATGTAATTTTGTCATCGAAACCGGTGCAAGATGCTATTTATGATGCGCTTGAGAAAGTATTGCCCAAAGGTATGTCGATTGAGAACGTTCAGAGTTTTGTGGAAAGCGCAGCTGTGAAAATCTTCTTTCCGCTCTTGAAAGACCCGAGTAAGGTCACGACTGACGATTTGAAGAATTTCATTTCCACGCCAGAAACAAAGACAATCATCTTCGATGCTTTATCGGCGATATTGCCGAAATCATTGAATGTGGAGGACTTCAAGGAGTTAATGGAAAACGAAGCTGTTAAAAAACTATTGCCGCTGGTGCAAGGTGACATCGGCTTGAATGACTACACAGGCGAGGACTTTATGGACCTCTTGACCTTCGAGTTTGAATATTGCGAGACAGATGATAAGAACGAATGCAAAGCGGCCAGCATAAAGAACTTCGTGGTTGAAAAAGCGCAAGAGTTATTGCCGGATGGTATTGACGCTGAAATGGTATGGGAGATCTACTCTTCCGACGAGGTGCAAGCTTTGTTGCCGCTGTTTAAAAATCCGGAGGACTTCCGCGCAGAACACTTTGTGAATCTGTTGAACAATAAAAATATCAAGGAAGCGCTGATGAACATGGTGAAGGAAAACCTCCCCGACGGTATGGACTTGTCTCAAGCGGAAGAGATCTTGAACTCGAAAGAGGTGCAAGAATTTCTTCCTTTGCTGAGTAAGCCGGAAAATATTCGCTTGGAGAATTTCATCAAGCTCTTGGAAAACGACAAGATAAAAACAATGTTACTCGCTCAAGTCGACAAGTATTTACCCGAGGATTGGAATGTTGCAAAGATTGAGAAAATATTGAATTCGGAGGCGTCGCAAGCTTTACTTCCCCTGTTGAAGGACCCGACAGACTTTGGCATCGATGATCTCAGGACTGTAATGAGTAATAAGAATATCCAAAAAGCTTTAGAGGAGCAAGTGCAGAAAATCTTTCCAGATCTCACTATCGAGATGGTTGAAAATTTCATAAATTCAGATACCGTTCAAGCGATCATGCCGCTGTTCAAAAATCCCGAAAATTTCACCATCGATGATTTGAAGGAAATCATCTCATCAGACGAGGTGAAAGGTTTGATTTACGATAAAATCCAGCCATTGTTGCCAGAGGGTTTGGACTTGAAAGAAGCGGAAAAACTGTTGGACAACGAAGCGATCAAACCTTTCTTGGCATTATTCGAAACTCCAAAGGACTTCAAACTCGACGATGTGAAGGCGTTGCTGATGAATGAAGACATACAAGTAGCGTTATTCGAGCAACTCAAAAAGTTGATTATTCGCTTCTTTGGCGGAGCAGCGAATAAGAGTGGTTCGCTTGGAAAGCACGAAAAGGCTCCGTCAATTCACTTGGATGGTAAGCATGCAGCTCTCGGCGACGAAGAAGCGGGCGACATTATTGGCTGGTTAGAGTCTGATACAGTACAAACCCTGATGCCGCTTTTGACGGATGGCGACAACGTTGGGGCTGATGATCTGACAAAAATTCTTGAAAGCAAAGATATTCAAGGAGCGATCCTTTCTTCGGTGACGGTTGCGATGAGTGACACATTACCTCCAGGTATCACAGCTGAAACAATCGAGAAGCTCCTAGCAATGGGCCCTATAATTGAAAAAGTTGTCAAAGATCCATTCTCATTGTCGGGAGATGAAATGAAACAAATACTGGAGATGGTGGGTACGGTAGATTTATCTGGTGTAGAAGCTGGAACTGAAGTGCAGGAACTTTTCGATGCAATCAACTCGGGGAAGAAAGTGACAAAAACGCACAGCAAATCGGGTGGCGACACCGACTTCTCGATCGGGAAAGCTTTCGGCATTGGTGCCGATCCTGGAGAGTATGAAAAAACTTGCCAGGGAAAATGTGATAAGGAGAAAGGCTGCAGTCCATCGTCTAATAACAAAGAGTGCTTTGAGTGCTATAACACGTGCAAAGGGATGGCAAATACCGTCGCGATTATCAACAAGGTTGTGGATAACTGGGAATCACACATCAAACCGTTGTTGGAGAAGTTGGGTATCGACGTGGATCAGTTCCTTTCGGAAGCAGATATGACGCCTTCGAAGGAAAAAGCAAAACCACATCCTGAACGTTGGGAGCCTCGAGCAGAGTTCGGTTTATCAAGCTACGACGTTTCATTCGCCGGTTTCGAAGGTGCAAACGTTTTTAAATCTACGGAAGATTCACACTCGTACGGCATCTTCAGCAGAGGAATGAATAGAGTCAGCGAGTCTAATATGTTCGATAGTTCTGGGATGAATGTTAATCCCGACTTTGTCACAAAAGGATACGCAGAAGATTTCATAGATGCCTCAATGTTTGGATCAAAAGCAGACTTTTCATTCAGTGGCGGAATTGGTGTAGATCCCAAGAAAGATCCCATGCCGAAAGGAAAGAGCCAAGATATTTACCTGACGTTTTCAGGCGGCGGTCACGTGTTGGAGTTCACCTCGAGCATTGAAGATCGCATCGATGGTATGGGATACGGTTGGAATTTTAAAGCAGATGCCGAAGCAAAAACAGACGTGGACATGGAGTTTGAGATTATGATTATAGAAGGCAAGATGGATCAAACGACGCTATATGGAAAAAATGCCGGTATTGAGCACGTCATGGCGTGGGCGAAATATGGAGAGCTTTCAACCACGTATTCTCTAGGTGATTCAGATCCGTTTGATAAGTTTGTCATCAAAGTTGCCACGGATAAGCGATTCGGCACTCCAATATTCAAAACTATCGGAGGCGCCTCGAAGTGCCCGGCAGAGCCGAACACCATGTGGAGAGAATCTGGGATAATTTTAACGACTCTGGCGTCTCCTGGTATGAACAACAAGTTCGTTTCGCCTCAGTCCTCGGCACTTTTTGACGTCATCATCACGAATGAATCGCCATACCGAGAAAGCGTTGACTACGGTCTCGTGGTCATGAGCGGGAAGCAATACGTGGGTGACTTTGGCGGCAACATGCTCGACCTCAAATTCAGAATCAACGGTGAATATGTTCGACCGTATGGTGAGATGTTACCGTTACGAAACATTCAATCTGTTGATGATGAAGGTAGTCTCAAATATACGCGTTTGGCTCTTGAAATCGAGAGAGGCAGATTTGGCCACGAGTACACGAGTATTGGCTTGAAGCTGGTTTCCGAGTGCGAATCTGATATCGCCAGGAAAAATGCGCTTTACCGGGAACCGTTGGCTTCCAACGATGCGTTCTTAGGTGATTTCAAGTGGGAGCGCGAATGCCCAAAGGTTGATTGGGATGTAACCACGTACAACAGATTCTTACATTACACTGCGAGCAAAAACACGGGGCCCTATATCAACATGACTTTATTGAACCCGGACCCTCTGAATTTGTGGTCAAAAGATTACAAAGAAGGTGATACTAAGAAAACGAATCACCTGGTTCATCCTAACTTGGAATTTGTGAGAGTGCAATGGAGAACTTCGGGCAAGGGTGAATGGATAAACGCATGGGAAATGGTTGGAAAGGAAACAAACATTTGGAAGAACGATATCGAAGACGTCGATGTCCAGTGCGAGTCTGCGCGCGGGCAAGGATGTTCTTTCAAGTGGAACATCGAACGTCAATACTTCTTAAACGGACTTAAAGACGGCGCGTATGAGATCAGAGCGAAAGCGTTCTGTTCTGGGTACGACTCGTTTGCGCCGATGGAGGTGAAAGGGTCCGAAACGGCTGAGAATCTGAACCTTGTGGTTGATGTTGTTGCGCCAGTTGTGACGGAAACGTCGACCGTAGATCATGCGTTTAGAATTAACTATCCCGAGCCAATAGTTTGTCCGCTACTCAGCTTGGAACACATGACGTACGAAATTAAGCTCGTCGAGACGTGTGCGGGTGTTGCAGTTGCGAGTGGAGAAGTCGCTATCAAGGATGTTTATTTTGATTACAAGTTTGTCTGCTTTATGGAGAAAGGCTCCCTCGTCGTAGAGTTCCCGCAAGAGGCAAATGGAGTGTATGAAGTTACAGTCAACGCCGATGATATGGGTCCAAAAATTATGGACGCCGGAGGTAACACCGTTCCAAAACAAACGCTTGCTACCACGATAGGTTGCAGCAATACGGGTAATCGCAAAGGCGCAAGTAGGAGTGATGCCAAAGCAAACATGGGCACGGCGACTGCAAAGACAAAAGAAAATAAGCACGAGTTGAATTCTTCGTCTCTGAAAACACACAGAAATACACGCGCATCTAGTCTTGGCGAAGCGGAGGTGAAAGTACCTGCTTCTTCTCCGTGGGTCGTTTCTACGACGACGGTATTCGTTGCATTCGTCATCGCGACGCTTTCGCTGTACACCGTCAGGTTGACGCAAAAACTCCGTGACGTTGAAGCCAAGTATAGTAGCGAAGGCGACAGCATGTTGCGCGGCGTTGAAAGTGCGTCGGAAAATTTGCATCGACACTCGTACGGTGCCATTTTATAAAATAGATAGATATAGTATTGTGGGCGTTGTTTAGAGCACAAACACCGCGCTTTTTAAACTTTAGAAACTACAAAATTTAAAGATTTTCCTCTCTTCTACTCTCCGAGCTCGAGCTGCCCCGCTGCGCTTCTACGTACCTTTTTTTTTTTCTTTCTCCCGTCTTCCCGCTTCACTCAAACTGGCGCGTTCTGCAACAAAAGAACGTCGCACAGACTCACGCGCACGCAAGCGCACACCAGAACGCAGACGCCTCAGATTCGTA
>Ga0181568_10001907_pt1 | contig 18951 bp, 9 predicted proteins | sample 101ome_20_FD_133758 | JGI IMG/M metagenome (GOLD analysis project Ga0181568, IMG submission 133758) | Coastal salt marsh microbial communities from the Groves Creek Marsh, Skidaway Island, Georgia - 101404AT metaG (megahit assembly) | ecosystem: Environmental > Aquatic > Marine > Intertidal zone...
CCCCTTATCAATGCTTCGCTGTATCAATGTCATTTCAAGTGTCTTTTCAACCATGACGGTGCATCCTGTTTGGCGTTGTGAAACCACGCAGGGAATAGGTGAGCATTCGTGTTGAAATATCGCTGGAACGACCCATCCAAGATGAACAGGTGGCCGACATCATCGGGCGTTCTGTTGATTCTCCCTGCCCCTTGAATCAGTCGCAGGGCGACTTGGAGGTTGAACCAATTTTGACACGGCTGGTTGCATCCCCAGCGGTTTGAACACAGATTCCCGCTGTATTTGTTCGGAGGCATATACGGACACGCTGGTGTGCCTTCGTGTTCCCTTCGCCATTGGTGTTCATCCTGTTCCATTCGCTGTGCGATTTGAGGGTCGGGCGTGAACGGGAACGGGACTTTGGAGATGACCAGCCATTCCGCCAGCCGACCTTTGAAGTCAAAGCCCTCGCCCACATAGGTGGAGATAAGCACCAAGTCATCTCGCTTGGATGAAAAGAACTCGTCAAGGGCGTGTTGTCGCCCGATTCCGTTGCTGTCGTGGGTGATGATGCGGTCGCCCAATCCTCTCGCTTGCAGACCCTCCACGATGGTCTTGCGAATGGCGTGGGTGTGAGGGAGGATGACTCCCCGCTTGTTCGGGAATCGTTCCATGATGGCGGAGATGGCTTTGATTTGACGAGGCAGGGACTTCTCCCTTCGGCTGTATGACATCTCCCCGCAGGGCGCGACATACACATTGAAGTTCTCCTTCGGGAAGGGCGACTGCGTGATTTTCACATACAGCGTTTTGTGATTCTCCAGCCCCAGCGACTTGAGGTATGTGTCAATGTCCAAGATGGTGGCTGACAGCAGAATCCGCTTTCGCGATATTGCTTCCAATCGGTCGGGCGCGATTTTGTTCACTCGGACAGGTTTCGCCACCATCCGTTGCTTGCCTCGTTTGTCCGTATCGGACTCAATAACCACATCGTTTGGATTCTCCAGCAGTTCCAGCAAGGTCGCACATTTGTCAATGATGGTTCGCATCGCATCAATCACATTCTCGTCTTTGTCCGATTCAGCCTTCTCCAATGTTCCCATCGCGCCCTCCAAGAGTTTGCTGACCGAATCCTTCCAATCGGCTGGGTGATAGTGCATGGGGAACGGATAGCGCGCCCCGAAGACGCTGGTGAAGTCAGCGTGGTTGATGACGACTTCCATCAAGTCCATGAAGAACGGTTCTAATTGGTGAGCCTCGTCAATGATGGCGAAGTCCCGCTGGTCAAATGTCCCATCGGGCGATTGAATCACACGGAACAGATACGATGGATTGGACAGCGTGAGCCTCGCATCCCTCGCCTCAAACTTCTGTGCATAATACGGGCAGGGGTCGGCTTCCTTCGCATGAACGCACTTCTGCTTGCTCTTGGCCGAATAGCAGGGCGCGTTGGTTGCTGTGCCTTCACGCACCCAGCATGGAAAGTTCCCACGACCACGAACCTCTTTGAGAACCGAGCCGTAGTCCCGTTTATATTGGTCGGTCAGTCCGAGCGATGGGGACAGCAAATATGCTGACTGAAATCGTGCTTGCACCGTCATCGCAATCGCTGACTTGCCGATTCCTGTCGGTGCTTCAATCACCACATTGTCAAAGTCATCGTTGTCCAACGCCCACCACACGACCGAGAGGGCATCGTCTTGATACCTTCGTGGCGAGGGCAGGGGGAAGTGAGGTCGGATTTTTTCCCACTCATTCGGCAAGGTCGCCTTGCTCGGAATGTTGATTTGCACGACCGCCATGTGTCAGCGAGGTTCGCCCACCGTTATCAAACAGCCATCTGCGTATTGGTCAAGGGGGAACGGGTGTGGCGTAAAGCCGTAGCCGTGAGTCTTTGGTCTGCGAGGCACACGGAGGTTTCGGCTCTTGAGTCGGATTCCTTCCTCGTTCGCGGTCGCAGATGCGTGTTGGGCAGTTCGGATTCGGTCGTTGTCCTTTCGGAAGACCCGCCCCTCAACCTTTCGCCACCATCGGTGGAACTTCGCATCATTTCCATTTTCCCTTCCGTGATACCTGTGCGTCTTGCCCATGTTCTCATCTCCTTCATTCAATTCCGTATGCCGTTGGGTCGGTTGTCCAACCGCTTGGTGTCCAAAGAGGATAATCGTCATTGAGGTGATATTCCACCATTGACTTCGCCATCATGATTGCATGGCTTCGTGTTGGTCGGTGCTGGTGGCGTTCTTTGGGCATGATGTCCATTTCATCGCCTATCGTGATGAGGTTGCCCTTGAGGTCATAGATTTCAACGACAAAAGTGTGGTATTGGTCTTTGAGGGTGTAGTGGTGAACGCAGTCAGCGAACTTGATGCGACCATACGACACATCACCCTTCGGGGTTTTGGTCGTAGTCGTGTGATACGACTTCTCACCGTGTTGGCTGGTCATGCCCTGCCCAGCACACACTACCTTATCAATGCTTTGCTTCATCAATGTCCTAAATGATTGGAATTGCACCTTCCTTAGAACACACACATATTGACCAAAGTGTATGTCTTTCAGCACCCCTGTTCGTTTGATTCTTTGGGGTTGTGTGCCGAAGGCACACAAATGATTGGAATAAAAACACTTCGTTCATTGATACGATGTCGGAATCTCAAGTCAATGCTCGCAATATCAAGTCAATGCCCTGCTCGGAATCTCAACAGTCCCCATCATTCGTCAGCCAATTAAACCGAATGCGTAGTGGGTTGGGTATGGACAGCCAAACGGAACGCTTCCACAGGCTTGTGAGAGCCCCTGCTGACGCTCAAATCGTCATCAACCCTTCCCAACCCCTGCTGGATGAGATTGAACGGCTTGGAAGCGACCCAAGACGACCGAGAACGGCAATCGCTCGGTGGGTGTCAAAGACATGGCTGGAGAACACTCACGAAGCCATACGCAACGAGCCAGCACCAACGCTGGATGCGTTCCACTACGAGAAGGAAGTCATGGAACGGCCATCGCATTATCCGACCGATTGGGGCATTGATTTCATCCCGCACCCGACCGACCTTGACGATGGTTGGGAACTTGACCGCCTATCCACCGCTTGCTACACTTCTTTGACCACACCACGACCGTTTGACCCACACTTGCATGGCGACCTGTCGGCAGAAACGCTGGGCTTCGGGTATCACTACCTGTCCGAATCGGGCTTCCCCGACAAATACGACATCGTGAACAGGCGTGGAGGTGGAGGTCGTGGTGGATTCGCCATGACCACAGGTGCAACGGAGGGCGCGTACCCGACTTCCATTCTGCCCCAGCCAACATTCAATCTCGGTCGTCTTGGCTTCTCCGATGGAGGCTGGAATCCCGAAGGGCTTCAATGGACAAACCGACCAAAGCGAATGAGCCTCACGGGTCTTCGCAACGGATGGGCTCACAAGGTATTCTTCGCTCGCTCTCGGAGGGTCATGAATCGCAACCTGTATGGTCGGCTGGCGAGGGATGAAGCGACTCCACGCGCCCCTGTGGTCGTCATCAACGGCATGACGAACTTGCAGGGCGTGAAGTCCGTGTCGTTCACCCAATCCATGAACGCCCCAGCACGAATGAACATTGACATCAACAACACAGCAGGGCGAAGGTCGGGGACAATCCGAGAAGGTGATGTTGTCCAAGTGTATGCTTCGCCACGACATTGGGCAAATCCACCGCTGGTGTTCACAGGATTCGTTTCGGAGGTTATTGAGTCCAATACGAGTTTGGAACTCATCGCTTTGGATTCGCTCGGCTATCTCTCACGGGAAGTGTTGGACTCTCCTGTTGGGTATTATGAGTCGGACTCGGCAACCGTCATCAAAGACATCATCAGCAATTCGGCATACACACCGCCAATCGGTCGCATCCTCAACGAGTCGTTTGTGATTCTTCCAGCCGACATGGACTTCGTGGGGAAGACGCGATTGAACGCGATTCAGTCCATCCTGTCCATCATCAATTCAACACCGAACTTGGTCGTGTTGAAGGCCGATTCTCACGGGTATCTCGTCATGGAACGACTGCGTGAGGTGGATGATGCAACGGTTGTCCCGCTGGTCGCTGGAAGGATTCCACGCACCGCTGTCCCACAGGACTTCTATCCAACGATGATTCAGCGTGAAGAGGGTGATACCCACCGCTTCAATGTGGTCAAGGTCAAGAACGACAGCAAAGGCATCTCCGTGTCCGTTCCAGCAATCGGCTCGGCACGATACCCAACCAAGCCCGTTGAGCGTGTGGTTCGTGAGGATTTCATCGCAGACGAGCATCAAGCCATATTGGTCGGTGAAACCATGCTGGCTTCGCAGGGCGCGTCGCTTGCTCGCTGGGTCGTTGAGGGAATCCCCGAAAGGCTGGACATCTCGGTTGGTGATGTGATGGAGTTCGCATCCCGTGATGCTGGCCTGTCGGGTCGCCACAGGGTCTTTGATGTCAAGTGGACAATGGACACCAACGGAACGGAGATGAGCCTGTCAGTCGGGCGACAAGCACCCGACCCACTTGCTACACTACGAGTCGCCGCTGGGCTGTCCAATTGAGGACTCACCAAATGTGGTCGCCAGCACCGCTGACGGTTTTCCAGCCACAGCCATCCACGATGTAAAAGTCGCTGACGGTTTCGCCTTCGTAGCCTGTCCACACGACTTCATACACATCGCCAACGGAGGTTGAGCGAGCGTTGGAAGAAGCGTTGAGCATCTGCACGAAGACTTCGGTGTGGCCTTCGCATGAGATGTCGCTCATGGAGTCAGCCTGTGTCCAATCGGACTCAATGTGGTTGGTGCGGAAGAAGACATGGCTGAACACAGGCATGGCGGAGATTGCATCGCCTTCTCCGTATGTGCCGATGGCGAAAGTTCCGACTTCGGTGAAGTCGTTGTCAAGGTCAATTTTGTCGCCAGCGTTCACGAAGAACGAAGGCTCGTTTCGCTGGTGAACCACAACGGCACATGAGCCGTCAAGGTAAGGCAGGTCTTCTTCGGTCTTCAAGTGGTCATCGTGGACAAACTTGACGGGTCGGGCTTGGGTTTGTGCGGATTGCATGATACGAGATGAAAGGCATCCCCTATATCAATGCTTTGCTAAATCTCAATGGTTTTGGTGATTATTCACCATTCGGGAAGCCCTGCAAGCCCATGCCGACTGTCCCAATATCACCCGCTGGACTCATACCTGCCCCGCCGAGATTCGGCAGATACAACGAGGAAGCGTAGTGCGGAGTGCGATACCACGACATCTCGTTGGTCTTCCATGTCAAGTCAATCTCCGAAGCATCGTAGCCCCAAAACCGTTGATAGCGGATTTGAGGGTATAGGTGAGGGAAGTCTTCCTGTCCAGCAATCGTTTGGGCAGAACCAACGGGCTGGAAGCCCAGCGTTGCATCGTATCGCAAGGATGGGACTGACAGCCATCGGAGATTGATTGAGCGAATCACACGGTCGTCAGCACTCACATCGTCATCAAACTCGTATGATGGAAACCAAATGTGCATCAAGTGGGTGTGGGTGTTCGTGGTGCTGTTGGTGTAAATCGGATTCCTTCCTCCACCGTATCGCCCTGTCCAATCCATGCTTCCCGACACCGAAGCGTAGCCTCCTGTGTAAAGCGTGTTGCCCGAACCCGTCAGCGGAGTTCCAGCCCATTGGAGAGGATGCACAGCCGATTCAATCGCGAGGTCTTGGTCGCGGAAGGTCGCACCAACGCGCCCTTCGTCTTGACCCGTCATGGTGAAACGCATGACGAGGTGATATTCACCCTTCCCATTGGTCGTGAGCGTGGGCTCTTGGAGATAGGTGTCCACATACCGCAGTTCAGTCGTTCCATCGTATTGAGGGGCTTTGAACAGCGTTCTCGTATCTCCGAGTCCATCGGTCGCTGTATATTGTTCAGCAAATGGAATCCGTGTGTTGAACTTATTGATGAGCGTGTGGCGACTTGCCCATGTTTGACCATTCACGCTGTCCCTGTCGTCTTTGATGCCGACCGTGATTGCTCGGTCGTTTTCGTCAATGATGGAATCGTAGTGTGAGATGTTTTTGCTCGCCATCGTGTTTTTGGAATTGGGTGGAAGTCCGAGAACATGACAGCACTTGCCCGTATTGAACTGAATACGCCCCCCAACACCAACCTCACCGATGTTCGCGTACACCGCAGTCTTGTTTCGTGTTCCGCTATGAATGGATGACCCCGCCCAACCCAAGAAAAAGACGACAGGAACATCATCGGAACGAAGGCAAACTTTCGGATGGGATGCTACGCTGACGATGTGATTTGAGTTCGCTGGGTTGTTCATTTCATCGTCTGTGGTGTCCGTTGATGGTCGGCTGACACATGACCATAGCGTGTCGTTGGAATCCCCGTATGTTGATTCAAATGATGGGGTTGGGAATGATGCCTCGTCAGCCTCCTTCATCGTGTAAAACACGCTCACGGGGTTGGTGCTTGCTGGAGATGTCCAACCGCTGACTTGCGTTTCAACCGTTGGGCGAGCCACAGTCAAGTGCAATCGGTCTTTGGAATCGCAGACGAGTGATGGCTGGCGGAAGTCGTATATCGTTCCCGATGGGGTGAACGCATCAACCGAACTGTTGATGAGAACGGGCGTGTGAACTGTCCAATCCCAATCATACACGGGTTCGGGGTTGGAAGCAATTTGCACTCGGTCTGCTTTGTGATAATAGAGCGAATGGGCGCGATGTGAGCCTTCGTCTTCGGGGTTGAGATGATATTCAAGAACTGCGTGAATCGTGCCTTTGGAATCGCTACAAAACGATGCACCGCAGACTCGGTGTATGGTTTCGCCACCATAAACGGTTGCGATGCTGGAGAACTTCGCACCGCACTCGTCAGCACCAGCACCCGTCTGCGTGTCGGGTGCTGTTGTCGTAGCCCTCCTTGACCAAAACAGGTCGCTGTGCAACGGCTTCTTCATGTGAGCCCATGTCGGTTGGTTGGCGTAGCCACTCACAATGGAACGCTTGATGATGAAATGGTGGAGTGTGCCTTCGGGTGTTCGTATCACTCGCTGACCCTTGCCCATTCCAAACGGAGTGCTTCCCCTCGCCATCGTGAACCCCGTGAGTCCACCACCGTTTGCCTCGTTCACCTCACCAAGCCAAGTTTCAGTCATGGCGAGGTCGTTTGTTCCACCGCCAGCGGGATTGTTGTCGTATTGTCCGACACCTTGAGCCGACACGATTGCCCCCGAATCCCAATATGCCTTCGCTGTTTGACTGACATGAACATCAACGCTGGAGAGCAATTGCTCGCTGGTCGCCAGCACATCAAGGTCGTGCATCTCGGATGCTCTCGCCAACATGACGGGCGCGTAGCGATTTGTTTCAATCATGGCGAGGTCGTAGTCGTTGTTTGGAAGAATCGGCATCGCACCAGCGTGGAAGTGGTCGGTCGGATGGTCTGTCCAATACGCTTCAAGCCCTATTGAGCCCGATACGATTGCACCCTTGATTCGCTGATTGAACAGGCTGATTCCGCTGACATTCGCAGAAGTCGTGTGCATCGGTGAGTCCCACAGATTTGTTCGGAGATACCATTGACCCAGCGGGTTTTGACTTGCTTCGGATGGTGATGCACCACCGAGTTCAAAGCCCGATTCAAACAACGAAGCCCCAATCAAGTGCTGATAATCGGTGCGATGGAATGGCGTTTCCATCTCCAAGTCAATCTGCCCGTTGCCCCCTGCTCTCGCTCGCACATGGACTTCGGGGGGAATCAGCAAGTGGAGAGGAACATCGTAGCCAAGTCCAGCGTGAACCTGCTTGAACACCCTGTCCACACGATATGGGTGATGGGTTGCCGAGAGGCCGTAGTGAAGCGAGCCGTGATGCGACCACGATGAGAACGAGCCCAGCATGGTGCTTCGCCCAGCGTTTGACCAAGCGATTGTCGGTGAGAATGTTTCACCCGTGTCCATCACCAAATCTCCGAACTCAAGCACTCCTTCGTTGAAAACCTGTGCTGGAAGGAACGATGGAGTGTCTTCAAACTTGCGAATCATGAGGTCGCCCGATGATGTCAAAGCACCGCCATGTGGGATATACATTCCATCAACCAAAGGGTCATACAGGGCTGGTGGGGATTTGACCGTTGAAACGAGGTCTGCGACCGTAGTGCCGACAACGGGGATATTCTCGGCCACATTGACCCCGCCCACAGTCCAAGAAAGGATGATGGCTGGAAGGGTGATGCCTGTGAGGTCATACACGACCGCTGAATACGGATTGTAGTCGCCACCTGTCGCATCGTAGTTTTGGTTGTCGCCCATGTTCTTCCAAGCATGAGGTGTCGTGGAATCGCGGAAGAACGCTGTTCCATCACCGTATGAAATTGGGTCATACAGGTCTGCTGGGAACGACCAACCCGACCACCCAAGTTCTTGGAATGGATTCGCCCCAGCACCAAAGTCAGCAAATCCAATCGTAGTCGGAACGAATCGGGTATATTTGAGGAAGTCGTATCGGTTGCGATACCACTCATCCACAGGGCTCAACCTGCCCATCAAATCGGGCAAGGATGGGTGTGGTGCTGACATGGTTGCTGGCTGACGGAATGGAAGGCCGTGATGAATGTTCAAGTCGGAATCAAGCCAAGCCAAAGAGCGAGGCAAGTTCGCATGACTCATGCGACATTCGGGGTATGAGCCATAGGTCATTGGGATGGCTCGCTGACCCGACTCATCAAACCAATATGCGATTCTTGCACCACTCCACCATGTATCTTCGTGTGTCCATGTTTGGATGGCGAGTTCTTGCGTGGATTCATCGCCCACAGGAACGAGTTCCCACTTGAGAGCGAAGCCCACGCGACCGCGAGCGACCTGTCCGTTGTCATTGGCTGGTGCATCGGAGAAGGCGAGGATGAGCGACCTTGCTGATGTGTCAGCGATGAGTTTGTTCCATGTTGGGTATTGGCTGAAATTGTCGCCCGATGGTTGCACTCCTGTCCCAGCCGACAACGCCTGTGGGTCGCCACTCCCCTCCATCTCATCTCCGCTGGTTGGGTCAATGTGAAAACCCGAATCGGCAGACGCGCCCAGCGATGTGATTGGAACGCATTGGCCGTTGGAATAGACATAGCCGACAGGACACGAACCGATGCTCAAATCGGGGTTCGCTGGATAGCCAATATCAGCAGACGGGAACTCGCTGACATCTTCAATGTAGTCCCTATGAACCATCGCCATCAGCATCCTTCCATCATCCATGATGCGAAGGCTGGAACAATGCACAGTCGGGTGAAGGATGACTTCTGTTCCATCGCTCTCCGAGTGCTTCGGGTGTCGCATGGATGACTTTTCTTCCTTGCCGAGATACCGCATGAGTTCCAATTGGGGAATCACCCAATCGTGAACTTCCCAAGCCGAATCAGCGAGAAGTCGTTCATCGGTGATGGTGAACCCTGTCTTATATTGAGCCGAATAAGTGGTCGTTCCACTCACCGCAGAAGCATTCGTTCCGAGTGCATCCCGAATCGGATTGTCGCTCGGTGATGTGTTTTTGGTGGATGGGTGATACGGGTCTTTCTTCGGAGAATAGCGGAACACCATCAGTTCACAGCCTTGAGGCATGGCTGGGTCATGGCTTCCATTTGGAACGATTTGGCCGTTGCCCCACAGCCCAAAATACGGCTTGCCGTCTTTGGTCGTTTCAACAGCGAAGTCGGTTGCGTCAATGATGTCAGCACCCACGAAGAGTTCGCCACCATACACATCAGCATCCCACAGATGAGATACGCCCCCTCGCTGATAAAATCCGCCCGATTGGATGGCTGAACACAGTTTGGGAACACGCACCCATTGGCGTGATGCGAGAGGTCGGAATGGAGTGATTTGATGCAATCCCCAGCCCATTGACACCTTCCCATCCACCGACATTTTTCGGTGGCGAGGCATGACTGAAAATGGACAGTCTGCTGAAACCGCATCATACCCTGCTGGAAGGTCGGCTGGGTCAAGGTAAATCTGTTCCAGCGTATCGGGATTGATACGCACGATTCCGTGATAAATGGTGCAAGGCAGGTCGCTCAAGTCCATGTTGGCGTGGAGTCGGTTTGGATTCGGGTCGTTCCGAGAGGTTGGGTCGCCAACCGAATCGTTGCTCACGCTGGTGTCGGATTTGACGACCAATTCACTTCGGTCTGCGACTGAAACCAGCACATGATAGTCCACGATTGGCTTGCGGAATGTGATGGGTTGAGCCGATGGATGAGTGGCTGTTTTCAATTCCCCGACTGACACTTGGACATTGGTGTAGCCGATGACCTGTGGAATGATTTGCACTTTGGTCGGTATTGAGTCCGATAGCCAGCCCGAACTCAAGGTCTGTGTCCCAGCCCAAGAATCGCCAGCCTTCGCTGTGTCGCCAAACAGTCGGTCGGTTGCTTGGTGTTGCTGTCGGAACACGCCCGAACCAGCGTTGATTTCACTCTCGCCAGCACCCAGCGGAAGCACCTGCGTTGCATCCGTGTTGTAGTGGGTATCTCGCCTCGTTGAGAAGACGGTGCGGTTTGCATCGCTGGTGGAGAACGACCCGCTTCCTGTTCGGTGTGCGGAGGTCGTGATTGCATCGGTCATGACATCAACGCTCGTTCCATCGCTTCCGTATCGGTATGGGGCAAATGGAGTCAGTCCATATCCGCCCTGTTTGTTTGGGTCGCCATTCCTTCGCACAGTCGTTCCCGAATGGACTTGAATGTTCAGTCCAGCATAGGTCATGTCATCGGTGAAACTGACCGCCCCTTGCGTCTGTGAGGGGTCGGAGTTCTTGGAGATGGAGAAGAAGGCTGTGGCCGTGATAACGCCCTCGTAGCCAATCAAACCGCACGAATCGGCAACGGTGTGGTTGCCCAAATCAACGCGCCCCAGCGTCATGTTGTCTTCATCGCTGGGCGAGGCAGTTCCATCGGAGAAGCGGTCGGCCACCAAAATGGATTGAATCGTTTCAACAGATGTCAGCAGATTCACGGAATCTGCGTCTTCGGATATTGACACCGATACGGGCGAACCATCGGGGCTGGAGATTGAAGTCCCCGAAGCGAGAATCGGTTGGCGAACTCCGAGATTCAAGTTCCAATGGGATGAGAAGAGTTTGTCATCGTCTTGGACTGCGATGCCCATGCTGGAAGCCCCCGTTTGAGCGATGGGTGCTGAACCCAGCGTGGTGAGGAATGTGGCGTTGTGAGCATCGCCCCACGACACACCCATAGCGTTGCTGGGCAAGTCTGCCTTAGCGTAGTGTGTGATTGCCTCCACACGCCCTCCCTGTGTGAACGCTGGGACTTCGCAATTGAATGTCCCACTTCCCGCATAAGCACCCCAGCCCATATCAATTGAACCCACCACATCGTCATCGGTCGTCTTGGTCTGTTGGAATGTGTGATTTGCTGGTCTTCCGCTTGCGTATCGCCTTCTTTCGTACGCGGTGAACCGACCCACCTCCGAGAGTGAAAGGCGAGCAAATGGAACGCTTGAACGCAATTCTGTCGCATCGTGGTGCGAGCGACTGACATCGTGAACGATTTGACCGAACTCCAACGCGCCCGATTCGTGATTCAAAGACGGTGGGGAGAGGTTCGTGGTCAGTCCAGCGTTGCGAGGGCTCATCGTGTGATTGGTTGAATCGCTGGTCGGGTATGCGAGGGTTGTCCCACTCATGTTCGTGAGAATCACGCTGGGCGCGATTGGGGCAACGATGGAAGTCCCCGACCCTGTGGGGCGAGGTTGGTGCAGGGAGGTGTCAAAAAGCACCTTCCTGTCCACAGGAGTGTTCCCGATGGTGTCATCGTAGTGGTCAGCAAAAACGAGCGTCATGGGCAGTCCTTTTGACCCAAGAGGCTGGGTCAGTTCGGAATGGGTGGCTGGAAGCCCCCCTGTGCTGACGACCATGCTTTAGGCAGTCCAACGCTGGTTTAAGAGCATCACCATGAGGAATAGCGAGCATACACGCACCAAACCTCAACCCCGTCAATGACCCATCGCTTGACACAGGCTCGGTTCACGCCATACATTCGCTCGGCATAGCCATCACGGACACCGCTGGCTTCAATGCGAGCCATGCCTTCTTCGGTGTATGCTTTCCACAGGTCGTATTCGTAGCCACGAAACTCGTAGTTTTCGGGTATGTCCATCTCGCTTAGATTCGTCATGTTCATCATCTCCATTCACAGACGGCATTGGTGAAGAGGGCGAGCCCCCGACATTCGCTTCCCGCCTTTGTTGTATTTTCCTGTGAAGCCTCGCTTATCTCGGCTGTGTCGCTTGTTGGGTCTTCCTTCTGCTTTCATCTGTATCACCTGTTCAGTTCATGTTGAATGGGTTGAAGTCAGCACCACGACCGCCACCGTTCTTGGTCATGACGGACTTGAGGACAGTTCCCGTCATGTCCACCAGCACATCGGTGCGGGACACGGAGAGGTCAAAGGTTTGAGTGGCTCGGCGGAGGTATGTGGTCTTGACTTGGTTGTTTCGCACGATGACAACAACGCAGTCGCCATTGGACTTCTCGCCCCATGCTTGACCACGCTGACCGTTCAATCGGTGAGCGATGATTCCGATGCTTCGGCTTCCATGCTTTGCACAGGCAGACTTGACAGCGTTGGCGACCTTCTCGGCTTCTGCACCGACAAGTCGCTCATCAACGCGCTGGAGTGCGTGGGGGCTCATGGTTGGGCTCATGGTTAGGCATTAGGGGTGGGGTATATCAATGTTTTCACAATATCAATGGTTTTCACCCCTAAAATCGCCAAATCGCGATGAGCCGAAGCCCGTTTTGGAATCAATTGTATTCAATCGGGATTTCACGAATCATTCGCCACAGGGACAACAGTTCCCGCCCCACGAATCCAATGAATGCCCACCAAATCAGTTCCAAGAGGATGAGCCAAGTCAGCCAATCAAGCACCGAGCCCAGCCTCCCTCACGAACACCGCTGTGTATGGCGTTTCGCCATGACGACCGCCCTCGCGCTGATAGTCAAACGAAGTCATGCGACCAACGAATGTCTTGCCCGTTGGCGTTCCTGTGAAGTTCACCTCTTCCCACACGATTTCAACCAGCGCGCCCGACAGGTGAAGTTCTTCCATGAACTCAATGTCGGCATTGGCCGTGTGCTTGAGGAACGAACCTTCCAATTTGAACTCGTCAGTTCGCTGTCCCATGTCTGTGAGTTCGGGGTATATTGAGTCCAATACGGGCGTTTGAGTGAGATTCGCTGACCGAGTTCGGCTGAACGCTCTCGGCTTGGTGTTCAAAACCAGCGGAACAACGAGGGTCGCTGGAAGCACCTTGACAACAACGCTCGCAGTCTGCGATGTCGCCCCATCGGAATCAACCACGACCAGCGTGGCTTGATATTCACCACCGTTGGCGTATGTGTGGCTGACCGAAGACGAAGCACCCGACACAGATGACGACCCATCTCCGAAGGTGAAGGTGTATGTCGTCAGCGTTCCACCAGCGTTGATGTCATACGATGCCGAGCCGTCAAAGGTGATTGCTTGCCCAGCACGAACCATTGAAGGCACAGCACGAAGGATGGCGACAGGGGGCGCGTTAGCGACCACGATGGTGATGTTGTTTGATTCCAGCGATTCGTTGTTGGAGTCATCGCGAGAATAGCACTTGACGGTGTATGTTCCACTCGCCAAATACGAGTGAGCGATGTCGTATGTCGTGCTTTGAGTCGTTTGGTCTGCGAACTTTATCCAGCCCGTTGAAGCCCCATCACCGAAGTCAAACTTGACCTCCGAGATGGTTCTGTCCACATCGGTTGTCGTGCCTGTTCCACGCAACGAGATGATGTGTCCAACACGGGTGTTGATTGTTCCTGTGATGTCCCCGTTGAATGTGTTCCCAATGACCGCCAGCGAAGCCGTTGGCTTCTCATCGTATTCCACAGTCCAAGAGCGAATGATGGGCAATTTTGACCAATCAATCGGGTGATATTCGGTCTGTGTGTTGTTAGGGATGAAGAAGTCAAACCGAATCACAAACCCATCTGCGATTGCTGACGCTGGAAGGTCGGTCAAGTCCATTGAACCAACGCCACCGCTGAACGCCAAATCCACATTCTCAAACCCGCTGATGACGGCTTGCCCCTCGTTCTCAACGGTCGTGGTGGATGGAGTCATCAAGGTCGCCTTGACATTCATTCCCTTCTTGGTGTCAATGTTGTCAGCCTCAACCGTCAATGAGGTATAGCGAGCCACATTGGAGAAGTCCTGTTTCATCGTGTGAACCTTGAACGGCAACATCGCAGAAGTCGGTATTGACCTCAATACCATCTCGTCAATCTGCAAATCGGACTGATTCTTGCTCAACGCTTGATTGTCAGCAACGAGTCTGTTGCCGTCATCGTCTTTGGGGAATCTGCTTTCATCAACACCGATGCTTTGATTCCAAACGGACAAGCCCATTTTGCAGTTTTCAATCGTCAGCCCATACACCGTCTTGGCCGATTCGGTGTCAATGCCTTGACTGACACCATCAAAGAGCAAGTTCATCCCTGCTTGGTTGAAGACTGCTCGGACTGTGTGATAGCCTTCCGCATAGGTGAACGATGTGCCTGTGCCGTAGCCGTTGTTCATTGACCCCCAACCACAGTTCCCACCAGCGTTCTCCAGCGGATATTCCTTCTCACCCAACCAAGCCGAATCCTTGAGGAATGTAGCATCCCCGAACCAAATTATCGTACGCGGTGCTGTGAACGCACCGTTCACATACGGGTGCGTTATGAAGCCATTTGAATACCCTTCACCAGCCCGAATATAGATTTCGGGCGATGATGACGCACTCAATGTGAGTGGTGATGCTGATGTCTTCCCATCATACAGGGGCAAAAAGCCAGCACCACCCCTCATCGTTCCTTGAAAGTCATCAAACATCAAAGCGTGGCGACCAAAGACATAGTGTTCCTCGTTGGTGTCAAAGGTGATTCGCACCATTTGATTTGTTCGGAATGGGATTTTGGCCTTCATCTCCCAATCCAGCCACATCTGCGAGCATCCCATCTCGCTCAAGCCGTATTTGGTCGTGTCAAGAGCAACGCCTCCGTTGTAGCCCAATCGCGTTCCTGTTCGTTCATGGGCTGGGAATGGTCGGTTTCGCCCATAGAGCCATGTTCCCGATGCACCAATGGGCTTGATGTAGTCCCAAGCATGACGGCCATTCGCCGTGTCAATGTATGACCACAGGGGAATGTGAAGCCCTCTTGACAACCATGTTGCTGGGAGGCTTTCAACCAAGTCCGAACCGAGCCCGCGAAAGTCAGTTTCTTCACTCACGAATGTGCCTGTGATGTGAGTCTGTGTGAGGGAATAGAGTCGCCTTGCACCAATGTCCTTGCCCTGTGGTGCTGGAAGCCGAAGCAAACCATCTCCCCTTTGAACAACAGGAACACCATTGGAATAGAGCAAGTCGGTCGCCTTCTGCAATTCAATTGAACGGAACGCGGTCGCGTCATCGGCAAAGAAAAACTTGAGATTCCCCGTGTTTCCTGTCGCACCCCATTCTCCCTCATCAACATAAGAATCAACCATGCGTGATGGGTAAAAATAGCGATGTCCAACATGGGACTGCAAATTGTTCGCTGGGGTGTTTGCCCCGCCCATATACCCAACACCCGTTCCATACAGTTTCTCGCTCGCACTACCGAAGAGTCGCAATTGGGGGTGGGAATTGCTTTGGCTGGTTGCCCAAGCAACAGTTCCATAGTGAGAAGAAGTGCTTTCCGCGCCTCCAATCAGTCCTTGACAAACATACCCGCTGGTCGGCGCGTACGCGCTGACATTCCCTTGACTCGGAAGGGCTTCGTTTGAATAGATTTGAATATCAATCCGAGCCCCATAGAACTCGGTTGAGTCCCCGTTGCCGAGAATGTCATCCACGACAAACTCTCCGTCAAGACCACCGCCATCGTCATCGTACGCGTTGATTATCCACCATCCGTTGTGATTCAACCCGCCCAAAGAATATGTGTCGGGATTCGTTTCTTCGCTTCGTGGTGCGAACTCATAGAGGCCGAACTTATGCCCAATGTTCCGACCTTGAGAGGTGTCCCTGCCCAACGCGCCCGTGAGTCCCCACAGTTCAATCGGACTTCCGACTGTGAATTGAGGAATCGTTGAACCGCTGATACCGCTGACATTCGTGTAGTCAAGCCAAATGGACAGGATGAGATTGTTCCTCCGAATGTATCGCACAGGAACGCTTGCTGGGTTGTTGCGAACCAAGAACGGTCGTGCCGTAGTGATGTGGTCTAAGTCCGTTCCATCACCATCTGTGAACAGGTTGGAATCGCTGGCTTGGATTGACTGCACATCTGTGATGTAGTTTGCCCAATTGAACTTGGCTGACCCATTGACCACCTCGTAGTCAAAATTGCCTCCCTGTGCGGAGGTTGTGATGGGTGGCTGGAGGAAGTCAAACATCGGAGTGATTTGAGCCGAGCATTGTTTTTCAATGCCCGAAGCGGTCATGTCAAAGTCGCCTTCTCCATCAAGCCCATCCCAAATCGCGTGGACTGTGCTGGTTTGGTTGCCCCCAATCTCGCGATTCGTGTCATAGATGTATGGAATGAGAGTCCCGCCCTTGAGCGTGTATGTCCCGTCTTTGAGGAACATCGCCAAAGCACAGCGGGTTCGGTATTTGGGGAAGTGGCTTGCACTTCCATCAAACGATAAGTCGGGGTTGTTGTGTGTCATTGTGTTGTGTGCCGTTCCGCTGGGCGCGGTTTTGTATGCTTGCTGTGCTGTGTTCTTCCCAAGCAAATGGTCGCCCGAATACCCCACCGTTTTGTAGCGAATCGTGGCCGAGTCTTCGCCTTCGGGGTCGGGGTCGTATCGGTCAATGTCAAGAACATCGTAGCCCCCACCGAAGTTCGCAAGGAGGTAGGTATAGTCAGCAACCTCGTTGCTCGCACCCGTGATTCGTTTGTCAAATTGGTTGTTGTCCAGCATCATCGGCATGAACACGGTTGCGCGATACGGAGAGGCTGTGGGGAACGCAACCGATGTGGGTTCGCGAGGGTCGCCTCCAGCGAGCGAAGGCAAAGCCGATGCTGATGAGTGGCCGTGTTGCCCTCCGCCTTCCAACCCATGTGGAAGCCATGCCTTTTTGTTTTCATCACCATCTCCGATGTGCCGATAGGTGTCAAGCATCTCGGTCAGTTCTTGAATCGTCATGAACACGGGGAAGGGCGCGGTCGTGGTCGTGCTGGAAGTCGCATCCCCGATTCCCTCATGTGAGCGTGTTTTTGACCCAGCACCCGTCAAGTCGCCCGATGGTGCAATCAAGCGAATGACGGTTGAGCCACTTCCATCATCATGGTTGATGGTGCATTTGGCGTTGAGTGTTCCGCTTCCCGATATGACGATGGTTGGGTTGTTGCTGACATCTGTGCCGTCATCGTTGATTGCCTCCACCCGAATCCCTGCTTGGCTGGCTTCGTCATCGTAGCCACCCGTTTGGGCTGGGGTCTTGGCGGAGAAGTTCGTGCGATACAGCACAGGGTCAATGGAGAGCCCTCCAACGCCATCATTCTTGATGAAGGCTGGAAACCACCGCTGGAGTTCAGCAAGGCCGTTCTTCATGCGTGAGAAGGTCTGTGTGATGCTTTGTTTGGTTGAAGCCATCAAATCACACCCCTTGCACCTTGCATTCCGAATCGGTTGAACACCTTCGGCATCGTTTCCACCATTATCTGCTCAACATCGCGCTTTGAAAGGTTGTTGCCTTCGCCAATGATGATGTCCCCGCTGAAAACGACTGTGGTTTCGGGCTTTGAGGCTTGCCCTCCCATTGATTCGCTCATCAATGCAGGGAGTCTGTCCAGCGGAATCACAGCCTCCGAACCAGCCTCACCGAAGACACCCAGCGTGGCTTCGTTCACGATTCCACCTTCTGCGAACATCGTGAGCCCAGCACCGATGATTCCACCCACGACAGCACCCGCCGCCGTTCCGACAACGGGGACAGCAGAACCGACCAACGCACCAGCCGCCGCCCCCTTCAAAGCACCCGACCCAGCCCGTTGCGCGCCCGTTCCTTCCTCGTCAATAATGCCCAAGAAATCAGCAATCGCTTCAACCAGCCTGTATATCGGCATCAATATGAGTGCAAGACCACCCGCCGCCTTTCCAAGCCCCTCAAAAATCATCTGTGGATTTAGGGTCGCGATTCCCTCAAATATCATCCCGATACCGCCCAGCAATTCATAGATGGGCTCAATGAAAACCATGAGGAATCGGAGAGCGTGAGCGAGAGCCACGAAGACATAAATCAAGTCATCCGACTGTTCCGCCATTTGAATCAGCACAGGCACGAAGGAATCAATCAATTGGGGCAAGACCTCAACCAATTTGTCAGCGATTTCTCCCATCGCCTCCACGAAGCCTTCATCGCCCAATTTTTCAGTCGCCAAGATGAGTGCTGGAACGAGTGTGTCCTTTATCATCGGGGCGAACTGTTCACCGACTGTTATCATCAACGCTGTGAAGGCTGACTGCAATTCAAACAGGGCGTTCTGCGTTGAGCCTGTCATGGTTTGAACGAACTCCGCAGTTCTGCCGTTTGCATCCTCGTTCTTGGCGACCAATTCCTCAAAGGCATCGGCCTGTCCCAAAATGGCGTTGATTGCGTTTCCACCACGCACACCGAAGACTTGGAGAATCTGCGATGTTGTCGCACCAGCATCGCGCAATTGCTGGAACAAATCGGTCAGCGATGTCAGTCCTTGAGTTTGGTCGGTGATGGTTTGGTTGAGCGAGTTCATCTCCGATTCTTGACTGCTTATTGACTCCGATAACTGCGTCTGCTCTCTTCGCTGGATGGACAGTTCCAAACTGCGTTCTTGCATGGTGATGTTCAAGTCATCATTCGCCATCTCCAAACGCTCAATCTGTTCAATCTCACGCTTGGTCAATTCACGA
>Ga0181568_10001911_pt1 | contig 18945 bp, 15 predicted proteins | sample 101ome_20_FD_133758 | JGI IMG/M metagenome (GOLD analysis project Ga0181568, IMG submission 133758) | Coastal salt marsh microbial communities from the Groves Creek Marsh, Skidaway Island, Georgia - 101404AT metaG (megahit assembly) | ecosystem: Environmental > Aquatic > Marine > Intertidal...
TCATTCGCCTGCTGTGCACACGTTGAAAAGTAAAAAAATAATCCAGTGACTACTAATAAGAATTTCATATGCTGCGTTTTTATGAGCTGAACGAAAATAAGCAATAATTAGAGAACCACGATAATTAGATGATTTCCTTGAGCAATTTATCCATTTTATGAGCAGAAGATTTTCGCGTAAACTGCTCTACAAAATGTGCTCTATCGAAACGTTCTTTGCTATTCCAGTAATCAAAACTTTCGTTTATTGCCCGCTCAATTCCTAACTCATCTTTAAAATCGACAACAAAAATTCCTGGCTGACCGCTTACCATTTGAGCCAAATCAGAAGAAGTGCTTCCGATAATGAGAATCGGACTTCCTGTGGCTAAATATTCAAAAAACTTTGAAGGAACCCTTCCTAAAACATTTAGTTCAACGTTGTTTTGAATTAAGAGTAAAAGGCCGGCTCTTTGAGTCAATTCAATCGCTGATTGATGAGGAATAAAACCATAATCTATCACACTTTCTGGTGCTAAGCAATGAAATCCATTTTTCACCGATTCACTCGTGTTTCCAGCGAACTCTATTTTTATTTGTTCACGCGTATCAGGACGGTGTTGCACGAAGCGCTCTAACCCCGAAAATAAGGCAGGAACCAATCTGTCTTCACCCAATGTACCCGTATGGACAATTGAAAATTTCTCGGAAAACACAGGTTCAACTGTAGAAAGAGCTTCCGGCTCAAAACCATTGAATACAACCGCTGTGCGCTTTGCACCTTTTGACCGAAACAATTCAGCCCAAGAAGGAGAAACTGTAGTAACAACGGATGCTGAACTCAATATAAGTCGCTCTAGTCTGCGGTGTTTTTCCTTTGATCGTGCTGTGATTTTCAGTTTTTCAAAGTACTCGATTTCCATCCAAGGATCTCGAAAATCTGCAATAAAAGGCAGCGAAAAATGCTTGGAAATGTCTAATGCGGCAAGGTGTGCACTGTGCGGCGGACCTGTGCTAATGACCGCATCAAATTGGTTTTCCGATTGAATAAAGTGTTTCTTCACTGCTTTTGCCCAAAACACCCGTGCATCAGGGATAAAATAGTTTCCCCTAACGTAAATCATTCCGCGTTGCAAAAAGGAGTGTTTCTTAGTTGTTTCCAAACTATTGTCGAGGTTCGTCTTTTTACCTTGACGCTTTGGGAACATAAACGAAGCTATTTTGCGCGGTTCGAATCCTCCAACTTTCACCACCTTAATCGCTGGATGAACGTTGGCGATAAGCTGATCATCCACTTGTGGATAATCTGGGTTTTCGGGTATGCAAACGGTAATTTCCCAGCCAAAATCAGCCAAGTAACGACTTAAAGCCAACCATCGATGCACACCAACGCCCCCACTCGGAGGCCAATAATAGGTGATGATCAATAGGCGGTTTTTCATTTTTATAATTTAGCTTTAACCCAATCAATTGCTTCTTGAAGTCCTTCAGGTTTTTTCCCTCCTGCGGTAGCAAAAAATGGTTGTCCTCCGCCTCCACCTTGAATCAATTTAGAAGCTTCGCGCACTAGGTTACCAGCATGGATGTCTTTCTCTTTCGAAAGATCCTCACTCACAATAATACTCAATGTGCATTTTCCATCCACTTTACCTCCAATAACGGCTACTAAATTCTCCATTTCTCCTTTAAGTTGAAAGAGAATATCCTTAATTCCTCCACCGTCTAATTCAACAATCTCTCCAAGGAAATTCATACCATTGAACTCCGTTATTTTAGCTTTCAAATCTTGCTTTACTCCTTGCGCTTTCAACTTCTCAAATCCTTCTATTTCTTTAGAAAGCAGCGTGTTCTTATCTTGTAAATCTTTAATTGCTTTCGGTAAATCCTTCGGGTTTTTAAGTAACGCTTTGACCTCATCCAATACAGCTAATTGTGCATTCAAAAAGTTCTCTGCCGTTACATTGGAAATCGCTTCTATTCTTCTCACACCTGCCGCAACGGCTGTCTCTGTAGTTATTTTAAACAACCCAATCTGACCTGTATTTGAAACATGGGTTCCGCCACATAACTCCACCGAGTTTCCGAATTTGATTACCCGCACAACATCGCCATACTTTTCTCCAAACAAGGCCATAGCTCCCATTTCTTGAGCTTTTGACATAGGAACTGCCCGGTGTTCATCTAGACTTATATTTTTCCGAATCGCTGCGGAAACTAATTGTTCTACACGCTGTAATTCTTCATCGGTAACTTTAGAAAAGTGAGAAAAATCAAAGCGCAAATAAGCTGAGTTTACCAAAGAACCTTTCTGCTCTACATGTGTCCCTAACACCTCTCTTAAGGCGTGATGCAATAAATGCGTTGCAGAGTGATTATAGGTGGTCAATGCTCTTTTTTCTTCGTTAACAAGGGCTTTAAACTTAGCGTTTAGATCTTTCGGTAATGATTTGGCCAAGTGAACGATTAAGTTATTTTCTTTTTTCGTATCAAAAATCACCACTTCTTCCTCCTCTGAAATAAGTTTACCTATATCCCCAACTTGACCACCACCTTCTGGATAAAAGGATGTATAATTAAAGACTAACTGAAAAAATTCTTTATTGTTTTGATTCACCTTTCGGTACTTAACGATATGCACCGATGCCTCTAATTCGTCATAACCAATAAATTCTTCTTTATCATCATCTTGAAGAATCACCCAGTCTTCTGTTGAGAGCGAGGTAGCCGCACGTGAACGTTCTTTTTGCTTATTGAGCGCTGTATTGAAACCAATTTCATCTACCTGCATGTCCTCTTCCCGTGCGATAAGAGCAGTGAGGTCAAACGGAAAACCATATGTATCGTAAAGTTCGAAGATATCCTCTCCTTTCAACTCGTTACTATTTGCCGATTTAGCTGTCTCTATGATTGCGTTAATACGCTTAAGTCCTTGCTCTAACGTTCTGAAAAAACTCGATTCTTCCTCACGAACAACACTTTCTATTAATGACTTTTGTTTTTCTAATTCAGGAAAAGCACCACCCATTTCTTTTACGAGTACTTGACTTAGCCCAGCTAAAAATGGCTCTCTGAAATTCAATACTTGATAGCCGTAACGTACAGCTCTTCGAAGGATTCTTCGAATAACATAACCTGCACCATTATTCGCAGGAAGCTGACCATCCGCTATAGAAAAAGCAATAGCGCGAATATGATCACAAATAACGCGCAGTGCAATATCAATCTTTTCCTCTTTTCCGTACTGAACTTCAGCAATCTTAGCAATGTACTGAATGAGCGCTTGAAACAAATCGGTATCATAATTGGATTGCTTCCCTTGAAGCACCATAGCTAATCGTTCTAAGCCCATTCCTGTATCCACATGTGTGTCTGGAAGCTTCTCCAAAGAACTATCGGATTTGCGATTGTACTGCATGAACACCAAGTTCCAGATTTCAATCACCTGCGGGTGGTCTTGGTTGACCAATGTTTTTCCATCTATTTTCGCGCGTTCAGCATCACTGCGGATGTCAACATGAATTTCGGAACAAGGTCCGCAAGGACCAACTTCCCCCATTTCCCAGAAATTATCTTTTTTATTCGCTAAAAGTATCCGCTCCGGAGCGATGTGCTTTTTCCAAATGTGAATAGACTCATCATCCCTTGGAACACCATCTGCCTCATCTCCTTCAAATACAGTCACGTATAAACGTCTCACATCTATTTTATAGACAACCGTTAATATTTCCCATGCCCAATCAATGGCTTCTTGCTTAAAGTACTCACCAAACGACCAGTTGCCCAGCATTTCGAACATAGTATGATGATACGTATCTACACCTACTTCCTCCAGGTCATTGTGTTTTCCAGAAACACGTAAACACTTCTGGGAATTCGCAACACGCACATCAGCGGCTTTTGAATGGCCTAGAAAAAAATCCTTGAATTGATTCATTCCAGCATTGGTAAACATCAGTGTAGGGTCATTTTTAACCACCATCGGTGCTGATGGAACAATTTTATGTCCTTTGCTTTCAAAAAAGCTAAAATACTGCACGCGGATTTCTTCTATTGTCATGAGGTATATTGGTCTATTAATCCTTTTTGTAACCTGTTAAGCTATGTTAACAGACGTGCAAAGTTAGATTATTTACATAATTTTGCACAGATTTGAACCTAGAAATAAATGAGTAAAGGCAAATTTAGATATAATCCAAAAACACTTTCCTACGAGAAACTGGAAAGATCATGGGGTGAACGAATTCTTTTAGGCTTCATTTACATTGCCCCTACTCTCGTTCTGAGTATCATTTTTGGATTCATTATTGCCTACCGCATAGACTCCCCAAAGGAAAAGCGTCTCCGTGCCGAACTCGCTGAAGTAGAAACTGAATTGGTTGAGTGGCAAACGCGCATGGAACGCATCGATCGAATCACGGAAGACATCAAACGAAGGGACGAAGAATTGTACCGCTCAGCATTGGGCGCAAAAGAATTTCCGAATGAATTACGCTTGATGGGAATGGGCGGTAGCGATAAATACAAACACCTTGAGGGGAAATCTAACGCGGAACTTTTAATTACAACTGCTGAGAGATTGGACGAATTAGAGAGTAAACTGCATGCTCAAAGTATCAGCTTCAAGGAACTCATAAAATTGACAAAGGAACGGGAAAACCGTTTAGCCTCCCTGCCTGCTATTCAGCCTGTACGAAACAGTGATTTGAAAAGAGTGGCCTCAGGTTATGGATGGCGAATAGACCCAGTCTATAAAACACGAAAAATGCATTGGGGACTTGATTTTACGGCCGATGTAGGGACAGAAATTTATGCGACTGGAGATGGAGTGGTCGAGGAAGTGACCCAAAATGCCTGGGGTTATGGTAGAGAAATTGTTATTAATCACGGTTTCGGTTATAAAACAAGGTATGCTCATCTGAGCAAATTCATGGTAAAAGTAGGACAAAAAGTAACCCGTGGTGAGGTCATTGGGCTTGTTGGAAATAGCGGAAAATCAACGGGTCCTCATTTACATTATGAAGTAGAAAAGGACGGGCAAAAAGTAAATCCTATTGGCTATTTTCACTCCGACCTAACACCAGAACAATTTGAAGAAATTATTCGAATCAGCAAAAACGCATTTAAATCACTCGACTAGTTTCACCGTTCTGCATCGTGCTAATTCTTCTTTTCAGTTCAATTCATACTGCGAAAATGTTCTCCGAGCATAGATTGAGTAATAAATTTTTACTAATTTCATTTCCTAAACGGAGGTCATGGTTGACGAAACTACATTAACGAAAGTATATTATACCATTGGCGAGGTCGCCAAAATGTATGGGGTAAATGCGTCACTCATTCGTTTTTGGTCCAATGAATTCAAACAAATCGACCCGAAAACCAAGAAAAATGGTACGCGACTTTATTCTCAAAAAGATATTGCCACGCTAAACAAAATTTATCACTTGGTGAAAATTAAGGGACATACGCTTGAAGGAGCACGCAAAGCGTTAAGAGGGTATAAAATCCCTACTGAGGAAACCACAACAAACACTGTGCACAACTCCAATAATCAGCTGGTTGTGATTGATAAATTAGAGTCAATTAAAGCACGCCTCATCGCGTTGAAAAACTAACCTCTTTACTTATTTCTTAACAAATGACTGCCCGTATTTCTTGCCATCTGTTGTTTCTACGATAAAGAAGTACAACCCCTCTTCAAGGTGCGCCACATCAAATTCATTGGTATTCGTAGCGCCTTCCATAACAACTTGACCTAATTGAGATACAACGTAAATGCGCGTCATATTAAATACATCCAAATTTTCAGCATACAAGACTTCAGTCGTCGGATTTGGAAATAGGATCACTGATTTTCCATCTTCTTCTAATAAACTCAACTGGTTGGTTCCTTCCACCATAATGATAGATTCATTAATAGCTGGTGTTTGAATTACATCAATAATTCCTGAAGGCCATTTCACCAATACAGAATCAATTTCTGTTGCTTCACCGATTCCAAAATGAACATTCATTGTAGACATATGACGAAATCCAATTCCTGATTGCACATCTCGAATTTGTTTCCCCCAAGGCCCATAAAGCTCAACGCGCGCACCAATACCGTCACTATTACTTTGAATTCCTTGAAGATTCACTTTAATCCAATTATTGTCATTTCCATTATTAAAATATATGGTACTTCCAGACTGCACATCGAGGAAGCCATCATCGTTTAAATCACCTACTGCACCAACACCAAAAGGGTATACCGAAGGGCTGAACGTCAAATCTCCATTATTAAACATGATTTTATTTCCTCCTCCCATCACATCTGCATATCCATCGTTATCAAAATCAAATGAAATATGCTCTATGCTTAAGCTTTCATTCAAATCCCATCCTGAGCCAGCTGTGAAGTCCTCAAAAGTTCCATCTCCGAGATTGCGCATGAACTTATGAGTGCCGTCTGCAGTAGAACTTGCACCTACAAGTGCATCCATCAATCCATCGTTGTCGTAATCATTCCAGGCGGAAGACCAAGTTTGAACGGAGTCTGCCATATTTGAACCTATTGATACATCTGTAAATACACCATTTCCGTCATTCCTATGCAACTCGTTAATCTTTGCTGTAGTTTGACCTCCACGGCATTTGGCAATAAACAAATCTGGATCACCATCGTTGTCATAATCTACCCAAATTGAACCATAATTACCACCATTTGGATGGTCACCCATACCTCCTTGGTTGTGCGACAAATTACCTAATCCATCATTGATGTAAAAAACATTCGGTTGTACATCATGACAAACAAAAGCATCTAAATGCCCATCATTATTGATATCAATAAAGTTACTGCGTTGAGAGAACACATATTCGGCACCAGATACCTCTTCAAAAGCCGTACCCGTGGCATTTGCACGCATGAAGGTTACTCCGCTTCCCCCGCCATACAAGATATCACTAAATCCATTTTTATCATAATCTGCAATCGCAATACTCCATGTAGGAAGAAAATCCGCAAGATCTGTGGCAATGATTACAGGTGTAAAACCACCCGTGGCTTCCTGATAATGAATTTGAATTTCACCTTCCGATACCGTTACGATATCATCTAAAAAATCGCCATTCATATCTGCAACAGCCAACTTATAAGCTCCCCCAATAGTAGGCATAAATTCAGGTGTAAATGTAAGACCCGGAACTGGAGGTGTTACCGGCGGTGTCTCAGTAAGTTCAAAATCAAAGCCGTTGCTGTCCCAGCGATTGTCAAAGGCAATGTAATAGGTCGTCCCCTGCTCTACCTGAAAAGAGGCCACGGACAAAAATCCGCTTCCTGCATCATCATCCCCAGCATGACATGAGAATGACCCGCAAGACCCTGTGTATACATGAAAACGCGTATCTCTTCCTATGTTTACGGGCAAATCTGTGGTTACTGTTAGGGTGTAATCTGCTGTTGGTGTGTAGGTATACCATTCGCCAGCCGTGGCCCCAGTCCCATTAGCGGCACAAATAAGGGCTGGAACCTCTATTCCGTCAACCGCGCTAATCGTATGCAATCCTGCTGTAATCGGTAGTGCAGTAGCGCAGGTGTTTTGTGCAAGTGCATTAAAGGATAAACCTGCTAATAATAACGTGTAAAATTTGTTCATAGTATCGTGTTTAGTTACAATCTGTTTTTGAGTTGATCCAGTCTTCGAGCAGTTGTACTCCTTCTTCATGGACCAAAGTTCTTCCAAGTAAAGGCATTCGAGTGTTTTCATCCGTTGAGTTCAACCTGAAGTGCATAACTGATCGGTTAATATTACTGGGAGTTATAATATTTGTTAAAGCAGTATTAATGAATTCGTCTGGTTCAACACACAATCCCATATTCTCAGGGTCGTCTGTTTCGGAAAAAGCAAGGCGAATTGGTCGATAATCACAATGTGAACCTAGACGATGACAATGCGCACAGTTAATGTCCAGATAAGAACGGATGCGTAAATCCAGTGTCTGTGTTGGATCGGAATAATCTACTGTACTAATAATTGTTGCAGGCAGCGAGTTTTCTAGGTAACCTACTTGAATAAGTTTTTGAAGTTGATTCATGCTTCCATCGGCATAGTTATAGTCCACATTCAAGTTTTGAGGCTTTAGGCCTATTGGAATTGGAATGCTATTGCTCTTATGGCAAATAAGGCATTCGACATCCGAAGGGATGCGATAATTGGTAGATTTTTGAACACCATTTTGAAGCCAATCAATTTGCTGATAGCTTCCGTCCATTTCCAAATAAGCTTCCGATTGATCTTCGTTCCATACGTATTCAGCGAATATCCATCCATCGGACTTTTTGATCATCACACGTGTTTCGAGTATACGAGTTGCACCATCAGGTAACATGTTTTCGTAATAAAAACTCTTTATCAAAGCAGTTCCAACAGGGAATTCGAGCAACTCACTGTCTGCAACATAAGTCGCTTTAGCTCCAGCCGGCATCCAAACAAATCGTTTTTTTAACGCGTAGTCAGTAAACAATGAAGACGCTGGCGCATAAGGGATAACCCCTGAGGCAGGATATTGATCTTTCAATTCTCCATCAAAAAAACGGTATTCAGAAAGTGTGGCATAAGGCACTGCTGTCAAATCAACGGAAACGCCGGAAGGCATCGGAACTGGAGAAATTAATTCGTCTTTCGAGCACGAGGGAGTCACTAGCAACACCATTGTTGCAATAGAAAGTGCGACTGCTTGAATAAATTTTGTTCGTTTCATAATCCCGTTGCAGATGCAATTTACAGAAATTAATTGAATGTCGAATTGTTTCTATTAAAAAGCGACGAAATGTTTGGTCAAAACTCGAGTAGAGACGTGTCAAATTATTATTTTCAACAGCCAGGAGAACATTCTTTCAATCATATTTACGATATTTAACGCCTCAAACAATTTGTCCAATTGACATCGACATTATGGAATTGAATCAAAAACTGGTAGAAAAGCGAAAAGAATCCCAATTAGGAGGGGGAGAAAAGCGGATTGCTGGACAACATAGTAAAGGAAAGCTTACTGCACGTGAACGCATTGAATTGTTATTGGACGAAAACTCCTTTCAAGAATTAGGAATGTTTGTTGAACATCGATCTACAAGTTTTGGGTTGGAGAATCAAAAAATTCCTGGTGACGGAGTAGTTACGGGATATGGAACCATTCATGGAAGACCTGTTTACGTGTTCTCTCAAGATTTTACGGTTTTAGGCGGTTCACTTTCAGAAACCCATGCAGAGAAGATTTGCAAAATAATGGACCTAGCCATGAAGAATCAAACCCCTGTCATCGGTTTAAATGATTCTGGTGGTGCACGCATTCAAGAAGGTGTCGTTTCCCTAGCAGGATATGCTGATATTTTCTATCGGAACACCAAGGCCTCTGGGTTTATCCCTCAAATCAGTGTTGTTATGGGGCCGTGTGCTGGTGGTGCCGTTTACAGTCCCGCCCTAACGGACTTCATCTTTATGGTAGAAGACACGTCATACATGTTCGTCACTGGGCCTAATGTTGTGAAAACGGTTACTCATGAGGAAGTAACCTCAGATGATCTAGGAGGTGCTAAAGCACATGCTGAAAAGTCAGGGGTGAACCATTTTACAAGTCCAAATGACGTGATTGTACTCAAAGAAGTGCGAGATTTGATTTCGTACTTGCCCCAAAATTGCAACGCGCTAGCCCCCCACACATCATCGTTTAGTTTTGACAAAAATAAATTGGACCGAATTGAAACAATTCTCCCAGAAAACGCGAATCTACCTTATGACATTCGCGAAGTAATTGATTGTGTCATTGATGATAACTCATTTCGAGAAGTACATAAAGATTTTGCCACAAACATTCTCGTTGGATTTGCACGTATAGAGGGAAGAACAGTTGGTGTTGTCGCCAATCAACCAATTTCACTAGCAGGTGTTCTTGACATTAACTCTTCACGAAAAGGAGCCCGATTTGTTCGTTTCTGTGATGCATTCAACATTCCGTTGATTACTTTCGAAGATGTTCCTGGTTTTTTACCGGGTACAGATCAAGAATGGAACGGTATCATTGTGCACGGAGCGAAATTACTCTACGCTTTTAGCGAAGCAACTGTTCCAAGAATTACGATCATTACACGCAAAGCATACGGAGGTGCTTTTGATGTAATGAATTCAAAAAACATCGGTGCAGACTTAAATTTCGCATGGCCTACGGCTGAAATTGCTGTAATGGGAGCAAAAGGTGCTGCAGAGATTATTTTTAAGCGAGAAATCGCTGAGGCATCAGATGGTGAGGCAAAATGGAAAGAAAAAGAGCAAGAATACGCAGAGTTGTTTGCGAATCCATACCGCGCCGCAGAACGGGGTATCATTGATGATGTAATTCTTCCTTCAGAAACGCGTGCGAAAGTAATTTCAGCTTTTAAGATGTTGGAAAATAAACGTGAGGAGGTTCCCGCTAAGAAACATGGAAATATTCCACTGTAAGTAATTAGGTTAAAAAGGTTGAGGGTTACAAGTTTCAAGTTGTACGTACGAGAACACCTTGAAACATACAACGCTTTAAGCGGCAAACCTGTTTAAAGATTACTTCTTGGCGTTTTTCTCGACCAGATATTTAGTAGGTAGGTATGAGGCTAAAAAGCCGAGTGCTGAGACTGTTAAAAGAATGAAAAAGGCATCGGACCAAGTTGTTTTCATTGGGAAGAATTCGCCCCCTGAATTCGGCATTTCTAGTATCCCAAAATAAATTTGAGAAAAGGCAATCAAGTATCCCAACAACAAACCAATTGCAATTCCTCTTCCACTAATAAGAAGTCCTTCAAAAAAGAAAATTTGAAAAACAGTCTTTTTTGTTGCTCCCATGGCATACAATGTCGAAATATCCTTTTTCTTTTCAACAAATAACATCGCCAATGAGGCAATCAGATTAAAGGAAGAAAGAATGAAAATAAAAACCAAAATAAAGAAAACAATAAGGCGCTCAGATTGACTAGTTTTAAAAATTAACTCATTCTGCTCAAAGTTCGTATTTACCTCGAAGTCATCTCCCAAGACCGTTTGAATACGTTCTTTTAGCGAAGGCAAATGTTCACCTTCTCGAGCTGCCACGAATAATGCAGTTATATCGGTTTCATACTTCAGTAACTCATTCGCCAAGTCATAGGGAATAACCACATATTGGTAGTTGACTTCTCGATTGTAATTTACCCGACACGCTGCTTCCACAACCCTAATGTTTAAGGGGTTTTTACCCGGTCGAATTTTCCCTTCTCTCATTGGCACGTGGAATGTAACCCGTTCACGACTGAAGTCATTAGAGGGAATGTATCCATCCAACTTATCCAATAATCCCGCGCCAAAAATAGCCAAGGGCACTTCCCCATCCGAAAGGGATAATTCTCCATCAATAAGGTGTTCTTCCATTTTAGCCATTTTCAAAAATGTAGAATCAACCCCCAGCATCTTCGCATGCACCCACTTTTGCTCATGCTTGAGTATTACCACCTCTTCCAACGCTCGAGAAACAATTTGAACACCCCTTACCGATTCCAGTGCTTCTATATTAATAAAGTCTTGATTGAAGGTTTTTGCTTTTGCCGAACGTATCGTGATATCGGGATCAAAATCGCTGTAAAGCTTTATGACCATGTCTTCAATCCCATTAAAGGCAGAGAGCAAGATGACTAGGGCTGCCGTAGAAATGGTTATACCAAAAACACTAATCATCGTGATTAGGTTAATGACATTTCTCGATTTTTTCGCTTTGAAATATCTTCGCGCTATGAAACGAGCGACATTCATGAATTAACTCTTTAACAACTCGTCGATTTTCTCAGCATAATCCAAGGAATCATCAATCCGAAACTCAATATTTGGAATCTTCTTCATGTTGCTCAAACGAGCACCTACATCCTTTTTAATTTTGCTTTTGTGCTGATTAATATTTTGAAGTACCTCCTCCTTTGTAGGTCCGGCAAAAATGCTGAGGTAAATTCGTGCCATACTTAAATCAGGAGTAACCCGCACAATAGTTGGCGTTACCATAGCCCCTAAGCAGTATTCACGGGCATTCCGCTGAAGAACTTGCGCCACTACTTCCTGAATAACATTTTCTATTCTGTTTTGTCTAATACTCATAGGGACAAAGTTACGGAAAGTTATTCTTTGGACACGTCATCCCATTGATATTAATACATTCAATAGGAATGGAGTCTAGTGTATTAAGCCTAAAAAAGCAACGCATAACGGATTAAAATTTATCTTTGTTTCGATATGAAACAATTCCTAAGCATAGTTCACGCAACTTTCAGATACCGATGGAGAGCATTGGCTACTATCCTATTTAATCTGTTATTTGTTGTATTCAACTTACTTTCGCTTGTTTTATTTGTGCCTTTTCTTCAAGTAATTTTTCCGACAGGAGAACAAGAACGGGTAACTGAACCCCTCTTAAAAGGTGAAGGTGTAGATGCTTATTTAGAATACTTAAAAAATCAATACAACTTTTTCATGCAAACGATGGTCGACAACGATCCGAAAGAAGCTCTCTTTTTTGTGTGTGTGTCAGTAGTCATTTCATTTTTCCTAAAAAACGTCTTTCGCTATTTGGCCATCTACCAGTTATCTGAGCTTAGACTCTCTGTGGTAAGAGATTACCGAGATAAGCTCTTCAAAAAATCCATGCGGTTGCCCATGTCTTTTTTTACAGAAGAAAAGAAAGGCGATTTAATGGCGCGTATGAACAGTGACGTGATGGAAATTGATTTAGGGGTTGTTGCTGTTTTAGAACTCCTTTTTAGAGATCCGATTTCTGTGATTATCACACTTTCTGTTCTGATTTATTGGAGTTTACCACTTACGCTTTTTTCCCTCATATTACTGCCACTTTCAGCGTTTGTGATTTCTCGCATAGGAAAAAGTTTGAAGCGAACCGCCACAAAAGGTCAAGAACAAATGGGGGTTTTATATTCGTTTTTGGATGAATACTTAGGAGGAATTAGAATTGTAAAAGCTTTTAATGCGTCGAGCGATGCAATCAAGAAATTCAGAAAAATTAACTTACACCAACAACAACTGCATACACGCACGCTAAGAAAAAGAGACCTTAGCTCTCCGTTGAATGAGTTCCTTGGTGCAATCGTAATGGTGATTATTGTTTGGTACGGAGGAAGTATGATTCTTGATAACGCCAGTGGAGACTTCCAAGGACAAGAATTTATTGGTTTTATCATTGTCTTTTCACAATTGCTTGTCCCCATCCAAAATATTGCAAAAAATGCCGCCAACCTAAGTAAGGCCAAAGTTTCACAGGATCGTATTGAAGAGATTTTAAATGCTGATGAGGTGATCACAGACCCGGCTCAACCCTTAAAAATGCCCACGCTATTTGAACGTATCGTATTTGACAAAGTTTCTTTTGCCTACCGTAACGAACCCGTTCTTAAGAATATTAGCTTTGAAATTGAACGAGGAAAGACTGTTGCATTAGTCGGTGAGTCAGGAAGCGGAAAGTCCACTATTGCAGATTTATTACCTCGCTTTTATGATGTTACCCAAGGAACGATTCGATTTGACAATACCTCTGTAAAAGAAGTAAGACTACACGACCTCCGAGAACAAGTAGGAATAGTGAGTCAAGAGTCTATCTTATTCAATGATACTGTACTCAGTAATATTTCTTTTGGAATGGAAGGCGTTTCGGAAGATGAGGTAATTCAAGCTGCCGAGGTGGCAAATGCGCATACGTTTATTAGCCAACTCGAAAATGGTTATAATACCATAATTGGAGAACGAGGAAATAAGCTTTCTGGAGGACAAAAACAACGCTTAAGCATTGCTAGAGCGGTCTTGAAAAATCCAGCAATAATGATTCTAGATGAAGCCACCTCTGCACTCGATACCGAAAGCGAAAAATTAGTGCAAGATGCCCTAGAAAATCTAATGAAAAACAGAACCTCATTGGTTATTGCTCACAGACTAAGTACAATCAAAAATGCCGACCTAATCTTGGTGTTGAGCAAGGGAGAAATTGTGGAAAGAGGAACGCATGATGAACTATTTGAGCGGAAAGGAACCTACTATAAATTGTGTACAATGCAAGTAGTATAATTGGAAATTATAATACTAAATCTACGCAGCTATCGTTATTATTTAAAATTACTCGTATGAAAAAGATATTTCAATTATTTGTTATTGCCACCTTCTCCTTTGTTCAATCGGCTAATGGCCAGAGCTCACCCGAAGAAGTTTTAGAATCAAAACCAACCTTTAAACATGCTCTAGGGATGCACGCCGGAGCTGTTACTGGACTCGGGTTTTCGTATCGATATGCTCCCAAAAAATGGGGAATACAAGTAACCGGTATTCCAATCTTTAGTGCTGGAAATATCTTTGCAAGTACCGCAGCTTCCGTTCAGTACAAATTCAAATCACACGATAAAGTTGATTTGTTTACGTATTTAGGTGTTCACAATATTTATGAACGTTCAGAATATTATTATGGTCTTTATGAACCCTTTGATGGCTATGATGCAGTATATACAAACAATACTCTCACAGCGGGATTTGGCGCCGGTCTCAATATTCATTTGTTAGAAGTGATTCAACTTAGCGTACAAGCAGGATATGGTCTATATGACTTGTCCGGTTGGATTTCTACGAATCTTACTGGTGAAATTGGCGTCTATTATCGCTTTTAATCTGTAGGGGGTATTCCAGATGTGAACATTCGTTAACAAATCTTACTTTTAATAAATTACGCGCAAATATTGGCTCGATTATTAGCATATTTGTACTCTTAATTTATGGAATATTATGGATTTTTGGATAAAAGCTACTCAATTAATACTTTCTCTTTCTATTCTTATTACCCTACACGAGTTCGGACATTATTTTGCCGCGCGACTGTTTAAAATTCGAATTGAAAAGTTCTACCTATTTTTCGATCCTTGGTTTGCCTTGTTAAAAAAGAAAATAGGTGATACAGAATGGGGAATTGGTTGGTTGCCATTAGGGGGATACGTGAAGATTGCAGGGATGGTAGATGAATCCATGGATAAAGATCAATTAGCCCAACCAGCTAAACCAGATGAATTTCGATCAAAACCAGCTTGGCAACGATTGATAGTTATGATAGGTGGAGTAACTGTCAATGTAATTGTGGGATTTTTTATTTATATACTTGTTGTTGCCGCTTGGGGAGAAACACGCATCGAAAACGACCAGCTCAATTATGGATTAGCCGTGAACAAAGAACTTCGTGACTTAAACATTGGTCTAGAAGATGGTGATATCATTACGCATGTGGAAGGAGAACCCGTTGAAAACGTACGCTTGGTAAACATTCAAATTTTTCTGCGTGACGCACGAAAGTTAGAAGTATTGAAACCTTCCGGGGAGTCAAAAACAATCGTGCTAGCCGACACCATTAACGAATTCCTTTGGGAGAATGATGCAGTGATGGCTTTCGAACCGAGGGTTCCAATAATCGTGGACACAATAATGCCCGATGCTGACGCTCTTAAGAAAGGGTTAATGAAAGGCGATAGCATCGTATCTATTAATAGTCAATCTACACCATTTTTTCATAATCTTCAAGAGGTTCTTGTGGAACTCAAAGAAGAAAATAGTCCGCTACTAATTGGTTTTTACAGGGATGGTTTGTTTCAAGAAATTGAAGTTGAAAAGGATACGGCCACAGGTTTAATCGGATTTTTCAATAAACAAACAGGTTTCCTAGTGCCAAAAAGTGTATCCTATTCAATAGGAGAATCAATTGCGCGAGGCTTCGATAGAGCCAAATGGACTATGAAAGATTATATTGCTCAACTACCGTTAATATTTACTTCGAAAGGCGCATCGAGTGTAGGAGGTTTTGGTGCGATAGGAAACCTATTTCCCGCAACTTGGGACTGGGAAGTATTTTGGTTAAATACGGCGTTTATTTCATTGGTACTAGCCATAATGAATATTTTGCCGATACCAGCGCTAGATGGTGGGCATATCGTTTTTCTTATTTACGAAATGATAACTGGGAAAGAGGCACCGCAAAAAGTGTTGGAATATGCACAGATCGTAGGATTTGTAATATTACTGGGCTTGTTAGTATTTGCCAATGGTAATGATATCTATCGTGCATTTTTTAAATAACCATTGAACACCCAATTAACTCGATTTAAATATAAATTTTACCGAAGCCATAAATTACACCGTTTAAATGGCATTAATGTTGTAATTTCGGTCAACAAAAATTAAATTATGAAATTATTATCCCTTTTAACCAGTTTCTTCCTTTTGTCTACTTTTGTTTCTGCTCAGATAACGGAAGCAAAAATTGTGTATGAAATGAAAATGACCTCCGACAATCCTGAATTGGAAATGCAACTTTCTATGATGCAAGGATCTCAATTAGAATTGGTATTCACCGACAATAAGAGTAGACAAAACGTTTCTATGGGTGGATTTATGAGTACAACAACCATCTCAGACGCGGAAACAGGCGAAACGTTAACATTGATGGATGGTATGATGGGTAAAATCGCTATGAAAATGAACGTAAGTGACGTAAATGAGGAGGAGGAACTAGAAGACGAATCTATTGAATTCGAATTCATAGATGAAACAAAAGAGATTCTCGGTTACACTTGCTATAAAGCAGTTTCTTTGGATGACGAGGGGAACGAGTCAACATTTTGGTATTCAAAAGAAATTCAAGCCCCAAAAACAGAAAGTCAATACATCCAAAAACAACTTCCCGGAATGCCTTTGGAATTTCAAATTATCTCACCAGACGTAACGATGACGTTTTCGGCAACAGAATTTGCTTCGAAATTAAAAAAAGCAGATAAAAACTTCTCGATGGAAATCCCGGAGGGATACAATGAAATGACACCTGAAGAAATGCAAGGTGCATTCGGTCAATAACCTTTGATAATTTAAAGAAAAATGAAAAATATATTCCTTTTAAGCGCAATAAGTCTTTGCTTCACTTCACTTGGACAGATCACTCAAGGTAGAGCTTCTTATGATTTAGTATTTTCTTCAGATGACCCGCAGACATCTGCTTATGTAAGTCAAATGGACGGTTCTACATTGGAAATCTATTTTTATGGGGACAAAACACGCTCTGAAATGTACATGGGTGAATTTATGACAACCATCAATATCATGGATAAAAACCAGGATACAACGCTCACATTGCTCGATGGAATGATGGGAAAGATAGCTATGAAAACTACAGATGATGATATGGATGACGAGCAAAAACTTGCCATGTCAGAACGACAAGTAGAACTGGTAGAGGGTACCAAAGAAATTATGGGCTATACGTGCAAAAAAGCAATCATTACAACGACGGATGGTAACGAATCCATTGTATGGTACACGCCTGAAATCGTTCCAAACTATCGTGAAGGACAATTTTTAATTGATGAAATCCCTGGATTGCCATTAGAGATGACCTCTAAATGGGGAAACATGAGTATTACATGTGTAGCTTTTGAGTTCAATAAGAAATTGAAAAAAACTGAAAAGCTATTTGATACTTCAATTCCAAACGGATTTACATTGCGTACTTCGGAAGAAATGAAACAAATGAGAAGAGGACGCTAGTCCTCTTTTTTTTGCATATAAATCGGTGTATCATATTAATGGACTTATCCAAGGACAGATATACGTCAATTATAAAGAAAAAAGCCGGTGATCTCGGGTTTTTCTATTGCGGAATTTCAAAAGCAGAGTTTCTAGAAGAACAAGCTCCTCTACTTGAAAAATGGCTATCCCTTGGGATGCACGGAAAAATGGAGTACATGGAGCGTAACTTTGACAAGCGTCTTGACCCAAGACTATTGGTTGATGGTGCAAAATCAGTTGTTTCTTTGCTCTTAAATTATCACAATCCTGAGAAACAATTAGATTCTGAAGCTCCAAAAATTTCACAATACGCATACGGAGAGGATTATCACTTCGTAATCAAAGACAAACTAAAAGAGCTAATTAAGTACATTCAATCAGAAATTGGAGAAGTGGGAGGTCGCGTATTTGTTGACTCAGCACCTGTTATGGATAAAGTATGGGCAGAAAAATCTGGATTGGGCTGGTTGGGTAAAAACACCAATCTGATTCACCCAAAAGAAGGTTCATTTTTCTTCATTGCAGAACTAATCCTCGATTTAGAGCTAACTCCTGATGGACCAATAAAAGATTATTGCGGTACCTGCACAAAATGCATAGATGCTTGTCCAACAGAAGCGCTCGTCGAACCGTACAAGATTGACGCTAAAAAATGCATCTCATACCTAACGATTGAATTGAAGGAACAACTTATTCCATCGGAATTCAAAGGAAAAATGGAGAGTTGGATGTTTGGATGTGATATTTGTCAAGATGTTTGCCCATGGAATCGATTTTCCAAAAGGCACCAAGAATCGAGATTTGAACCACATCCTTCGCTTCTAAATCTCCAGGCTTCGGACTGGACTGACTTAACAGAAGAAGTCTTCCAGCAACTCTTTCAAAATAGTGCTGTTAAACGGACTAAAATGACAGGACTAAAACGTAATATTCAGTTTATACAAAAATAAAATGTAACCAGCTGTATATCATTTGGTATATTAAATATCATGGGGGTTATTTGTTCCTTGATCTTTAGTTTTATCTCAGAATTTTGCAGTGATTAAAAAATAATATTACATTTAACGGACTATTTGAAACCTTATATCATGAAAAAAACTACTCTTTTTGTGACACTTCTCCTGTCCATTTTTTCGCTTACAACCCATTCTCAAATTCTAATCAATGCGGATGTAGACATTAATGGTTTTCGTCACAATTATAACTGTACTAATGACGCTGCAGGAAACTTTCCAGACCCTCGGTACAGAGTTTGGGTAGGTACTAACAACGGGAACTTCTCCCAAGTTTCTTCGGGCCCTGGAATATACCCGGGGTGCACCGTAACCTACGGAATGGATGAA
>Ga0181568_10001914_pt1 | contig 18937 bp, 25 predicted proteins | sample 101ome_20_FD_133758 | JGI IMG/M metagenome (GOLD analysis project Ga0181568, IMG submission 133758) | Coastal salt marsh microbial communities from the Groves Creek Marsh, Skidaway Island, Georgia - 101404AT metaG (megahit assembly) | ecosystem: Environmental > Aquatic > Marine > Intertidal...
AGATTGGACGACAGGACCAAGGTTCATTTCGTGCAAGATGTTCAACGACTTTCCTGTTACTCCGTCACCACAGATTTTGTCTCTCGGCCACTCAGCAAACTCGAAAAGTGCTACACTTTTACCTGCTTGAGCATGGAAATAAGCAGCAGAAGAACCTCCGGGGCCTCCGCCGACGACAATCACGTCAAATATCGAATCTTTCTTAGTCACTTCGTCTGCCATTCTTAGACCCCCGTTGGATGCTCAAGGTTTGCTTTGCATTTATGACAAATGACCTCGTAGCGAACCCAATTGTCGCAACCTTCGGTCGAGCAAGGTGTGGAAATTGCCCCGCACATCATTCTTCCTCCAAGATCTTGACTTGCATGTGCTTTGTTCGCAAAATGAGATTTGATGCTTTCTGGCGCGCTTCGTAAATCGATTTTGCTTTACCAAAAATGACCCACTCTTTACCATCGGTCGAACCATATATTTCGTATCCGTTCACTCTTCTTCACCCCAAAATTCGTTGTATAGGTCTTGCCAGGTGCGACCATAGACGATATCCGATACCGTCCCGCGTCCAACACCGTATTCGGCGGCGAGGTCAGTCATGGACACACTATCTTCGTGATACATGCAAAGTATTTCCCAGACTTCATCCTCGCTAAGTTTACTATTGGAGTTTTTCTCACCAGATACGCGACGAGAATTGTGCAGGTCGTCCATATTCGCCATGTGGTTGCCGATTTCAAAGTGATCGACATTACAACATAGGCGATTATGACATTGGTGCAAAATTAACTCGTCTGGCTCGATATGGTCATGCGTTTCAAGGAAGTGGTTCATACGGTGAGCGAAGAAATTACGACCCGTGGGACGCTCACAATGCCGCTTCACATGAATACGACCATAGCCGGCTTTATCGGTTCCGCCCTGCCACTCCAAGCAGGGGGTTTTGTAGTCGCGTTGAACATAGCGGAGTTTCGCCTTGAAGTTTCTAACGAAGGTTTTGTCCTTCGCTAGTTTATTCAAATGCGCCTCCGCAACGTCCACGGTCAATCCTCCAAAGTAATACCATCATCGGTGATGCCGATAGGAGCGAAATTCTCCTGCCAGCACAATTCCTTGAAGGAACAAAGTTTACCACAAAACTGCTTTTCTGGCTGACCGATGTTCGCTTTCTTTTGCCCGTCGTATTCGGGGCGCGGCTCAAAGTGGCCGTCTTTGTGGCCGTTTTGAATCTGCGAGCGAAGAACGAAGTCATCTAGCATATTCACGACGCGATCAATATCGCGTTGGCTAACATCGAAGGTGATATCGCGAACCGTTGGCGCGTAAGCCGAACCATCACGATTCTTTTTCTTATCCACGATGAGATAACTAAAAGGCCCTGGACCGCCAACCATCATGCGATACATGGGTGGCTGGACTTCTTCGAACACCTTTCCGTGTGTCCAAACTCCAAGGTAGTAATCGCTAGCCAACTTCAAGTCGCCCAACCCGCCATTTTCATACATCAAGTCGATAGAACCGCGAATGCGGACCGTGGTTTTCGACTTGGGCAAATCAACGAGCAAAGGTTCCTTTTCGACTTCGGTCGCCACCACTTCGGCAGGGAGCCTAAACTCTTGACCTTGAGGGGTCTTACCGTTGATGACTGACTCGAAAAGTCCTTTTGCCCAAATGCGGAGTTGATCAACGGATTGCTCTTTTTCGAAATCGGTGCAAGGTTCTCGCGTTTTGTAGTCAACCGGTTCCTCGTTTTCGAGTGCATCCCGATAGACGATTTCGGTCAAATCGACCAAAGCGTCAATGTCGTTAACTCCACCAGCAAGGAATTCCTCCAGAAATACATCGTGGAGGGCGGTTCCCTGCATAGCGGCAAGCCCTGTGGGGTTAGGTTCCTTACGGACGTAGTGGTATTCGTATTGCTTCGGACAGGTCATATACTTCTTCAAGCGAGAAGGCGAAATGTCCGAGCCGTATTCCTCGGTATACCAAGGGCCATGCGGGGAGTCCGTCCACTTAGGCATTATTCCACCACCTTGATCGTGCCTTTCATCATCGCTTCGCCAGCACCGTAGCCCTTGATAGCATCAAGACCGAGGGGTTCTAACTCGTTCTTCATCTCAAGAGCGTGATTCCTTCCCAGAACGTAGGCCTCGTTGGGGCTAATATCTGGGACTCTAGAACGCGCCTTTGCGTGCTTCTTACCAAGGCCGTAGCCCTTGATGAAAGCGGTAGCCCGTTCTCTTTGTTCGAATTCGGCCAGGTCTTTGTAAAACCCACCCTCGACTTCTAGAACGACCTTCAAACCTGCACCCCCATAGCGTTAAGGTAAGAAAGAGCAGCAGACTTATGGTCTTCGCTAGGATGACTCTTAGCCATCCACGCTACTGTCTTCTCCCCTAGGCTAGACTCCGTATATAGAGCATGGATAGTCTTACCTGCGTGCTTACCAGAGGCGATAACGAAGTTAGCGGAGTCATCGGGATCTTCCGATGGTTCTTCGCCAATCGCTTCGACCTCGACGGGAGAAGGTTCGGGCGGAAGTGCTTCGACTTCCTCCACCTTCGCCTCGATAGCGGCGTTCACATCTTCGTTTTCGACGCGAACATCTTTGCCTCGAACGGCCAATTCTTCGCCATCAACCTCGATGTAAGTCCACGCTCGCATTTTTCGGGTGCAGACTCCGACCTTTCCTTGGTGGTCGCCGCCAATGACGACAACGGTCTTACCGACCAAATCGCCTTCTTCGATAACTTCGACCGCTTTTTCGACGGTTTCCATCACCTTTTCGTCTTTGACGACCTCTGGAGTGGGCGTTTCCACTACGGGTGCTTTTTCTTCAATGTTCTTGATTTCGCTCGCGACCTCTTCAGCGATCTTGACCCATTGTGGCTTGGTAGCCACCATTTCGAGGGCCTTGGCGATTCGCTCAAGGGCGTCTGCTATTCGTGCTTCATTTGTATTAACTTCTGACATACTTTTGTCCTCCGTATTCCGACCCATGAAGGTCCGGTATATAATGATGGCGAAACAGGGTTTTGAGCAAAAGCAGGTTTCCTTGAGGGGTGCCGGGAAAACGAAAATATAACGACGTTAATCGATTTTTATGTTTGGGCAAACCCTGTTTATATTAAACCTAGTTTATATTAAACCTAGTTTGCTATAGCATTCTTCATAACCGGGAGGAACTTGAGATTGATTGCGGCTTTGGGGCGCCTTCGGTTCTTCTTCTCCTGTGTTTCGTCGGTTTGGCTCACCTCTTCACCATGCCCCAAGGCCGCACCTTCGATCTTTCTAGTATGACGCGCACGCGAGTAGCACGTTTACGTCCAAAAAACCCCCTATTCCGTGGGTAAAATGCCCCTTAGCAAACCGTGTTTACTTTTCGTATAGTGGGCGGTATGCTCACGCAAATTACCCCCTACACCCGTTTGCGTGAGTAAAGGGGCGGTTTGCTTAAATAGGTGAATCTCAACGCCAAGGTAGGGTGAGCCAGAACGTAGTCAACTATGTTTATGCAAAACCTAGTTTAAGCAAATAAAGGAAGTGAAAAATTTGACAGGTAAAAAGGAAATTGAAATTGAATACAGTTATTCGGGGGCGGTTGCACTAGCGGCTGACGCAAACTACGACTTCAACACGGCCATATACGAGTTGATCGACAACTCGTTTGCGGCCAAGGCCAACAATGTGAAGGTAGTTATCCAGACTAACGCCAATAACGACGTTGTGGCGATTACTATTGAAGATGATGGAAAAGGGCTACCTTCTTCGGAAGTTGGGCAGGCTTTTGCGCCAGGCACTAAGAAAGGCGATGGTATCAACGAGCATGGTGTCGGTATGAAAGCCGCTATTTCGCACTTTGGCGAATTAGATGAATGTTGGTCTAAGACCTCAAAGGAGACTTGGTATCTCTATGAGTTAAACCCCGATGATAATGGTGGGAAGGTCGAGATTGACATTAATGCGCCAGATGGGAAAACGGGATTTTCGGTCCAGATTACCTGTGGAATCGAAGGAAAAGCCGTTTACAACAAAAACTACGCTAGCAACACACCCACAATTGACTCTTACAAATGGGGTCGCCGTTATGCAGATATTCTATCTAAGGCTAGCAAGAATCTATCTATGGTGTATCTAGATGAGCATGGTCATGAAAAGAAGCGAATAGAGGTCGAGCCACTATATGCTGAATACGATCAGCACCTAGTTAATGGTGTTGAAGTTAATGGTTCTAACCACCCCTTCAAAGCAAAATTGCATGTTTACAAACTGCGCGATAAGAAGGAATACAATCAATATGACCCCATCAAGCCAACCACGGCTTCTGCTGGGCTGGATATTGTTATGCACGGTCGTTGTGTTGTCGAGCGTAGCAAAGCACCATTGAATGGTATCTTAACTGATAAGGGTGAACCTCTTGACTTTTCGCACCCAAGTTATAACCGTCTTTATGGTCGATTGATTATCGAAAGTGGTATCAAGTCGACCCCAAAGAAGGATAACATCCAAGAAAATGACCCTGCGTTCAAGGAATTGCAGGACTTGGTTGCAGAAGTCTGGGAGTCATCGGGGCTAAAAGAACAATTCAAGCCAGACGATTCTCCAGATGCTTCCGAGGAAGACATTGAATTGAATCTTATGGACTTGCTCAAAGAAGATGACTACACTAACATCGAGCGTCAGCAACGAATTGACTATGGTTTCCGCACCGATGTTCAAGCAGAAAAGGATGGCGAAAAGACGATTTGGGAGGTCAAGAAAGACCAAGCGGTTCCAAATGACGTTCTCCAATTGGTTAACTACATGCGTATCACCGGAACGCCTAAAGGTGTGCTTCTCGCAGATGGTTTTCATGGGGATTGCGCCGCTTTCCGTAATTTGTGGGGCGATGAAATCGAGTTTTGGAACCTTGGTAGCATGACTTATCGTGCGTTGAAAGAGGTGAGATCGTGAACATATTCGTGACTAGTGAAAACCCTATTGTGGCCGCTAAGAACCAATGCGATAAGCATGTCGTGAAGATGGTTCTTGAGACAGCGCAGATGCTATGCGCTGCATACGAGAATGGTGAAGCCCCTTATCGTCGCGCACATTACAACCATCCCTGCACTATTTGGGCCAGGGAAAGTGCCGAGAATTACCTATGGCTCGTCGAGCATGGCCTTGCATTGTGCGAAGAATACACCGCACGATATGGTAAGACTCACAAAAGCGAGGCGATCATCAATTGGTGCTTGGATAACATGAACAAAATCGATTTTCCTTCCGAGGGACTCACCCAATTCGCGGTCGCTATCGCTGATACCGCCGTGTGTCGCCAGATGATTTCGGACTTCGATTCAATGTCTACTACGGAAAAATACCGTGCGTATTACCATTACGACAAAAGGCGTTTTGCTAAGTGGGCATTTACCTCGCCTCCTAGGTGGTGGGTCGCATGACATGGCTAGACAATCCCAGATTTGCTTTTGCTATGGAGAAACTCGCTGACGTTATTGAAGACCGTGCGGGAACAAAGCGGCGTATCGTAGTCGTTGATTTGTTCTGCGGCGGTGGTGGTTTTTCCACTGGCGCGGTTCAAGGTGGTGCAGTTATCGCGCTAGCCGTTGACCTATGGGAACCAGCCGCGAAGGTTCACCATGCGAACCATCCCCATGTGCCGTTTAAGCAACACGCCCTTGGCGACATGGAGGCAGATATCGCTCTTATCATGGAACATGTGCAACCTTACATTGACATGGGGTATCACTTCCATCTTCACGGTAGCCCTCCTTGTCAGGCGCTATCGAATGCTTCTAAGAGAGATCCAAGAGAAGGACTCCCTATGGTATATCATTACCTAGACCTAGTTAGGAGGATTAAGCCTGATTCATGGAGTATGGAGAATGTTCCTCCTGTTCGTAATTTCCTCCCCGAAGATATGCGTTCCGAAATCATCGACTCCGCCGACCTCGGTGTGGCTCAAAAGCGCCGTCGTTGCTTCGCAGGTGATGGGTGGGAAATCACTTACACCCACGACAATAAGAAACTAAAGAAGCCTCGTCGCCCTGATCTTCCAGGGTATCGCTCGGTTCTTGACGCACTACCGCACCTTAACGATGAAATCGAAGAGGTGCTTCGTGAGCGAGGAAATCCGATTTTGGGCGTATCGGAAGGGTTGTGGACTCGCGTTATCAACCAGGCCGAGGAATTGATTTCAGCGGTGATGGATTCGGGTCGTTCAAGTGCGCCCACTTGCGGTGTTAATCCAGAAACAGGTGAGAGGCGTGGAGGTTCTGGCCCGCTTTATCGCTCACTTAGCGAGCCTTCGTATACGATTATGAGTGGTTCAAGGAACATCGGTTTTACTTTGAATAACTCTTCTTGCTCGAATTCTAACTCGCCTAGGGCGCGTTCTTCTGATGCAGATGTTAACGGGCCTTCGCAAACTGTTACAGGAAGATCGATTACGTTTAGGACTAACGCCACCGATGGTGTGCGCTATCGTAAAATCCGTGCTTTGACCGTTGAAGAAATGGCTATCATTCAAGATTTCCCAGAAGGATACGACTTTAGCGTTCTCGACAATGAGGGTGATAAGTATCTAGTCGTAGGCAACGCTGTTTGTCCTGCTGTTGGTAAAGCCGTCATTGAAGGTATCAAGTTGGAGGGAGAAGAATGAGCCGATGCACGATTCAATTCAATGATTTTACCTGTAAGCGGTGCGGTAAGTTTGTCCAATCGGCGTATGAAGACTTCCAGATTACTTCAGAAAATAATGTGATGACTGTTGTTCATCTTAAATGCCCTGTTACCGTTGATGGGTCAAAAGTAGATGATCCATTTTATTGTGGTGGTGCTGATGAATTGTCCTACATGTGATGAAAGTATTGCTTACATTGGTGAAACCGACGGTATCATCGGTAGTCGATGCCCCACCTGTTCTTTCACAATTGGTAAGGATGTTGAAGATGTTGATACAACCGTTTCTAGCGCTACTTTTGAGTTTATTTGTCCCAATTGTTATTCGAATGTCGCCGCATGGTATTGGAAGAAATACCAGGAGACAAAGGATGGTCCTTACAAATTGCTAACTAGTTTCATGTGCTTAAACTGTGACTTTGATGTTGATAATGTCATTTATCTCGATGCTAAAGGGAGGAAGAAACTTGACCGACTATAGTATTCTTAACGACCCTTCCATGAGAAAGACCGCAGCCGAAATGACTGCGTTTAGGGCGATTGATATTCTATATCAATGCCCCAAGTGTGCAAGTGAGCGAGTATTTACTTGGTTCTTTCCGTCGGTTTCGGTCGACTTGGTTGATGGTTGCTGCAATCAACCAGTTAGTTTTATTGCAGCAAGGAGTGAGGAAGAATGAGCAAGGATTTGCGAGATAATAATAGACGAATGGAACATGTCGCGATCATGACTTTTAGAGAACAATGGTTCCCTGATCAGCACTATGTTATTCATGAAACTAAAGAAATGCAAAAAGAAGGTGATGCTACAATCGGTGGAATCGATAAAGTCGAAGTTAAGCACCGCGATAAGAAGACGTATGAAGATTATATTAATGGCGCACCGATGAAAATTTGGTTCCCTAAAGCATGGGTTAAGTTGGCGAAGGATAATCCAGATATGCGGTTTTATCACCTTAACTCGTTCCCAGAGATCGGACTTATGGTTGTATTCGAAGTTGAGCCTGACGGAGCATTCTGGGAGCCAACTAAGCGAGGTAAAATGGTCGGCACGATGGGTGCGCGAAATCTCCCTGTTCAAGTGACTTACACTAAAACGCATTTAGAATTATGGAAAGAAACGCAGAAAATCCTTAATGCTGGAGGATCTATTTACAACGACAAAAAGGAAAAGCCCTTAGTAGCAAAGAAAGTCGTTAAATCTAAGGTGGCTCCTTTGGTCAAGAAATGCGAGTGTGGGTGTATTCACTTTATCCTTATTCGCACTTCTAAGATAGGTGAGAGTCCTCCCTGTTATTCGTCTGCATGTGCTGACTGTGGAAAGGAGATGAAAATATGAGAGCGATCACTTATGGCCGTATTTCGACGGATATGCAAAGTGAAACCTCTATTCAGGAGCAAACTCGTCGATGTAAGCAATATATCGAAATGAAGGGCTGGGAATTCGTCGATTCTTTCGAAGATATTGGGACGGGTATGAATACTGATCGTGAAGGATTCAAGTCGCTAATGGATCGCATAGATGAATGGGATGTTGTGGTTGCATTCAAACTCGACCGTTTCCACCGTTCTTCGACTAACGCTCAACAATGGGCCGCTGACTTGAACAATGTGGGCAAAAATTTCGTTGCTTTGGATATCGACGTCGACACTACTAGTGCTATGGGTATGGCCGTGTTTAGAATCATTACGGCACTTAACCAGATGGAAGTCGAAGTTACCAAAGAGCGAACTGTTATGGGCATCGTCGCCAAGCAAAATAGTGGTAAGTGGGTTGGTAAGCCGCCGTATGGCTACAATTCCGCATTCGCTTTGAGTGGTGACGATAACGAAAAAGGAAATTTGCTAATCAACCCTGCGGAGGCCGACATTGTTCGCATCATCTTCGATCAGGACAAAGCCGGCAAAACCGCATCGGAAATCGCAGACTTCCTAATAGAAAACGCGGTTTTGACGCGGACGGGTAAGCGAAAGTGGGCATCTTCCACTATCCAAGGTATCATTTCCAATCGTGATTTTTACGAAGGAAAATTTTACAATACGAACAACGAGGAACAAAAGTATGAGTGGGAGGCGATTCTATGAAGAAGAAGGAATTATGGGTTAATTATGTTTGCAAAGAAATGAAGGGCCGTGGAGATTTCATGGCTAACGAAGCGGCAGCGGTGCTAAGTAGTCGGTATAGGTATACGCCAAATGCACTAGAGTTGTCGAACATGTTGAAGAAAGACCCACGATTTGTGCGAAAGAACACTCGTCGCGGATTTATGTTTACAGTAGTGGAGTGATAGTGATGAACGAAATGATTGTGCTAATTGACTATGTTGATCAAGAAGGGTATGTTAAAGGAATGATTGCAGATATGGGGAGCGACCTCCTAGTTATTGGTGAACAAATCCGAATGATGGAGGCTAGTTACCATACTATGGGCATGAAGTATCTAGGTGCTTACATACTTAGCGTCGAGACTGAAAGACCGACGAAGCCGTATATTCCTGACAACGGATTCAAGATGACGTATGGTGATGATATGGCTACGAACCACCCTGTTCTGGGCAAGGTTTGGACTACCCTAGTTGCTAGATTTGAGCCTGGGTCTTTTGAAGAAGAGTGAATCTATGATTTACCAAGTTAGGGGCATCCCTATTTACATGTCCGAAAGAACCCTACTAGTATGTCCTATACCTAGAGAATATACACTAGAGGGTTCAATTCGTGGGTTCCGTTCAAACTTTCCGCTAGACTTTAGGACAATGGTTGGCGATATGAAACCCGACCACACCGTAAGCGATGAGCGAAAAGAAACCGTTTTCTTTGAGTTGGGTAGTTATTTGCTAACGGACTACGGAGATCAGAAAGTTTGCTGGATTTGCGTTCACTCTGGCGAACATAACAATTATCAGATGCACGCGGTTGAATCCATCATCGAGGCTATGGCTGAAGACGGCCTGCATCAAGAGTTTGATATGGCGTTTCCGTTGCTAGGTCACTACGAAGAAGATGGAATAAGTGCTTACGATGTTGCTCTTTTGATCAAAGAAAACTTCGGTGACACGGACAAAATCATAGATATTCATGTGGATTACTGATCATATCCACCGCAAAGTTAAATACTCGAATCTATAGACGTTTACCCGTGGAGACTATTGCGATAGAGTCTGCCGTCGTCAATGAACTGAACGCTTTACACGCCTTGGCCTTAAGGATGATTGGCGGGGAAGCGATGAATGTCATTGAATTTGCTACCGTCGAAGAGGGGCCGGATAGTGCCGAAATTGCTACCATTGATGATGGCGGGGAAATATACCACTTTGTCGTAAATACCTCAAAAGAAGAAGAAATCGATGATTTTCTAGAACTGCGATCAGGAAAGTTTCTTGAAATGGCTATCACACTACCAAAGCCTCTTTTCACAAGGTTCAAAGCCCCAACTGAGAGTGGAGAATTATGCTAGAGTATGACGAAGACGAGGGCATAATCTGGATTAACCCCATGCTTGTGTCGGAAGTTTTGGAAACGAAGGAAAAAATCTACGACGTCATTTGCACAATCGATGATTGTGAGTGTCATGAATGCGGCATTCGTCGTGGTATGATAGGGATTGACAAAACCATAATGATCAAAATCCCTTTACCTGGCAAAAAATCCGTAGTTCAAAGGTTAACTATTCCAGAAGCAAAAGTCCTAGGACGCGCTTTGGTGGCTTATGCTGAAAATCTAGAAATTATTGAGGCTGAGAGCGATGGGAAAGACACAGGACTTGGCGAATAAGCATCGTTATCTTCGTAATAAAGAAGATGCTTTCGACCCATACGAGCAATATGATCTATTTTCTGCTAGCGTTTACGAAGTTAGGAAAGCCGCATCTGAAAGAAAATGGCTGTTGTTCCAAAAGAACCGACCTAAAGCGGCGGCTTTCTTGACTGCGCTATTCAGCGATACCGCAGCAGAAGTTTCGCTATATTTCCCTCCCGACATAAGCGAGTTAAGATGTGTTCAATTGCTTGCTGCTATAAAGCCAGGCGAAGAAATCGAATCAAATCGCGCCCTAGATTCCATAGATTCCCATATTGAAGACCTTTAAGTATCGGATGAAATGTCTAGATTTCATGGCGAAGTATTACTCATACGAGGGTAAGCGTGTAGGCTGGGTAAAGAAAACTCTTGACGAGGTTGTTTTGATCGAAGAGGCGTGGACAAGCGAAGTTAACAAGTATCTTGCTGAAAATGGATACGACGAGTTGCTTGTGACCGTCGCTAAGATTCTCGATAGGGCTGGGCAACCACCTATCTCCCGCGCTCAAGCATGGGTCATTCTCCACGATATCACCAACAAGGGTGTTCCTGAAGCCCTCCGCGATGCTGAAGCCGATGAAAAAATCGGGCTAGGCAAACTCACCTCTTCCATCAAGAAGTCCGCAGTTGGGGCAGTTGATACGGTCACCGCCCCTGTTGGTAAGGTTGTAGGCGGTGCTACAAAGGCCGTCGGTAATACGACTAACAAAATCGTAGGAAAGAAGGGAGAGTCAACCGATGGCGGCGACACTTCCGAGTGAGCGCGATCAGGAGATTCTATCAATTCTCCTTGAACACCCATATTTGCACGATGGTTTGACCGCCGAGGCCGCATATAACTACCTCTTGGGTCGGACGTATACTGATCGTAGGCAGGAAAGATGGAAGCGCTCAAGCCGAACCCTCGCTTTTTGGATGAAGAAAATGAATTTTGAATCCGTCCGAACAGGAGATGTGAACAAATATCATTGGCGCAACGAGGAAGTCGTCCAATAGGGTTACGTCCAAAATCGGTTTTGTTCGTATACAACGACACGATTATTAAGATGAATCCGTCAGTTGGAATTATGCGCGGCGGAGCCAATCGTGGGGGCATCCCCAAAATGCCTTTACCTCAATATTTGAGCATGATTGAATCCCTCCGTTCGCTCAAGCGATTCGCTTTGGTGAATCAAGAAGTCCACAACGGATACGTCTATTTCCCCGATGTGGCGGCTATCAATCGGTTGAAGGAATTACTTCGCCATGAAAGCCACGGCGAGAAGCCATCGGAGATGACGATTCAAGGAGGTAAGAAGGTGAGCGATAAGCGATTTAGTGTGAATGTATTTGAAAACGCGGATATGTTGGCGTCAGTCAAAGGTCCAGATGGTGCGGGATGGTATACATCTCGTTGCCCTGTGTGTGAGCATTTTGGTGGCGATACGGACCACAACCACTTTCGCTTCCGCGAGGATGGGCCTTTCAAGTGTTTCAAAGGATGCGAAGGCTGGAAGGTTATTGAATGGTTTAAGGCCATGCTCGCTGATCGTGAGCCTGTATTTGAACGCGGAAAGGTAGCGACCCCCAGCGAAATTGAAGACTACTTCAAGGAGGATTCCCAATGATTCCTAGTGCTTGCGTGAATTACCGGAGAATGTTCTTCGATGGGAGCGGTCGACTCGATTTGACCGTCTTCAATGCTCACTTAGTAGAGTGTGATATTTGCTATAATGCGTTCACTACTGCTATGCGTCTTGTCAACGAAATTAGGGGGCGTTCCCAATGATTGTATCTAGTGGATATAAGACTACTAACTATGGCGTATCTCCTAGTGATGATGTTATCGTTCGATGGCGTGAATTAGAAGACGGCAAGTGGGTTCGTAAAGAGAAATTCGAAAAATTCCGACCATATGTCTTCGTGAATCCTCGTTATCTGCTAAAGAAGCGCGAGCGAAGGGGCAACAAGTGGGTTGACCTAAGTGGCGACTATCGTAAGATTCCCTATGTTCAAGTCCAGTCAACCATCGAAGAGCATCTATGGGGCATCGATGTTTCCTTTGAAGAAGGTGATTATTATTCTCCAGAAGGTGAGAAGTTACTCAAAGTATACCTTGATTCACCGAACGATATTTACCGATTTAGGAAAAACTTCACGCCTTCGTTTGAAGCCGATGTTCCATTTGAGGATCGATACTTGATTGACAACTATGAAGAAATCCCGCAATTTGAAATGCGGAAGTTATTCATTGACTTAGAGGCCTTGCAGTTTACTCAAGAGGACGATGGTCCAGAAAATTGTCTTCGTAGGCAAGACCGCTATGACTTCCAAGAAATAAACGTCATCGGTGCTTACGATAGTTTCACCAAGAAACATTACCAATGGTGTATGCACCCATCTTATGATGAGGATATTCAGCAAAAGACCTTTGATGGTGACGATGTAGTCGTAAGATACTATGGTGACGAGGCTTCAATGCTCGAAGACTTCGTGACTTTCGTTGAAGTCACCGACCCCGATGTTCTCCTTGCTTGGGGTATGGGATTCTATGATCTTCCCACTCTTTACCGCCGCCTTGAGTCAACAGGTGTGGGCGCGCACCGTCTAGCACCTCCCTCTATTGTTAAGGGGCGTGAGATGAAGGTTCCTACATTCAAAGGCGCACAGTATCGCTGGCAAGACCAACCCATTCCAGGGCGCATCGTTGTTTCCCTAGACCGTCTTTACGAGCGAATCTATCGTGACTCGAAGTCGACTAACCTTCCTTCAATGAAACTCGATGTTGTCGGTCAGTCTTTGTTTGGTCGTGGTAAGACGGAGTTTAGGCCTGACTTCTATGATGCCGACTATGACCAGTTTATGGACGACTATCTTTACTACAACTACCGTGACGTTATGTTGATGGTTGAAATCGAGGCTAGCGTGGATGCTATCCAAGGTCAGCAAAACTTGCAGGCTCTTGCTCGCTGCCAATTCAAGTCCACTTTCAGTGGCTCGGCTTACGCCCGCGTTTATTTCATGCGTAAGGCAGACTTCAAGCAGAAGACAGGATGGGGTGACGAAGACGATGATTGGGGCCTTCAAGGTGCGATCGTTCTAGACCCAGAAAAGTTAGGCACGATAGGCCTGCATAAGAATGTAGTGATGTTGGACTATTCTGGTCTTTACCCTAGTATGATGGTTGCGTTCAATGCTAGTTGGGAAACAAAGGTCGCCAAAGGCGATGAAAGCGAAGACGATATCATCGGTGATGGTTGTAGGTTCAAGCGTAGCCCTGAAGGTATCCTTCCTCGTTGTGTAAAGGAGTTAGATGTGCTTCGTGACGACTACAAAGCGAAGCGAACAAAGGCGGCAGAAGAGCATGGTAAAGGCTCAACCGAATATAAGAAGTGGGACGATGCCCAGAAGACTGTAAAGCGCCTACGCGCGACTTTCTATGGTTTGCAGGCGTTCCAAGGCTACGCATGGGCAGACATTGATATCGCTAGGACGATTACCTATGGTGGTCGTAAGGCTTTGATGTTGCTAAAGGATGAAGGGGAAAAGATGGGCTATGAAGCGATTTACGGCCACACCGATTCTATCTTCTTCAAATTGGGTGATGATAAGACCAATGAAGAGTGCGCGGCTATTTCCGTTGAATTAGGTGACAAACTTACAGCAATTTGTCAAAAGGAATTCGAGTCCGATGCTGTCGAGGTGGAAGCCGAGGTTTTGATGGACTCATTTTACCTCCCTCGTCGTAACCGCTATGCAGGACGTATCTCTTGGGATCCTTCGTTAAAAGACCCGTTCTCGATTAGCAAGGTCGATATTGACTCTCGTATCAAGATGCAGGGCCTTGAGGCCAAGCACGCTAACACCGCTAAGATTGGTCGTAAGGCACAAATGGATGCGATTAAGATGATTTGGGATGATGCCCACCCGCAAGAAGTCCTTGGTATGCTTCGTCGGTTTGTGAAGTCTATTCGCGACGGTGAGGTTCCCAAGAATGACTTGTTCTCGCGTGCAAGGCTTGGCAAGTGGATTCCTAAGAATATCGGCCACCCGATGTTGGATAACGCGCATACCAACCCTTCTGCAAGTGTTGATGCTAAGGATGAGTCCGACCAATGCTATGCGGTTCTAAGCGGGGCGCATCGCGCCGCCGCTTGGTATAACGTCGTTATTTCCGATGAAATGAATCCGAAATTGGACAAGGGCGACTCTTACAAAACTACTTTTGCTAAGGATGGCCCCACTTGGATTCCTTCTGGTGGATACATCGCGTTCCAAGAAGCAGAACAGATCAAGGATTACGAGTTAGATATTGACATGATTATCGAGAAAAACGTGATTAGCAAACTTGACCACATTCTATACGGAATCGGCCTATCCAACGATATGCTTCGGCACACTCATGTTCAGTTGCGTATCGAGGATTTCCTATGAAGACCATCGTTTTCGATTGCTTTTGTGGGCATGAGCATGTCCGGCATTTCAAGCGTGGTAGGGGTAATACTCCCGATACTTGGGTGATTCATCCTTGCGAAGTATGCGCTAGACTCCATCAAATACGGGTGGGTTCTGCCCAGTTGTATAAGGATCTACGATTACTAACTCGGCCCGATAAAGAGTGGGTTCCTTCAAAAAACTACGATGTGCAAGCAGTTAAGATTCGAGTAGCAAAGACCCACTATTACAATGTGATAGCGCTTGGAAACTATCTAGCAAACAAAATGCTTCACAAGGCTTTGAGCGACTATTGGAATGAAGTCAAAGGTCATTGGAAATTTGGTTCCCAACCTGGATGGTTTTCCCAACAGCAATAGATTCAGCAACACCGCCTAGCGGATCAAAGTTACCCATGATCGCTCCGTGTGCGATTTGCGGCCATTGTCGCTCAAGTGAGCAACCAGCAAGAATACTTGGATTGTTGAGAGCGGCGATTCCATAAGGCCCTAACTTACCCATTTCACCTTCTTCACCCATAATGTCCGCAATCGTCACGATATAACGATAGTCGTATTCACCTACCCCGTCAACATCAGCATTACCGTTCATTTGGAAGTCTATTTGCTCGCGGATAGAAGCCAGCGCTGCTTCAAGCCCATATTTCTTGTAAATCCAGCCAATGTTACTTGTATTACTAAACTCCATGTCGATATAATCACCTAGCAACTCTTCACAGTAGTTTAGGAACGTATTCCCACAGTATCGGACGTCAAGCCAATAGCGACCAAGATTTTCTAGGTCATCTTCTGGTTGCTTCAAGTAAATTTCAAACTCCGTAGTTGTAAACCCGTTGATTACAATTGAATTGAGTGCTTCCTTGATGTATAGGTGCTTTTTCGGGTCACGGGCCGAATTAGCGTTGATGACAATGACTCCGCCTTGCTGAAGACCTTCAGTAACCATTATCGCATCGAATTTGTCTAGTTGCTTATTGAATCGATTCAAAAGAGTATCAGTGCTAACATTGTATAGCGCCATTTTATTCCAATCAAGGTTGACAACCATAGAGTCGGAACCCAAGTCATATTCCACTAGTTTAATGACTCGACTAGCGAAAACTGTCCTCAACGCGGCAACAACTTTCTTTGCTGTAACTTCGTCAATATCTTCTCTAAACCTTAGAATAGATTGTTGATTCTTCGTATCGGATCCTGCCTTTAGCGGACTTTCAAGAATCTCTACAAGGCGGTCGATTGATCCTTGGAACGATGCTTTACCTGCGAAGTGGAATGTTCGGAGAGCCGCTTGAGTTGCTGGCTCACCCATGCACGCCGCAGCGACAGCACCGATCGCTTCTCCTGGTGGGCATAGCGAATCTAAATAATATGCTACAAACTTCTTCGCCATCTTTTTCACATTAGGCTTGGTGACTTCGCGACTAGCAAGTTTGGTCATAACCAAAGACATAGCGTTATCAGAAGGCCCAACTCTATTCCCTTTAACCAAATCTTCGACTTGTTGGTAAAACGTATCTAAGTCGGAAGAGTTTGAGCATTGGTCGCAAGTATTTTCTAAATAAACACCATGCTTGCACTCGAAGTCATAAAACAAGGGCTGCAACTCAATGGTGTGTCCTTCGCTATCGTGCAGTCTAATATGAAACGGTCGTAGGCCGTCTTCACCGACTATTGGGGAGATAACCCTACCAGTTCTAGTATTGATTACTCTCTTATCAGAGTCTACAACATAGGATTCAATGCCCTTAATCATCTTCCTTTCAAGATATCCAGATTTTGAAATGTTACCCATACCCGATTCAACCGTTGACCGGCGACCACCGATGGAAGTAAGGAAATACTCATCTGGCTCCATTCCACTAGAATAACTTGACTTGATGAAGCCCATATGCTCTGGGCGGTTTGAATTCTTAGGGTATGTAGAAAGCACTCGATCGGAATTGATACCATTACGAACACGTCGTCCACCGACCATGACTAAGCCATAAGAGCCGCCCATTTGCTGCACGTTTGAGTCATTACCACGCGCTTTACTACGAACGGAGATTTGCATAGTATTTCCTGACCCTTGGAAGTCTTGAATTGGACCGAGAGTTGCCTTCTCGAATTTTTGCGTTACCTCATATACGACTTCTTCCATGAACCCGATAGGATCTTGATCGGCGTAAACGAGTTTATCTTGATCGCCTTTTGCATAAATCGAGATGTTGCCTGCTTCGAATGCCGCCTGGATTTCTTCGATTTCGTCTGCTGCTTTAGCGAACATTTCTTCCACTTTCGCCTGTGAGACTTCATTTCCTTTTACATCTGCAACACCCATAGTAAACCCAATAGCACGGTGAGCCATCAGTCCTAGACGCGTGGACATTTCGATAAACTCGACAAGTTTCTCCTGGCCTTTTTCATACCCTTCGTGATAGTAAAATGAAGGAGCGATAGAACCACCCTTTGCCCCAATAGCGTTCTTTTCTAAAGTTCCTTGAATCAACTTACCATTTTCAATAATCACCGTTTCTTTTACTGGCTTGCCATCGTCATTACGAATGATGTTGCCTTCTTCGTCAACAATGGGAGTGTTACCACCAAACTTAGCAGAAACATACTCGCAGTCTAATACCGTAAATAGATGGCTAAACAAAGAACGACCAGTAAAGCACTCCGAGCCATCGGGGGCGGTAATATCGCTAGGTGGTAAACTTGTGACCCACCTATTGGAGCCATTCTTTCTATCTTGGGAATAAGTGCGACTGAAAACTTCGAGCGCCACTTCTTTAGAAACATATGGTAGCCCTTCCTGCGAGTATCCTAGCCCCGTTCCTGGATTCCACTCCCCCTTCCTCCTTTTATTAGTATGGCTTAGAAGGTAAATACCTGACACCTGATCTTGGTCATTTGCTAACGCCAACTTACCATACCGTGCATGAATGATGTTCTTCGTCAGGGCCATTCGTGACTTTGCTTCCGTAATAGCATCTATCTTCTGAACGAAGTGAATCTTCATCGCATCGCCATCAAAGTCAGCGTTGAATGGATCACAAATAGTCGCATTAAAACTTAGGTTCTTTTGATCAAGTGGGACTGCACGCAAAGCCATAATGCTTTGACGGTGTAGTGATGGCGCTCGATTGAATAAACCGATATCGTTTCGAATAATATGCCTCTTAACGATGCTGCCGACTTCAAGAAGTTTAGACACTCGCTCCCTTGCTTCATCACTTAACTTCTCATCAGTCAAGTCTCGCCAGTTACCATCACTTTTGTCATAAGTATCCCCATTGAGGACAACGTCAATTGCACCAGGATACTTCTTTGGCCCATTGATTACCGCTTGAGTCAAGCGTTCTATATTTTCCATAGTAACCTTTTCTTCGATTGCAGTATTCATGCACATGTTGATTGGGACGCCAACTTCGTCGATAGCCAAGTCACCGTTTGGCGCGACCGTTGAATAACCGACTTCTTCGACATACTTACTTTGCAGATTGGTTCGGAACCTTCCTTTCTTACCGGTGAAACGATTCATAATTCCCTTGTAAGATACCTTCTTTTCGCCACCCTGGAAACTTCGCTGCATAGTTGTTCCTCCAGAGCCTATTTTCGCAAGTTGGTTATCGGTTACTCGCGATACTGCTAAGTAAAGGCGCTGTCGATTCTTGTTCAAAGAGTTTTGAGCATAGCCCTTCAACTTGGCCGTCCTAAGTGCGTTGTTTGCGTATACGACGTCTTGGTATAGTTTAGTTAGGTCATCCAAATCTAACGCTTTTCCTGGCACTTCTCGTTTTGGGCGTAGCGGGTTGGGGGCAACTGGCATCACACCGTAAAACATGTTTTCAGGACGAGCCTTAGAGGGGTCAAATCCTAGAATCTTGGCTTGATCATCGGGGATGTTGGCTAGAATGTTGCGGACATAGGCAAAGTCAAAGTTAGTCGCGCCGTCGAAGTATCGAGCATCAGCATTTGATTTTCGGACGAAGAACTCGGCAATAGGCGTGTGGACAAACTCGAATTTTGGCGTATAGGCTTCACAATGGGGG
>Ga0181568_10001917_pt1 | contig 18930 bp, 15 predicted proteins | sample 101ome_20_FD_133758 | JGI IMG/M metagenome (GOLD analysis project Ga0181568, IMG submission 133758) | Coastal salt marsh microbial communities from the Groves Creek Marsh, Skidaway Island, Georgia - 101404AT metaG (megahit assembly) | ecosystem: Environmental > Aquatic > Marine > Intertidal...
CTGGGAGGCCGAGCATGTCGATGATGCCAGCGGTATCGAGCTGGAGGACAGTGCGGATCCAACCGGAGGTCGTCGCCACCTGGCCTACATCGACCATGGTGACTGGGTCCTGTATCGGGGGCGCAACCTGAGCGGCGTGCGCCACATCACCTTCCGCGTGGCGTCAGCCGGCTCCGGGGGGACCATCAGTCTGCGGCAAGGCGGCCCAACGGGTCGGTTGCTGGGAAGGACACACGTGCCCATCACGGGAGGGTGGCAAACCTTCGTGGACGTGACGATGGCCATCGAGGCACCCGAGGAGACCATGGACATGGCACTGGTCTTCGAGAACGCCCAATCGGGTGCGGGATTGTTCAACATTAACCGCATGCTTTTCGAGGGACCTGCCTTTGTAGGCGATGGCGAAGCGTGGGGGCTGCGCGCTGACCTGTTCGCGAGCGCCGATTGGACGGGAGATGCCGTCGAAGAGATACACCCCGGCTTGAGCTGGTTCTGGGGCGACGCAACTCCCATACCGGGAAGCGCAGCGCGCCCTTTCTCTGCGCGTTGGCAAGGTCGCCTGATTGCGCCCAACAGCGGATCGCTTCGGCTGTACGCCCAGACGTGGGGCACACTCACGCTGGCCCTGGACGGCAGTACGGCCATCGAGGTGCTTTCCGAGGGATCATCGCCAGCAGAGGCAAGTCGGCTGTTGAGGGTTACCGAGGGACAAGTGTTGGACCTTGATGTCGCGTATTCCGATGCGGTGGGAGATGCCGGGCTGATCCTTTCATGGGAAGGAACGAACCTGGTTCGACAAACCATCCAGATGAGCGATACGCGTCTTCCCGTTGTGTCCGGAACGTTGACGGAGGCGGATGGGCTACCCTCTGAAAACGGACTGGTAGCCGCCTTTCCGAACCCTTTTCAACACAGCCTGAACGTTCGGGTGGCCTGCGAGGCGGGAACGCCGGTTGAAACGTTCCTGGTCGACGTGCTGGGACGCCGCCGTCAAATGGGTGCCATGCCCTGTTCGGCGCAGGGTGAGATCCTGTTCGAGGTGGACACAAGCGAACTCAGCTCAGGAGTTTACTTCGTCGTCGTCAGGTCATCAACAGACGTCCGAACGCTGCCAGTTACCAAATTGTAGGAGCCTTTGCCGCCGGGGTCGCAGCAAGGGCGACGCGGAGGGCCATAGCCGCTGCAGGAGTCTATCGGCACCGCAGGGGTCAGTCGGCGCCGAAAAGGTCAATCGGCGAATTGACGTCCGATGACGGCAGCAATCATTCCGATGACAGCCAGAAGCACCAACATGTGAATGAAGGTTGGCTGCGTGATGACGACCGTTGAGAAGGGAATAATCGGAAAAATGACCATGCAGAAGGCCCATCCGAGAAGCTGCTTGGGGGAAGAACGAAGTGCGGACATAGTGGAGAGAAATGCTGGGTTCAACCGATTTGCGTCCAAGGTACGACAGAGCGATAAGAGGAAGGGTAAGCGGGCCGTCGGCTTTCCCGATTCTTCGTTCGGAGGCGTTGCCCAAGGCCTCCTTTCCGATGCCCACCGGAACAGGGTCAGGTCGGATCCCTATAAACTGAGTGTTATAACAAGAAAAAGAGGTTGGTGATGGCACTGTTTACCCACCAGGACGCTCAGTTGGGAGAATTGGAAGGAACCGGATACCTGTTCCAGAGCAAGGACTCTTTCCCGCCCAGCCTGCAAGGCGTGTTTTTTGGTCCGAACGAGCACGCCGAAGCAATGGAATTCTTGGTAGACAAGGATCCGGTCGCTTTCAAAGGGATCATGTACAAGAAAAACCGCGCAGGTCAGATCAAAGGCACCCGGGTCGAGATGACGGTGGATGTAAAGCAGTTTCGGGAGGTTTCCATGGGTGCTAGGGCGCTTCTCGAGGTTGTCGAGGAAGAAGCGTCCTAGTCGGCATTGCCCGCAAGCCTTTCGTTGCTCACAGGCCTGATAGTGCCAAACTACGGGGTCTGCACCGGCGCGGTAGACAAAAGCGTGCTCTCCCGACCATCCATGAGCCAGACGACAATCATATGCGGCATGGTCATGATGGAGATGGCAACGAGGTACACCGACAGGGTCGAGCGGCCGGGCGGCAACAAGTAGAGTAAGGCCCCCAGTCCAAGCAGCGTGATGATCATGATGATGACCTGATCCCTGCGCTTGGATCGATCGACCAAGCCAATGGTCGTGCTCTCATACCACAGACGAAGGCGTCTGTCATGGTACCAGGCGTGCCAGAAGGTAAAGTAGATACCCACGCTGACCAGTGGGTGCACAGCCGTCAAGAGAACAGTCAACAGCAGCGTTTCTCCCAGTTCCTCCTTGATCGGGGCGCCGATGCGATGCATGACCATCAGCCAACCGACCTGCGCGGCGAAGACAATCAGGGCGAGCCAATATCCAGCGGGCATCATAGCCATCAGATCGGCCTGGTCAATGCCGGGAGACCAGCCGGCGACGATGGAAAGTACAACGTCGGCGTACAGCACGGCTGGCGCGAGCATGGGTAGGATGCCCCTGAAGATGGAGCCAAGGAACCAGAGGGCTCGCGGCCAGAGGGCCCCTGCTCGTTTGAACGAGCGCGTGGCATCGGCCGAGCCCCAGTGCCAGATGGTCATTGCCACAAAAACGGCTGCCGAAAGGGCCGGAAGGAAATGCCACAGAAGGGCATACAGCGCCATGACGGCTACGTAGCCAGAGAGGACGGGGAGAAAGCGAAGAGGGCGCCCCCTGAGGGAAGCCCATATCACGTGATCACACGCTCCGTGGGGTAGTCCAAAAAAGAGAACGGAAAGAGCCCACGGGATATATAAAATCCAAGGTGGAATTCCTCCCATCAACCAGCCGGCCGAGGACGCCAACAGGGTCCCAGCCACTATCCACAAAGGCGCTCGATCAGCGCTCATTCTACAGCGCGCGGCGTAGGCCAGCCAACTTCGAATGCTGCAGCTGATGAGCTGCGAGAAGTGCTCCCTGCACGACGAGCAGGTTGGTAACGAAGAAGAACAGGATTTCTTCTATCGGCAGCACACCCACCATGAGGCCGGTTGACGTTGCCTCGGATATGACCCAAACCCCGTTCCAGATGGCGATGGCATCTGCGATGCACAGGTAAATCGAGGGAGGTAGGAAGGCGGCCAAGACCAACGTCTTCGCCTTCCAGAGATGGTGGCCTCCCACAATCCATTGCAACGCCAGGACAGGGGCTGCCCACGCCATGATCAGTCCCATGTACAGGGTGGCGGAGGCGTCCATCATGATGTAGCCGGCAAGAGCTGCCACGAGGAAAACCCCGCTGACCAACCAGCGTGCTCGCTGGGAGGAGGAGCCTTCAAACCAGCTTACGGTGGGTCGGTGCAGCAGCCAGAAGGTCCAGAGACCTGTAATGAACGTCTGGATCAGAAAGAATGCGTACTCCTCGTAGGGTACGTGTCCGATGATCCCGATAACCCTGTCTGTTCCGTAATACCAGATGTTGTTGGCTACCAGAAAGTTGTCCCACGGCGTCGTATAAATGAAGGCGATGACGGCAATGAGTCCTACCGAAATATTTGCCTTGCGCCGGTCCGACAGCATGATACGCGGCTGAATGGCGCGCATCAGGATCAGAGCCGGAATCGTGAAAACGACGTGGAACTGCAGGTAGGACATAGACGCTCCGAGGGATGACCTGCAGGATTCGGGGCGGCCGGCCGTGCCGGCCGCCCCGTCTCACCGCAGAAAGGAATCAGGCTGCTCCCATGGAGTAGCCATCGTTTTCCGACTTGTTGCGGGCAATGATGTAGATCAATACACCAAAACCGGCTTTGGCCAGGACGTCAGCAATGGCGTAGCCAATCTGCATTCCAACCAGACCGACGTCTGCTCCCAGGAGGGGCAGTGCGTAGGTAATGGGGTAGAAGCCCCAGGTGGCTAGGATGAGAAGACGCGCGTTGCTGAGCAGGAGGCTCACGCGACCTGTCTGCTCATTGATGACCTGCCCAACTTCTCCCCACAGGATGTAGAGGATATAGGCAAACGGAATGGACGAAAGCACACCCCACAGGATGATGGAGCTGGCCTCTGCAGCACCCTCACCCGGGTACCCAAGTACGATCATGGCGATGGCCGCGATGATGAGCTTGGTGAGCAGCCCTTCGGACTTCTCGCGTGTAAGGCCCATGACCAGGACCAGTTCGGCCAGTAGAAGCGGCACCGTCAGCAACCAGTCAACGTAGCGATATGCGTCGTTGAATAGATCCGAATTGAAGGTGTATCCGCCGTTGGCATACTCCGTAGCATGCTCCCAGCTTCCCATGATGCGGAAGTAGTGGTAGGCAGCGATACCTACGACGATAGCCGACACAATGAGGGAGATGCGGTACTTCGGTGCTACTCGTTCACGGGCCAGGATGAAGAAGGCAAACGCCCCCAGCATTGACGCAATCGTGAACGAAAACATGTTGTACACGACACCATATTGTTCTAGGCTCAGTGTTTCCATGATTTCTGTGGTGAGGTTTAATTGTCTGAATGGTCTTATAGACCAGAGCGTAGTGCTCAAACCGGTCATATGGTAACAGAAAAGCGCTTCCTTGCATCCTAATATCACCGTTACTTAACATTACCCGATCAACTTTACCATCCTGAGCGGTTATGACGACCCACACCGTGGCGCGCATATTGGGAGTCCACGACTCCACCGTCAAGCGACTCAGCGCGTCCGGCAAACTTGTCGGATACAGGACCAAGGGTGGACATCTTCGAACGGACGCGGAGCAGGTGGCAGCGTATCTGTGGCAGCAGGAAGAGGGGCATCCGCTGCACCGCGTCAGAGAGGAGCTGGTTGGGTATCTGAGGGGGCTGCGACTGCATTTCGAGCAGAATGACGACGATCTTCTGATCGAGGTGCTCCTGGGATGCCTCATTGTCGGTCATGAGGAAGCGTTCCATTCCATGGTGGGGCACCTTTTCACCATCTATCCCGAGGACGTTCTGGTCTTGGGGCCGATCCTGTTGCGTCTGCTTCGAATGATCGAGACGCGTCATGCAAAACTGGAGATGAGTATCGCCGACGAGCACCGTAGCGCTCAGATCATCCGGGATACGATCGTGCGGTACCATTTCGCGGCAAAAGCCGTCTTCAGACCCAATGGCAAAGAGGCCATCGTCGGGTGCGCTCGGGCCGATGCTCATGACATATCGGCGCTGCTCGTACGCAGCGTGTTCATGCTGCGGGGATACACGGTGCGGTACCTGGGTGCGAACGTGCCGAACGAAGAGTTCACCCGGGAACAGGAGCGATGGAAGGCTGACTTTGTGTGCATCTGTCGAACCATGCCGTCCGAGCCGGGGGAAGACCAACAGCTGCTGCGCAGTCTCATGGCCTCTCTGGACCGGAAACGATCCTATCGCCTGATCCTGGGAGGCGATTGGTCAGCGTGGTGCGAACCCGTCGCGCAGCGGCATGACAAGATCCATATCGTGAACACACTCAAGGGGCTGGACGATCTGCTCCGAGCATCAGCCTAGCCCATCAGGTCCGGCGTCGAACCCACCAACGACCTGCCAACAGCACAACCAGGATTCCCGCATAGATCAAGGGCTCCATCTCCAGCACCTTGGTCTGCCAAATGAAATGCAACACGATGAGCACGGCGGCCGGGTAAATGAGCCGGTGAAGCCTGTTCCAGCGCTTCCCTCCCAGGCGACGAATCCAACCACCGGTACTTGTCACAGCAAGGGGAATGAGCAGGATCCACGCCAGGAAGCCCACGAGGATCCAATTACGCTCCAACACATCTTCGGCGATAGGACCGAGTTGCATGCGCTGGTCAAAAATGAAATAGCTGAAGACGTGGAGAGAAGCGTAAAAGAAGGAAAAGAGTCCCAGCAACCGACGAAACCGCTGCGACGTGTTGATCCCTGTCAGACGTCTCAGCGGAGTGATGGACAGGGTCAAAAAGAGGAAGATCATGGCAGCCATCCCCGTCCAGTGCTGGATCAGTTCCACAGGATCGTCGACGAACGCGCCACCCGTGAATTGCCCGAACAGGAAGATCCTGTCTGCCAGTACGGCAACCGGAGCCAACGAAGCCATCCAAACCAAGGACTTGAAGGCGGGTATCCTGTCGCGCCGCTTTGCACGCGGCGCCATGGGTACGGCCCTGGGCATCAGTAATATTTCCTCAGGTCCATGCCCTCGTAAAGCGACGCTACCTCACCGTATCCGTTGAACATCAGCGTATCCCGACGGAAAAACTCGCCGAGACGACGTTCCGTGGCTTGACTCCACCTGGGGTGGTCAACATCGGGGTTCACGTTCGCATAGAAGCCGTATTCACGCGGAATCGCCTCGTTCCAGGTTGTACGGGGCTGCCGTTTCGTAAAGCGAATTTTGACGATGGACTTGGCGCCCTTGAATCCGTACTTCCAGGGCACGACCAGGCGAATAGGGGCCCCGTTCTGTGGCGGCAGATCCTTGCCGTAGACGCCCGTGGCAAGTATGGTCAATGGGTGCATGGCTTCGTCCATACGCAAGGCCTCGACATAGGGCCAGGGCAGAATGGGGCTGTTTTGACCAGGCATCTGCTGACGGTCCAGGAGCGTCGTGAACTCTATGTAGTTGGCATCCTCCGTTGGTCCGAGTCGCTCGATAAGGTCCTTCAGCATGAACCCATTCCAGGGAATGACCATACTCCATCCTTCCACGCACCGCATACGGTAGATGCGCTCCTCAATGGTCAGGCCATCGATGAGCTCTTCCAGCGGGAACGTGCGCTTCTCCCGAACTTCGCCCGTCACTTCCACGGCCCACGGGTCGGTGCGGAAGTCCTGTGCATTCTTTTTCGGATCCGACTTTCCGGTACCGAATTCGTAGAAGTTGTTGTACCCCGTCACCGTTTCCCACGGCGTCAGATCGTCGTCGAAGGCTCCTTCGACCCGCGGGGCATTTTTCTGGCGGGCCCAGACCCCACCCGCTACCAACGAGCCGCCGATGCCGGCAAGAGAGGCCCGTTTGATGAACGTCCGCCGGTTCACGTAGATCGATTCCGGCGTTACTTCGGAGGGATGAGGATGGCGCGTTTCAGACATGACGAAAAGCAGCAGGTTCGAGTTAGGCTTCTTCGTGGGAATGAACGCAGATCCATTACAATCCGATCCGGGACGTGTCCGGATCAGCCTCCGGGATGTAGCTATCCGACCTTGAACGGGGTCAATTGCGGATCCTGACGCCCGGTGCGATATCGGCCGTGGGGTAGCGTATCACGACATCTCCCGCCTGCAGTCCGGAAAGCACGACGGCAGCTTCGGAGGATCGCCTGCCGAGGGAAACACTGCGCTTCTCTGCCGTGTCCTTGACCACGGCAAAAACAAACCACTCCCCGGCCTCGCGGAAGACAGCCGACACCGGCACGGTCAGCGCATCATCTGAAGACCAGATCTCGATGTCGGCGTCCACCCGGTAGCCATCTCCAAGCCGGCCCGTGATCGGGGCCGATGGCTGCTCATCCGGACCATCAGCCCATGGGGCCCCTGTGCTGACCAGGTCGATGACTACGTTCACACGCTGCTCTTCCACGCCGAGTGCCGACCATTTTGTAAAGGCGGCGGGCTCGACATAGCGAACCCGGGCCTCCAGCACCCCTTCTTCGCCCCAACCGGACAATGCGACCGGATTGCCCGGACGGATCTGGACCGCATCCTCACTGAGCACATCCACCACCACCTCCATCCGTTCCAGATTACCGGTCTCCAGTATGGGTTCTCCGGCCGCAACCACCCGTCCACTGCGATCCCGGATGGAGAGAAGAACGCCCGCTTCCACGGCTCGAACGCTGATGCCACTCTGCATGCGCTCGGACTCGTCTGCCAGCGCTAGCGCTTCGGCGCTCTGAGCATCCGCCACGGCGGCGCGGAACGCCGATTCGGCAGCATCCCACTGCCTGCGTGCGGACGCTGCGGCCAATTCGGCCTGTTCCAGCTCCTGTGGTGACAGGATCTCCTCGGCCGCCAAGACCCGTTGGCGTTCGAGGGTGCGGGCGGCCTGCTCCGCGGCCGCCCGCGCATCATCCCGCATCCGCTCCATGCGCATCACCTGGGAGCGGGCCGCCTCCAGGCGCGCCCGGGCCACGCGCAGGGACTGCTCCGAGTCGGGCGGCGGCAGGATCCGGAAAAGCACATCGCCCGTGCGGACCGAATCCCCTGGCTGTGCATCGATCCTGAGCAACTGCCCGCTGACCGGGGCGGTAAATACATAGCGCTCTTCAACGCGGGTCTGTCCCTCTGCACGGACCACCGTTCGGAGGCCGGTTCGTTCAACCACCGCCAGCTCAGCCGATACCCCACTCGATCGGGTAGTATAGACGATGACAAGGGCAGCGGCCACCACGGTCAATCCAATCAGAATCAGTCGTCCCTTTCGTTTCAGCATGGGAGTGGCGGGTCAGTCCCGCGTTTTGAGTACGGAAATCAGATCATAGCGATTCAGGCGACGGCGTACGACCAGGCTGCTGAGGACCGCGGCCAGGATGGTGGCAGCCGCCGAAAACACGAACGTCCCCGCGTCCACAAGGAACGGAATCCGGTAGGACTCCGTGACGAAGGCATTGACCATGGCCCAGGACATCCAGTAGCCGAGAAGCCATCCAATCGGGATGGCCACGAACGTGATCAGACCCTGCTCGCTGAACAGGAGCACCGCCACCTCCTGCCTCGAAAAACCGAGCACGCGCAGGCTGGCCAGCTCCCTGCCCCGTTCAGAAAGGGCAATCCGGGCGCCGTTGTAGATGACAGCCAGGGCAATGATCGAGGAGAAGAACACCAGGAAGAACACGCCTAGCAGGAAGCCCTCATCCATCTGCTCCCGGAAGATCTCATACATCTTCCGGGGCGAACTGACACCGGCAATCGATGGAAGCGTGGCCATCTCGTCCATGACCGCATCCCGCGTTCCCGGAAAGACCTTGACATTGGCCCCGTTCACGGATCGCGTCCCTCCGGCAAGGCGATGCAGTGCACCCAGCTCCATGTAGGCCGACGCCCCCAGGAAATCATCCACGATGTCCACCACAGCCACCGTCCGTACGGGCCGGCTGCCCTCCAGGACTTCCGCCCATACCATTCCCGGTCCGTCCAGACCGAGCTCATCGGCCAGGAAACGACTCAGTACCATACCCTCACTGGGCAGCCGAATTTCCCGGCCATCTTCGTCCACGATGCGCTGCAGGTCATCTCCCAACCTGCGCCCGGTGATGACCGCCTCTTTCTCCAGATGACCATGGATGAGTCGGACCGGCACGCTCCGGAAGATCTCCGCCTCGGTCACCGATGGGTGGTGTTCTATTTCAGTCTGTACGGATTCGGGCAGCGGGCGCTCGAATACCAGGGAAATGTCCTCGCGCTGTACCTGGTTGAACTGCAGGTCCATCATGTATTCGATGGCATCGAACATGAACATGCCGAGCACCAGGATGGCCACCGAAAAGGCCACGCCCATGGCTGAAAGGAAGCTTTTGACGGGCTGGCGTTCGATGTTTCGCAGGACCATGCGGGCGGTGGACGAGAGCCATCGCTCGAATCCCATGCGCTCGAAAATGCCTGGTTGGAAACGGGCCGGCGCCTTGGGTCGCATGGCTTCCGCAGGCGGCAGACTCGTGGCCGCGCGGACCCCTCCCAATGCCCCCACCGCCGCCGACAGGATGGAGATGACCACGGCAATGGCCACCAGGTCGACCCCGAACCGGTACGAGAGGTCCGGAAACACGAAGTACTCCTTGTACAAGTCCACCATCACGTGGCCCAGCCACGTACCCACCACGACGCCGACGACCGTACCCATGAAAACCGCCAGCAGCGCAAACCGCAGATAGAACCACCCTACAGTGGCATTCGTGTAGCCGAAAGCCTTCAGGACAGCAATTTCCTGCCGCTGCGTGTCCACCAGGCGTCGCAGAACCATGTTCAGGAGGAAGGCCACCACGGCAAGGAAGACGGCCGGAATCAGCGTACCCGTGTTGCGGTTCTGCGCCAGTTCGCCCTCCAGGAATTGATGCGATATCTGCTCGGATCGACCGTATCCGCCCTGACCGCCGTAGGGCTTGAGGATGCGGTCAAGGGCATCGATGACAGCCGCTTCGCGGGCACCTCCCCGGAGTTGCAGCGCAACCTCATTGAACGCGCCCTCCATGTCGGATTCGGCGGCCAGCACCTCGCGCCCCATCCAGATCAGGCCGAACGTCTCGTGATCTGGAAAAATGGAGCCTGGTGCCAGCGGATACATGTACTCGGGGGAGATAGCAACGCCCACGACCATCAAGTGCCGCATCTGCCCGTTGATGATGCCGTCAAACGTATCGCCTTCCTCCAACCCGTTGGCTTCGGAAAACTTCTCATTGATGACCACGCGATCGCGTTCCCGGGTGCCGGGCACGCGCCCGGAACGCAGCACCAACTGGCCAAGGGCGTGTACCTCCGGATCCACGGAAGAAAACAGACCCGTGACCGAGCCGATTCGATCCGGAAGACGCAGGTTGGCCATGAACCGGACGCGCGTATCCACAGCCCGGACCCCGTCGATGGCTTCGATGCGCGATCGGATGGACTCGGGCGCGCGCTCAAGACGGGCCCAGACATGCGGAAAGGATGATTCCTGATAGAATGAGTCGCGCGCGTGCTGAAGCGATTCGTAGGTCCCCCGCATGGACAGGACCGTCATGATGGCCGTGGCCACCACCGCGGCAATCGAAAGCACCTGCCCCCGATTGTGCCACGTATCCCGCACCAGTTTGTGTCGAAGGGATCGCATCCTACCAGCTGATGTTATCGATGGGGACGCGGTCTGGATTGGGCTCGTCTGAGGCAATCTGCCCACTGCTCATCCTGACAATGCGGTCTCCCATCCCGGCAATGGCAGCATTGTGGGTGATGACCGCAATGGCCGTCTTCAATTCGGTATTGACCCGTTCAAGGGCCCGAAGCACGATGCGACCCGTCTCGAGGTCGAGGGCGCCCGTGGGTTCGTCACAGAGCAGGACCTGGGGGCGCTTGGCCACGGCCCGGGCAATGGCCACGCGCTGCTGTTCCCCGCCGGAGAGCTGCGCCGGAAAATGGTCCAGTCGATTGGCCAGGCCTACCAGGTCCAGGGCCTCATCCGGTCGCATCGGGTCGTCCGATATCTCCGTGACCAGGGCCACATTCTCCCTCGCCGTCAAGGAAGGAATCAGGTTATAGAATTGGAAGACGAACCCGACGTGGTGGCGACGGTAGTCCGTGAGCGCATCTTCGTCCGTCGTATCCAGCTCCCGGTCCCGGTACCAGACCGTGCCCTCCGTCGGCGCGTCGAGTCCGCCCAGGATGTTCAGAAGGGTGCTCTTCCCACTGCCAGAGGCACCAAGCAGCACCAACAATTCGCCTTCGTACAGATCAAAGTCCACATTACGAAGCGCCTCGACGCGGACCTCACCCATATCGTACATCTTCGTCAGGCCGCGTGCCCGGAATATGTGATGCCGTTCCATGACCGATGGAGCCCCAATCTTTTGTGGCGAAAAAGGACTGTCCCGCAACACAGGGTACGAAACCGTGCCATTCCGCCGTGTCAGGGATTCCCGATTCGGAGGGTTTTCATCGGCTACTCCCTCCCGAGAGTGATGAGCCACGTATCTTGGCGCTTCTGACGCCAGATGGCTTCGACCTGCTGGAATCCAATTCATCCTGACCCTCCACCCATGACGTTTCACGGACGCTCCCTCATTGGCTTTTCCCATGGATCTGAATCCACTGGCACGTTCCAGGCCATGAACCCTGCCACGGGCCAAGCCCTCAATGGCACGTTCCACACGGCTTCGGCAGCCGAAGTGAGGCGCGCCGCGGAGCTGGCTCGCGATGCTGCCGCCGTCCTTGCTGGCACGTCTCCTTCCGAGCGCGCGGCCTTCCTGCGCGCCGTGGCCGATGAACTCGAAAGTGCCCGTCCGGACATCGTCGCCCGTATGCCCCTGGAAACGGCCCTGCCGGAAGGCCGCGCGAACGGCGAGCTCGGGCGCACGATCGGGCAGCTCAGGATGTTTGCCGACCTGGTCGAAGAAGGCTCCTGGGTGGATGCGCGCCTCGAATCGGCCCAGCCCGATCGTGCGCCCGTCCCCAAGCCTGACCTGCGCTACATGCGCATTGCGCTGGGTCCCGTGGCCGTCTTCGGCGCCTCCAATTTCCCCTTGGCGTTCTCCGTAGCCGGTGGCGATACGGCATCGGCCTTTGCGGCCGGCTGCCCGGTTGTAGCCGTCAGCCACTTTGCCCACCCCGGCACTAGCGAAATCGTTGGGTCCGCCATTCAGCGTGCCGTCAAAGCCTCCGGACTCCCTGAGGGTACGTTTTCACTCCTACAGGGCACCGGACAGGATGTGGGTATCCCTCTGGTCGATCATCCTGCCATCAAAGCGGTTGGCTTTACCGGGTCCCGTTTCGGTGGCCTGGCCATCGCCGAACGGGCCGCGGCCCGAAAGGAGCCCATTCCGGTGTTTGCGGAGATGAGCTCCATCAACCCCATCGTCATCCGTCCTCACGCCCTCAAGACGCGCAGGGACGCCCTCGTGGCCGGCCTGGCTGGATCCGTCAGCCTGGGCGTGGGTCAGTTCTGTACGAATCCCGGACTGGTGCTCCTTCCCGACGGCGCAGACGCCGAAGCGTTCATCCAGGACTTCGCCGCCGCGATGGACGACTCGAAAGGCGGCACGGCCCTGCATGCCGGCATCACCAAGGCCTACAACGAGGCCACCCAGGCACGCGCCAGCCATGCCAACGTGGAAACCCTTGCATCAACAGCCAATGACACCGACAAGAACCGGGTCAATCCATGGGTCTTCCGGACCACGGCATCGGCCCTTCTGTCCGATGAGTCTCTGACGGGCGAAGCCTTCGGTCCCTCCACGACCATTGTCACCTACGATGGCGATGCGGAACTGACCCGCGTCATCGCTTCCCTCGAGGGACAGCTGACCATGACGATCCAGGCCGACCCGGCAGACCACCCCATGGACGCCGGCGTCGTGCGGGCCATGCAGGAGCGGTGTGGTCGCCTGATCGTCAACGGCTTCCCGACGGGCGTGGAGGTGTGCTCGGCCATGGTGCATGGCGGTCCTTTCCCGGCCACAACGGATGCCCGGTCGACCTCCGTCGGAACGGCTGCCATCGAGCGCTTCAGCCGCCCGTTCTGCTTCCAGGATGTGCCTCAGGACCTGCTACCGGAGGCTCTCCGGGATGGCAATCCGCTGGGCATTTGGCGCCTGGTGGACGGAGAGCGGACAAAAGAGGCCTGATCTGTGCCTGAACCACCTCTGGACATGCCTCCCATGGGCTGGGGCCCATCACTGTATTCCGTTTGGAGAGGCGCCTGAATGGACGGCTTCCTGGGTATCGATCTGAGCGCCGCGGAGTGGCTGCTGTTCCTGGTGGCTGGCGTCGGCACGGGCATCATCAACACCCTGGCCGGAAGTGGCTCTTTGATCACGCTGCCCATCTTCGTGTTCATCTGCGGCCTGCCGGCTCCGGTGGCGAATGGTACCAATCGGATTGGCGTGCTGCTGCAGAGCGGCGTGGGACTGGCCACGTACCGCAACCATCACGCATTGCAAACCAAAGGATCCGTGCCGATCCTGGTAACGATCATTGCCGGGGCCATCGTGGGGGCGCTGGTAGCCGTGGACCTGGATGAGGAGACCATGAACCTGATCCTGGGCCTCCTGATGGCCTTCATGCTGGTAGTCCTCATTCTGAAACCATCCCGCTGGATCCACGAGGAAGCCATGGACCCGGCTCGATCGAAGCATCCCCTCTCCCTCCTGGCCTTCTTCCTGATCGGTGTCTACGGCGGGTTCATCCAGGCCGGCGTAGGCATTTTCCTGCTGGCCGGCCTGGTGCTGATTTCCCGTTTCACGCTGCGAAGCGGAAACGGCATCAAGCTGCTCGTGGTCTTCCTCTACAGTATTCCCAGCCTGGCTGTCTTCTTCTGGTTCGATCAGGTCCACCTGGGATATGGGTTGGCCATGGCTGTTTTCCAGGCCTTCGGTGCCTGGATCGGCGTACGCTGGATCGTTCAATTTGAGCATGCAGATACCTGGATCCATCGTATCCTGATTGTGGCCGTTGCCGCGGCAGCCATTAAATTCCTGTTCTGACGTCCCAACCTTCCTGCGTCCGACCGTAATCATGCATACTTCTACCCGATCCGTCCTCGTGGGCCTTTTCCTGACCGTATCCATCCTTCTGGCCACGGGCTGCGGCTCCTCCGACCCACTGCGCAGTCCTTCCCTGGCCACGATGGCCCAGCCGGCACCTGACTCGTTCGATGTAGAGATGCTGACCAGCAAAGGGCCCGTCAACCTGCGCTTCTACCGGGACTGGTCGCCGAAGGGTGTGGACCGGGCCTTCTACCTCTTCCGCAACAACTACTACGAAGGCTCCCGATTCTACCGGGTGATTGATGGCTTCGTGGCCCAATTCGGCGGTTCCGGGGATCCGGATATTGATGCCGTCTGGAAGGACATGAGCATCCAGGACGAGCCGGTTCGCCAGAGCAATGTGCGGGGCACCATTTCGTTTGCCCGCGCGGGACGTAACTCCCGCAACACCACCATGTACATCAACCTGGTGGATAATACCCGCCTGGATTCACTCGATGCCGGCGGTGTAGTCGGCTACCCACCCATCGGCCGCATCGTCCGGGGCATGGCTACGGTGGACAGCCTGAATGGCGAATATGGCGCCGCTCCCATGCGCACGGACCTGACAGCAGACGTGCTGCGCCAGGACTTCCCGCGACTCGATTCGATCGCTGCTACCCGCGTAACCCGCATGTGGTAGGAAGGCCTTCGCTCGGAGCAGACGTTTTTGTCAGGGGGAGAGTGCCGGGGGCACAGGGTTATCGGGCAAAGGATCCTGGCATGGTGACATCATCCGGATCGCACTGTATACTTCGGTCCAACAGCATGCAGAATCCAGGGTCTACCCACAGCAGGTGATGCCTCTGCAGACCCGTCACCAACGGCAACTCCCGTGCGCTTCTCCTTGCGCTTCGCATTGCGCTGGACCACGCTCATCCTGGTCCTGACCCTCAGTCCCGGTTGTGCTCCGGAGGAACCGACCGATGCGCCAATGTTGGTTGACTCCACAGCCGTGCTGGACGCTGCAGCCGTGCAAGGCACGCTGCCTGCGGATGAACCCATGGATGCGTCAGGCGCCGCAGTGGATGCGCAAAACACCGTATCGGATACGCCCACGGGGGCGCGTCGTGTAGGAGAAACGCTCGGGCAGGCTGGCGATGTCGTACAGAACATCGGCATGCGCATTTTCTGGGCCATTGTCATTCTGGTGCTTTTCCACCTGGTGAACAAAGCCATCGTCTGGTTGCTGGACCGGCTTTCGGAGCGACGGGCGGAGCGGCGCCTCTTCTACAAGCGCATGGTGCCCCTGGCCCGTGTACTCATCTGGAGTATTGGTCTCTATGTCATCATCCGCTTCGTCTTTCAGGTCAATGCACAGAGCCTGTTCGCTGCCACGGCAGCTATCGGCGTGGCCGTGGGATTTGCCGCCCAGGATCTGCTCAAGAATATTTTCGGTGGTCTGGTCATCATTACGGATCGCCCGTTCCAGGTGGGTGACAAGATTTCCGTGGCTGGCACCTACGGAGAAGTCTCCGCCATCGGACTGCGCTCCACCCGTATCGTGACCCCCGATGACAATCTCGTCACGGTGCCCAACGCCCAAGTGGTGGATTCACAGGTGGCCAATGCCAACGCCGGAGCGCTGGACTGTCAGGTGGTCACTGATCTGTACCTGCCCGGCTGGGTCGACGAACGCCTGGCCAAACGCATCGCCTACCAGGCGGCAGCATCATCGAAATACGTCTATCGCAACAAGCCCATCGTGGTCATTGTGAAAGACGAGTTCAAGGAAACCTTCCTGACGCACCTCAAGGTAAAGGCCTACGTCATCGACACACGCTACGAATACCTGCTGATGAGCGACATCACGGAGCGGTGCCGGGAGGCGTTTCGTGAGGCCGGCCTCCTGACGCGACGGGACGCCATGGCCGTCATGCATCGAGGGGACCAAGCAGGTCCAGGCGGAGGAGAACACGGGTCAACCGTCCAGGGAGGTACCCATGTCTGACGTCGATACCCTGCTGCAGCAACTTAAAAAAGACATGCTGGCAGAAGGCCATGCCTTCTCTGACCTCATCCAAGGGCGGCTCTCCGAGTGCCATGATGCGGCACGGCACGTCGTGCAGGCACTGCCCGACGTGCCGTCTCCAGAAGGTCTGACTGCGTTTCGTACCCAGCTGGCCACGACTTTCCTTCCCGCCTATGCTGCTTTCGTGGCATCCACCGTATCTCCGGACGAGCTGGCGGCCGCCTTCCGAAGCTGGATCGAGGCACAGGATACGGCCGGCGCACGCCTGCCCGAGTATGTCGAGGAAGCCGAGCCAGAACGTCTGTATCAGGCCTCCTCGGCTGATACGGCCCTCACGTCCGCGCGCAAGGGTTTCGTTCGCCTGACACGTCGCCTCCGCTCGGAAACCGGATCGCCGGTCCGACAGGTTCCAATGCGCCTCCTGGGGGCGGCGCTGGCCCGCGAGTGGCTGCCGATCCAGTTCGGCAAAGTCATTGACGATGACCGTCGCCGACTGGCCCGCCATGTGAGCCGCGTGGAAAGGGCGGTCTCGGATCTCGTATATGCGACGTTGAGGGCGGAAAACCGCTGGCGCCTTGCCCAAGACTCTTCGGCGGTACACGGCCGTGACGCAGCAGCCATGCCCATCGACGCAACGCTTGATACGGCATCGTCAGAGATACTCGAGCAAGCACTGCACCGTCTGAAAGAAGCACACGACCGACTCAAGGATCGCCTCTCCGATGCGGCGACAGAGCTGACCAGCGCCGCTACGGACGTTGATCAGCGCATGGAGCGGGCCTGGATTTTCCTCGAGGGAGAAGTGGAGAAAGCGGGCTCGTTCATGGGCCAGGTGCCACGTGTCGAGGAGGCGGTCGTTTCCAAACGCTTGGGTCGGATTGATGGCGAATCAACCGCCTGGGCCGCGTGGAAAGATCGCCTGTCAGAGCGAGCCACCTTCCTCGCCGCCCTGCTTTCGCTGCGGAGCGATCTGGATGGTATGATCGACAGGATGCAGAGGGATGTGGCCAGAGAACTCATCGAGCCACTCGGGCACCGAGCGGCAGCCGTCACCGGAGTGCTTCTTGAAACCGAACGCAACGTGACCTTGCATGCCAAAGGCACGGGTCAAGAAGGGTTTGAAGAACGAACAGCTTCCTTGAAAGCGCTGGGGGATAAGGCCATCGAGCATGTTCGGGAGCATCTGGTGGCGCCCATTCAAGAAATGTCTCTTCTGACCCGCGTTCAGGAGGAGAACCAGGCCTTCCTGGACAGCCTGGCCCGGTTGATCGAGACGCTGCCCGATCCCTTCCAGCTGCATCCCCTGGTCTCAGAGTCGGATGAAAGTATTGATCCTGGTGTGGATCCTCGCGTCGTCTCACTACCGGAAGTGGTTCGCAACGGTGTAGCCGAAATCGACACCGGGAAACTGGAGGGACGCACGGCAGAGGCCCGGGAGGATCTCAAGGAATCTCTGGAAGAGCTTGTCAACCTGCCTTCCATCGTCCGCTTTTCGTTCGATTCGGCTACGGCCACCCGCGATGTATCCCCCGCTCAGCCAGGATCAGCAGATACATCGGATGCCGACCAACTCCTGACTATGATGGAGGAAAGTCTGCGGCGAACACGCGATGCCATAACGACCATCGGAGAAAAGATCGAAGGAGCTGCCTCGCTGCTGATCCACGCGTATCGGGCTGAGACGCTTCATGCCTGGACACGTATTCAGGAACGGCTTCAGATGGAGCACCAGGTGGGCGCCTACGTCATGGACGTACGTTCGCGCCTGGACGCCGAAGCACGGGAAGCCGGACAGCGTTTGTCCCGCCTGTCCCGGCAACTGCGACTGCTGTCCGAGCGGCTCCTGCTCCGAGGACGCCGTGAAGCACAGGCGCTCATCGAGCGGGGCAAGGAGGTGGTCGGCACGCCTTCGCCCACGCGGGCCTCGTTCCACGACACGGCCCTTGGTCTGGCCGAGCTGGAGAAGGTGCTCGAAAAAGTGCCAGCCGTATATCGGAAGCTGTTCTCGTTTCAGCCCCTGACTGATCCCGATCTGCTGATAGGGCGCGGTCCAAGCATGACGTTCGTCCGGAACCAACTGCATCAGTTCGATCTGGGTATGCCCCAAGCGGCACTGTTGGTCGGTGGGCCGTCCTCCGGCCGAACCAGCTTGTTGAATGTGCTTCAGACCACGGATTTTTCCAATCGTCCAGTCCGGACACTCCAGCTCCACAATCGCCCATCCGATACGGGGTCGCTCCTTTCCATGGTAGCTGCGTCATTGGAGCTGCCGGTGCCGCGCACCGATCACGTCCCGAAAGCAGCCTCTGCCTGGCTTGAAGCGCTGGATGCTGCTGACGCTCCGATTTGCATTGTCGAGCATCTTGAGGTCCTCTTGCTGCGGGGAATTGGTGGGTATGATCTGTTGGTGGACATGCTGCAGCTCATGTCCCTGACCGATTCGCGTATCATCTGGGTGGGCACAATATCAACGTTCGCGTGGCAGCTTCTCAAAGTGGCCGATGCGGATGCTGCCGCCCTGGTCAGTGTGCACGCCATGACCGATCTGACCCGTACGGACCTCGAAGAGCTCATCATGGAGCGGCACAGGAAGAGCGGTATTCCACTGGAGTTTGCCGAACCCGAAGAGCCAAATCCCCTTCTCAAACGCAAACTCAAACGCGTGAGCAGTCGGGATATGCGGCAGCAACTTCTCAGGGAAGCCTTTTTCGACCGGCTCTATTCGCAGTTCGGGCAGAACATCCAGATGGCCCTACTGCA
>Ga0181568_10001921_pt1 | contig 18908 bp, 19 predicted proteins | sample 101ome_20_FD_133758 | JGI IMG/M metagenome (GOLD analysis project Ga0181568, IMG submission 133758) | Coastal salt marsh microbial communities from the Groves Creek Marsh, Skidaway Island, Georgia - 101404AT metaG (megahit assembly) | ecosystem: Environmental > Aquatic > Marine > Intertidal...
TCCAGAATACATTCAGAAGCATGAGAAGCAGCTCAAGGCGGCCAAGGCTGAGTTAGATGCTGAGAAAGCCAAGCTTGCGGCAATCGCGGACCCAAGTCCCGGTCACCGCGCCCACTTCGATCGCGCGATTGCCTCCCTGCAGGGCAAGGTGGACGAGATTGCATCGGAAGACATGTCGACAGGGGCGGTAAATGACAGGCTTGTCGAAAAATACTACCGCAAAGCGAATGCGTTGCTTGCCGTGAAAGAAGGGTTCCTCAATCCCATGGCATGGAATATCCGCTATTTCTTTTACCTTATCGTTCTCACTGCAATCGCATGGATTTTAAGGGCCTGGTCAATCAAGCAGGATTCCGACGGAAGTCCGAAATGGCTCCGCCTCGCCCGACGTTGGAGTTGTGGCTTTCTACCATTCTTTGCAACGGCCTGGACCTTTCTTGTCATCGACTGGCTCATGGCGCTTGATTACACCTGGTTCTCGACGATGTGGGGAGTCTATCTCTTTGCTGGCTGTGCGCTGAACTCGATGGGTCTTCTCGTTATCATGGTTACGCTTCTGCGTCGCTCCGGATATTTGAAGAATGTGGTTACGATGGAGCATTACCACCTCATGGGTAAGTTGATGCTAGCGTTCACAATTTTTTGGGCCTACATCGCGTTTTCTCAGTTCTTCCTGATCTGGTATGCGAACATTACGGAGGAGACGAAGTTCTACCTGACTCGTAACAGTGAATTCTGGAACGTCTACACCATCACTTTCCTCGTGATTGGGCACTTCTTCATTCCATTCGCAGTTCTTCTTATCCAGAAAGTGAAGAAGCTCCCTCATATCCTTTCCGCTGTGGCGGTCTGGAACCTCGTGATGCATGTTCTAGATATTTACTGGATTATAATTCCTGAGCGCGGACCCTCCCTCACAAACGGGACGGAAATGGTGATGCCGGGTGCGATTCTTTTTGATATTCTGGCATTTGTCAGTGTGGCCGGCCTGTTCGGATTCTTCCTTTTGCGTCAGTTGGGAACAGCGAGCCTCTTCCCTTGTCGTGACCCTCGACTGGATGAATCACTTAACGTTGTAAACTAATTGAGCGAATCGAATCTGAAGAAATTTCATGAGTAACTCGAATTCATCCTCCTTGATCCCCTTCAAGCACATTGTCGGGACTTTGGGACTATTTGCGGTTTTCGGATTTCTCGCATTAGTCCTCTCTGGATTCGCCGGACGAGAGTCAATTGAAGAGCGTGAATACAAAGGCGCTTTCAGTTCTGAGGTTACTGAAGCCCGCTGGGCGAATCGTGAGGAAATTGATGCAGCGCAAGCCAAACTTTTCGATGCGGATAAGGTGAGCAAAGCTCTCGCAGCGATCGCCAAATCGCCCGCTGCCCCGAGTGAATCCGCGATCGTTGTTCCAGGATCTCCGACTTTTTTGAAGCAGATGAAAGAGCAATCTGCTGCTGACACTGAGAAGGAAGCCGCTCCTGAGCCTGCCAAGCCAAAAGATGCTCCACCTGCTAAGGAGGAAAAGAAGTAACCACTTTAGCCGAACAGGGGTCCCGACGTTTTTATGACAGTTCCACAACCAACACCGGAGGAGATTAAGGAGCGCGCAACGATTGATCGTTCGACGCGCTACCCGGTGATGTTTTTCTTCACCAGCGCTGCGGCATGGCTTCTTGCTGCGACCATTCTTGGGTTTCTCAGTTCCGTAAAACTGCGAGTGCCCGGTTTGTGGGATGAATGCCAGTTCATGGGCTACGGCCGACTTTTCCCTGCTCATCTGAATGCGCTCGTCTATGGATGGGCGATGCAGGCGGGTATTGGAGTGATGCTGTGGCTTATGGCTCGCCTTACTCGGACGCCTCTCCGGCAAACGGTTGCTGTCCTTGTAACGGGTCATATTTGGAATGCGGCTGTTGCTCTTGCTGTTTGCACAGTTTGGTTTGGATTTGGAAAGTCTATCCCTCTTCTGGATTTCCCCACTTGGGTTTGGCCTATCTTGGCGATTGCATACGCTCTCACGGTGATGTGGGTGATTCCCATGTTCCGAACCCGTCGAGAGGGGCTTCCCTACATTTCGGAAATGTTTGTCGTTGGAGCCGTGCTTTGGTTTCCGTGGATTTTCGTCACCGCGAATATCCTCATCAATAAGGGCACTGCACCCGTTATGGGAGCTGGCCTGAATGCTTGGTTTATCTCGAACCTGAGCTATTTCTGGATGGCTCCAGTCTCCCTTGCGGTCGCGTATTACATTATTCCCAAGATCTCGGGGCGGCCGATATTCAGTTATCCACTTGCTCACGCCAGTTTCTGGCTGCTCGCTTTCCTCGCTGGATGGACTGGGTTTTCCCGTTACATGGGAGGACCGTTCCCCGCGTGGATGTCAGCAATCAGCGGTTCTGCTTCTATCTTTATCCTTCTCGCAATCCTCGCGACGGTTGTCAATTTGATGATTTCTCTGAAAGGATGCTCCAAGCTTTGGAGGTATAGCCCATCACTTCGATTTACCGTCTTTGGAATGTTGATGTTGGCCATTTACGCGATCCTTTCGGCAGCTAGCTCGACATACTTTTTTGGAAAGAACCTTCAGTTCAGCCATTTCATGGTCGGACTTGATACGCTGGCCTTCTACGGCTTCTTCTCGATGACAATTTTCGGAGCAATCTACTTCATCGTTCCCCGTATCACAGGTTCGGAGTGGCCATCAGGTGGACGTATTCGTAATCACTTCTGGTTCAGTGCGTATGGGATCATTACCCTCGTCATCACTATGCTGGTGGGAGGAATCGCGCAGGGAGGGGATCTCGCGGTTTGGGACCGTGCTTTTTCCGTTTCTTTTGTTAATTCTTCTGCCTACGTAGTTGGCCGAGCCACGGCATGGGCTTTGATCGGTTATTCCAATCTTCTTTTTCTCTGCCAACTTTACCAGATGTTCGTTGGGAAAGGCCGCAAGTCGGAGGGCCCGACCCTTCTTCACTCCGAACCTGGTAAAGCAGCCAGCGCAAAAGCCGCTGCAGAAATGTCCTAATTTTTTCTCTGTGATTGCATGAAATTTGATCGTTTTGCCAAATTGATTGCCGGACTCTCTCTGGCGTTCGCATTACCATGGATTTTTCTGGTTATGGTCCCTTTCATCACGGGGTCGAACTTGAAGGCGCTTCCGTATCCTGAGGGACAGGAAGTCGATGGGGGTGTCACAGCCTACCCAGACAAAGCTTTGTATCAGCATGGTTCGAGCGACTATGGACGTCAGTTATATGCTGCCGAGGGATGCGCTTACTGCCACACCCAGGTCATTCGCCCAACCTACGCCGGTGCTGATATGTGGCGCAAGGGATGGGGAGGGCGCGAGGAAGACGGTTTTGCCCGCGAAACTCAGGCGCGTGACTATTTGCAGGAGGAAATTGCTCCTCTCGGATACCAGAGAATTGGCCCCGACCTCTCTAATGTGGGCCATCGCATTACTGATCGTGATTTGATGCATCGCCATCTCTCCGATCCAACAAGTATTGACCGTGACAGCGGGATGCCTGCTTTTCTACACCTTTACGAAAAATCTCCTGATGGCAGCAAGCTCGTGCCAAACAAAAAGGCCGAGGCCCTTGTGGACTATTTGCTTTCGCTGAAAAAGGACCAACCTCTCCCCTCGAAAGGATAATCTGTCGAACGTGTGATCCCCAGTCAAAATGGCTAGCGAAGAAAACAATAATATCGACTACGAACAGGGCACCGTGAGTGCTGCTGATCTTCATGATTCTGTTCGCCGCGAGAATGCTCTGCATCCCGGAGGTGAAGGAACTGTAGGAATTTCTGTTCTCGTCTTTAGCGCCATCATTTTAATTCTGGGTGGCGGACAGCTTTTCAGCACCAGCAATGGTTTTCGCGACAACATTTACACCAGTAGTAATTATGTTCCTGAAGCTCGCCCCTCTCTCGGTGGTGAAGATGGTGGAGGTGTTGAAGTTGCTTGGATCGATGATTGGATGGAGGGCGGGAAAAAGGTCTACAACAATTGTATCGCCTGCCACCAAGCTTCTGGCCTTGGCCTCCCCGGGCAATTTCCTCCACTCGTTGGATCGGAGTGGGTTGATGGCGGAACTACTCGCCTCGGAGCCATTCTTCTCCACGGAATTAATGGCCCATTCAAAGTCGCCGGCCAATCCTACAATCAGTTGATGCCCGCTTGGAATAACCTGAGTGACGAGAAGGTTGCTCAAGTCATCACCTACATTCGTCGCGAATTCGGAGCGCTTCCGGAAGGCGATGATGGCGTTGTAACCACGGAAATGATCCAGGTCGCCAGGGATCAATTCAGTGGGCAGGCCGCTCCTTATACGGAGGCTGAACTTCTTGCCATTCCAGCGGGTGACAATCTTTCTGGAGCCAAGGTAGACCTGCAGACGGGCGAGCCTCTTCCAGAGGGGTAAGAAAATCGAGCGATGGGGAAAGTTTCTCGATTGCTTCGTTTCTCTTTTTCTGATTCCGTCGTAGCGTCTTAACACCAAGTCGAAATTTTTATGAGCACAGTTACCGAACAGACCTCCGATTCGGTCCATGAGGAGCACGATCATCACGATCACTACGAACCCTTTTGGAAGAAATACATTTTCTCAACCGATCACAAAACTATCGGGATCCAATATGGTTTCACCGCGCTTGTTTTTCTAGCGTTTGGATTTTTTCTGATGATGGTGATGCGGTGGAGCATTGCCTATCCCGATCGCGCTGTTCCATTGCTTGCTGATTGGCCGTGGTTCCAAGCCTGGCTCGATGATGGCGGGAAGGTCACTGGTGACCTCTACAATATGTTTGGTGCCATGCATGGAACGATCATGGTCTTCCTGGGGGTTGTTCCCTTAGCCTTTGGAGCCTTCGGAAACTACGTGACGCCACTCCAGATTGGAGCGGTCGATATGGCTTTTCCTCGCCTTAACATGGCGAGTTACTGGTTCTTCCTTCTCGGTGGAGTTCTCATGTTCGTGAGCTTCTTTCTCCCGTCCGGTGCGGCGAAAGCAGGGTGGACAAACTATTCCCCTTTGGCGACAACGACCGACTTGCATTACGGAGACCTGTTTTGGACAGGTCAGACGCAATGGCTGATGGGAATGGTGTTCCTGATTACCTCGTCTCTTCTTGGTGCGGTGAATTTCATTTGTACGATTATCAACCTGCGCTGCCAAGGGATGACCTGGATGCGACTACCCTTCTTCGTCTGGGCGATGCTCGTAACCGGCTTTCTGCTCCTGCTTGCTTTCCCGCCTCTCGAGGTGGCTGCAATCATGCAACTTATGGACCGCATGGCAGGAACCAGTTTCTACATTCCCACCGGTCTGAATGTTAGCGGAATGGCCTTTGATGCTGCAGGTGGTGGTAGCCCGCTGCTGTATCAGCACTTGTTTTGGTTCCTCGCTCACCCCGAGGTTTACGTTTTGATTTTGCCAGCGATAGCGATCGTCGCGGAAATAATCCCGTGTAACACGCGGAAACCTTTGTGGGGTTATAAAACCATGGTTTACGCCGTCATGGTTCTTGGCTTTCTCGCGTTCATCGTGTGGGCCCACCATATGTATATCACGGGAATGGGGCCTGCGATCTCGACCTTTTTCCAGACGACAACGGTGCTGATTTCGGTGCCCTCGGTGATTCTAATTACGTCGCTCCTGATCTCGATGTGGGGGGGCTCGATTCGCTTCAACACTCCCATGTTGTTTGCGACTGCTTTCATCCCGATGTTCGGAATCGGTGGATTGACGGGCTTGCCGCTGGCATTCAGCCTTCCTGATCTGCATCTTCACGATACCTATTACGTAATCGGCCACTTCCACTATGTGGTCGCTCCGGGAACGATTTTTGCGCTCTTTGCCGGTATCTACCACTGGTATCCCAAGATCACGGGTCGCATGATGAGTGAGCGTCTTGGTCAACTACATTTCTGGCCATCCCTCATCCTCATGAATGGAATTTTTGCGCCAATGATGTTCCAGGGAATGGCAGGTTTTCACCGCCGCGCATTCGACGGAGGCAGAGCCTACGAGCAAATCAGTAATCAGATTTTCGCCGAAGCGAACGGTTTCATCGCCAACATTTGTGAGTTCCTCGGAATCGTTGGAAAAAATGAGCCGGTCCTCATGATTGATCTCAACGTTGTGACTTCAACATCAGCCTGGCTGCTCGCCATTTTCCAAGTCCCGTTCATTATCAACCTGTTCATTAGTGGTCGATTCGGAAAGAAAGCCAAAGGCGACAATCCGTGGGATGCTACCACTTTGGAGTGGGCGACTCCTACGCCACCGCCTCACGGGAATTTCCTTGAAGAGCCTGTGGCTTACCGAGGCCCGTACGAGTACAGTGTGCCCGGAGCGGAGCAGGATTTTACGCCACAATGCGAAAACGAGCCTTCGATGGTTTCTACTGGTGGAAAGGGGCAGGAAGATCCTGCCTGATAACAAGAGTCATTCCTAACTCTTTCGTATTCGAAAATTTATTTCTGCAGCTATTATGGAGATTCCCTACGAAGTGAAACCCCGCCGGGACACGGGCCTCTACAATGCCAAGCTTGGAGTTTGGTTGTTTCTTGCCTCTGAGGTCATGCTTTTCGGAGGCCTGTTCTCTGCTTACGTGTTTCTTCGAACCGGAGTGCAGGACGGCGTTGATAATCCGTGGCCGTGGGGACTGAACGTCCACAAAGGCTTTGTCTGGCTCGGATTCCTGAACACCCTTGTTCTTATTGCTTCTTCGGTTGGTGTCGTCTTTGCCTGGGTCGCTCTGAAGGAACGGAACTGGAGGAAGTATCAAATTTACATGTATTTCGTGGTCGCCTGTGCGCTCGTGTTCATGTGCGTCAAAGGGGTTGAGTACAACAGTAAGCTGAACAAACACCACGGGATTAAGTTGGTCGACAACTCGGTAATGGAAGGTGCCATTCTCGACAAAACGGATCGAATTCGATTTGAGGGGACCAGAGCTGTTTTTGGCCTTCAGGGAGCCCATCCGGCATTTCTCAACGACATCAGTGATGAGAAATTCCCCACCTTCACGGCAACTGTTCAGTTCAAGAAAGATGAAGAGCCAATCGTTACCGAAATCTCTTCCGAGTCCCAGCTCAAGAAGTGGTTTACGCAGCATCGTCGCATCGCAGCAAGAAAGCTGACAGCAGAGAGAACTCGTTATCGCAAGGAACTGGAGTCAGGAAACGCGAAACCGGTAAACCTGAATACTTCAGCAACGCTGGTTTCAAGTGAGCCATTTAATGTGAATGCCAAGCCCACCAAAGTGGTTGGTCACTCGGATACATCCGTAAACTATCGTGACGGCTCAAAGGTTGAGGGCAAACTCATCAGTGACGACGTCAAGTTCGTTATGCATGAGGTCGATCTCCAACTAGTCCTTCCTCAGAAGCAGCGGGATTCTCTAGTCTGGGACGTCATCGGGGACGATCATGCGAAGAAGCAGTTTTTTGCAAAGCAGCAGGAGGAATACAACAAGATGCGCGACTACTACGAAGGGCGCGGCGAGACGATCCCTGACAAAATGCTCCGCGGTCACATGTTGAACCTGCACTATATCGATCACGAAGATCATGGGCATGACGGTGATCATGGGGACGATCCTCATAAGAGCGAAGCGAAGCACTCTGCTAGTGGAGGTGATGGTGAGCATCACGACTACATCACCGTCCCACGCGATAAGATCAAATTCATGGGCAATCACGGCCCTAGATACGGCAACTACTACGCGCTCTATTTCACAATGACGGCCTTGCACGGTCTCCACGTTGTGGGCGGTGCGCTGGTTCTGCTCTTTTTCACAGTCTTCGGTAAGAAACTGTATCTCAAGAATCCAGAGCATCTCGCCAATCGAGTTGAGGTGGGAGGGCTTTTCTGGCACTTCGTCGACCTGATCTGGATCTTCCTTTTCCCGCTGATGTATCTTCTTTAGGAACGCAGCCGCATTTTAAAAATCACAAATACTCTTAGTAGAATGTCAGAAGAAGTACACGATTGGGATAGTCACAAAAAGACCTACTGGGCCGTTGGAATCGCTCTGTTTGTCTTCACCTTCGTTACCATCATTCTGGGAATATGGGAGCCGCTGGATTTGGGCCCTCCGGGACCGACTCCGGCTGACTACGTAATCGGTCTCGCTGTTGCTGGTACGAAAGCGTCTTTGGTTGCCCTGATTTTCATGCACCTGAACCACGAGAAAGGTCTCATCTACAAGACTCTCCTGTTCACCTTTTTGTTTTTCGTTAGTCTCATGGCCCTGACTTTGTTCGCTGCAGCGGACCCGATCGTTGAGTCGTATGACACTCGTGAAACGACGAATGGTAAGCTGACAGAATAACTCTAAATATCCTCCCCTCTACTATGTCCCTGAAATTTTTCCATATTGGGTTCATCGGCTTCTGCACCGTGTTTTCTCTCGGGTTTGGAGCTTGGTGTTTGCTTGCAAATGGACTTCCTTCCATGTTTAGCCTCATGGGATGGTTGAGCGTGACTGGTGGAATTGCTTTGCTGGTTTACTGGTTTCGTTTCCTTAAGAAGTCCAAGGACGTAATTGTCTAACGAAGATACCTGATTGATTTTATGAATCCGATTCTAGCATGCCCGTTGTGTATGAGTGGTGCCGAAGGAAAAACGGCGATGGCTGCCAATTCGGCGATCCTGTTTCTTCTCGTCGTTCTTTGCCTCGTACTGATGAGTTTTCTCAGTTTCATCGTCTATCTTGCAAAACGTGCGCGCCGCTGTGAGGCCGCACCTCCCGAGGGTTCTGCTCAATAGTTTGCAAAGCCCCTAATTCGAACGAATTTTTACTATGATTGAGTGGATTAATGAAGTTTCTGGAATGCATGAGATTGCATCCCGTCACGGCCACGTGGGAAACCACATGCTGGCTCTCATTCACTGGTTTATGGCTGTCCTCTTTGTAGGATGGACCGCTTTCCTCTTCGTGATTCTCTACAAGTTTCGCCAGAAGAAAAACCCAAAGGCGAGCTACGCCGGGATGACGTCGCACTTCTCGACGCATGTCGAAGTTGGCGTTGTGATCGTTGAGGTCGTATTGCTTCTCGGATTTGCGTTTCCCCTCTGGGCGAAGCGCTCTGACAAAGATGTCCGCCCCACCGGTGACGATGTCGTGAATCTTCGTGCCGTTGGTGAGCAATATCGCTGGACTTTCCACTATGCAGGTAAAGACAATATGGTTGGAATTACAGATCATGAGCGAATCTCTGGACCCAACCCGGTTGGTCTCGTCGCTGAAGATCCGAACGCAATTGATGACTTCGTTTCGGTTAACGAACTAATTGTCCCCGTTGGCCGTCCTGTCGTCATCCAGGTCACTTCCAAGGACGTCATCCACGGCTTGGCCATCGTTCCGATGTTCTCGCAGCAGGATGCGATTCCCGGATCAGAAATTCCTATGTGGTTCATTCCAGAGAAGGAAGGAGACTGGAATATAGTTTGCGCCCAGCTTTGTGGAGCAGGTCACGCCCAGATGGTCGCTTACGTGAGTGCAGTCAGCTCCGAGGAGTTTGACGAGTGGAACAACTCGCAAAATCCACTGCTTCCCAAGAAGTAGCCCCATCTTACTTTCGTGAGCAGATTTGAATGGCGGATCGTGAAAACGTTCCGCCATTTTTTTGGCTGAAACCTATCCTTTCGCTCTGGAAGGGCGTAGTAAGAAATAGACCATGATCTCCAATGAAACACCCGGTCGTTCCTTTTCCTACTTCACGCGATTTATCGTAGTGGTAGCTCTGCTACTCATTTGGTGGGGCGCGGCGACAACGACAAAGCAGGCAGGAATGATCTTTGCCGATTGGCCGCTCAGCATGGGGACAATCAATCCGCCCGGATGGCTTGAGAACATGATCCCCTTTCTCGAGCACACGCATCGGCTGCTCGCGAAAGCAGTTGGAGTTCTCGTACTCATTCTCTTTTTCTGGACCTACGTTCGTTCCGGGAAAAAGGCTCTCGAAGTCGCGGCTTTGATTGTGTGGCTCATCGTCATGATGGGTTTTTTTATCGCCGCAGGAGCCGAGCGAGTCGATCCGGCGCGCAAGCAATCCCTTCTCCTGGTCGCCTTAGGGCTCGGTGCAGTTCCTGTGATCTGGCTGGTCTGGAGTTGGAGAAAGCGTGGCTGGACCACTCTCCAAAAATTGTCGGCACTCGCCTTGCTGATGGTAACGACTCAGGCTGTTCTTGGCGGCCTGCGCGTAACAGAGATTTCTGATGGATTCGCGGTCTTTCATGGCTGCTTTGCTCAGGTTTTTTTCTGCGTGCTCATTCTGATTGCGATGATGACCGGGAAGAAATGGAAGGATGTTGGTTTTGCCGATTTGAGGGATCGCCTCCGGCTGACAAAGATGTCGGGCGTCGCACTTTGGCTCCTTGTCCTCCTCCAACTGATATTCGGGGCGACGATGCGCCATTTTCATCGAAGTGGATTGGTTGACGCCGATTTGGTGAAAACGCAGGGACAATGGGTTCCCTCATTTGAAGATCCCATTATCGCAGTCTTGTTCCTGCACAAATTCACCGCCGTTTGCATACTCCTTTTCGCTGTTGGAATTCTGATTCGCCTGGTCGTTGGGAGGAGAGAGTCGGACGGTCGTGCTTTTCAGACGGTTGCGCTCATAATTGGTTTGATCCTGCTTCAGTTGGTCCTGGGGCTCACCGTAATTGGGACTGAAAAAAGTTTCTGGGTAACCAATGTTCACGTTCTCAATGGCCTTGCGATTCTGGCGCTTTCTTTCGTGTTCGCGGTTCGAGCCTGGAGAGGAAAAGCCCTTGATGCTCCGCTGGCGAAATCCTGAGCCTGATATACAATTCAAGTTCGGACACGCATGCATTGCAGCAATGGCAGTAACTGAGACTTCTGAATCCAATGATCAACCGGAGAGCTTCTTTCGAAGCTTAAGGGAGGACTTTGTAGTCCTGACAAAGGCGCGTCTCAGTATCCTCGTTGTCCTCACCTCTGTGTTTGGATATTTCGTGGCGACAAAGGGAAGCGGGACATTCTCCTGGGGCATCCTGTTTCATCTCGTTTTTGGGACGACCCTGGCTGCGTTTGGCTCGGCTGTGTTCAACCAACTTATGGAAGTCGATGCGGACGCAAAAATGCGACGAACATCAGATCGCCCGTTGCCCGCAAATCGCATTCCCAAACCGCTTGCCTTCATTATCGGGTGGCTTCTCAGCGCCTTTGGCCTGATTCACCTGGGGGTGAAAGTCGACATCATTTCGGCAGCGATGGCGGCAGCGACATTGTTGACTTACCTATTTGTTTATACGCCGTTGAAACGAATCTCCACTTTTAACACGATTGTGGGCGGCGTATCGGGAGCACTACCGCCACTGATTGGCTGGGCCGCCGGGAAACCGGAGCCGTGGATATCGGGGGCTGTGTTTCTTTTCCTGCTCCTCTTCCTCTGGCAGATGCCACACTTTGCTGCGATCAACTGGATGTATCGCGATGAATACAAGCGCGGTGGATTCGTGATGTGGTCGAACGGCGATGAAACAGGAAAACTCACTGCCAAAATTGCGATCGGATTTTCGGTGTTAACGGTGTTGCTTGGGGCACTCTACCCTCTTGTGTCTTCGACCATGCAGGGTTGGGGGGCGATTCCCTGTGGGTTACTCGGGGCGATCATGCTCTGGCTATCGATCCGGTTCTTTTGCAGTGGCGAAAGGGCTGATGCTCGTCGACTCTTTTTCTATAGCCTTCTCTACCTTCCCCTGATGATGCTCGCGTCCTATCTGGCGTGGAACTGATTCGATGGAGCGAGCGTATTCTATCTGGTAAACATGGAACAATCTCCTTCAACAGATCAAGAGCCTCCCGGCCCACCCGAAATTCCGCGTTCGAAGCTGATCGCGTGGTGGGGATCTATCTTCGGGGTCTGCGCGATCATTGCCTTTGGCTCGATATTCGTCACGCGGGCCTATCTTGCCCGCACTGCTTACGAGAATGAAAACTGGAGACCGCCGCATGTCGCCCGATTGGAGACCGATATTGATCTCATCAATCGGGACAGTCGCGAGGTTTCGCTCAGCGAGATGGAAGATCACATCTTTGTGGCTGGCTACCAATATACGGATTGTCCTGCCGGCTGCCTCGGCCTCGCTTCGGTGATGAAGGATTTGGAGGACCAGTTTGGGAACGATCCGCGCTTTCGACTCGTTTCCATCAGCGTGAACCCCGCCGAGGATACTCCGGAAAAAATGGATGCCTGGGTGAAAGACAAAGGGATCGACTCCCCTGACTGGTATTTCCTCACCGGGGATCCCGAAGAGATCACCAAATACATGATCTCCGAATTCATGTTTCAAGGCACACAGGAAAACACGGACCCTGCAGTCATTGCTTCACAGGGAAAATTCGCTCATGACCAACGTCTCGCGATTGTCGACGGGGAAGCCAACATTCGCGGTTACTACGATGTTTTGCATCTCCAGAGAGGTGACATCGAGTACAAGCGATTGGTGAGAGATCTGAAAATGGTTCTCAACCCCGATCTTAAACTTTCTGATCTTCCGCCCATCATGCCTCCTCGGCCTGTTCAGTCTGCTAAGCAATGAACATCATCGCTGCTATCGACTATTCGGTATTTCCGCCGATCAATGCGACCCTCAACGGGATCAGCACAGTGCTGCTTGTCGTCGGCTTTCTTTTTATCAAATCAGGAAAAAAGGAGGCTCACAAAAAGGCCATGATCGGAGCCCTCGTCAGCTCTTCCGTGTTTCTGTGTTGCTACCTCACCTACCACTATGGCGCGGGCCACACGACCTTTCCGAAAGAGTATCCGACTGCCCGCAAGATTTACCTCGCGATTCTGCTCCCCCACATCGTTCTCGCAGTGGTCAATGTGCCCCTGATTATCATGCTCGTCATCGCGGCAATACGAGGAAAGTTTGAGAAACACAAAAAGCTCGCCCGCTTTACCTTTCCTTCGTGGCTGTTCGTTTCCTTCACCGGTGTAATCATCTATTTCATGATTTACCAGTGGTTCCCGGCCACCGAGAGTTCGGCGGCGGTGCCAGAGGACCAGTCCGGTGCCGAAGTCAGTGGAGGGGACTCCCGGGTTCGCATCATCAAGCCGGTTGATCGGGTGGGAGACCTCGTTTTCAGACCCATTTTCCAGGCATACGAAGCGGATGCCGGACAGAAAATCGTCGAAGTTTATTTCGATGTAGAAAACAAGGCTGAGAAGCCGTTGGAGATTGAGAAACTGACGAGCACCTGCGAATGCCTGTCGGTCACGATCAACAAAAACCCGATCCCGGCAGGAGAAATCGCCGTCATCACCGGCGTCTTCGATACCGAAAAGCTCCACGGAAAGTCCGAGCGTAAAATCAACGTGTTTACCGACCAACAGCAGCGGCCCGTTTTCCTTACGACGCGCATTGAGACACGTGAAATATACAAGATCGAAAAACCGATGACGAATTGGAAAACCGGTGAAGCGCCCGAACCCAAGATCGTGCAATTTCGAGTCCTGCGAGACGAGCCGATCCGGGTTCTCAGTGCTGAAAGCAAACGAAAGGAAGTCACCTGCGAGATCATCACGCTCGAAGAGGGAAAAGCCTATGATCTGAAGCTCACTCCGGAATCTACTGAGAACAGCCTTCTTGGAATTGTTCGAATAGAAACTGATTGCGAGATCGAGAACTACGCTCGTCCGCTTGCCTACTTTGCGATCCAGTAAGTGAATGAAGCTCAATACGACAGCTTCTCAAACAATTGCCATCGTGACCGTCTCGCTCATTGCAGCGATCCTATCCGTCTTTCTCCATCCCAAAGCACCGGCCTGGTATCGAGTGGTCAGCCCGGAAGAGTTGCGCTGGCAGATCACTCCGGAATACGCTGATGCCCTCGCCAGCGAACAGAAAGTTCTCTGGGTTGATGCCCGTTCCCGGAAGAAGTTTGAGGAAGGGCACCTTCCCGACGCCATTCTCCTGAACGCTGCCGAATGGGGCGATTTGATGTTCCAGAACATGGATCGGCTCCAGAAAGAAATGGACAACCCCGTTGTCGTCTACTGCGACACTGCTGAATGCGGGAAAAGCAAATACGTTGCCCAGCAACTGCGCGAGATTCTCGGAATGGAACCGGTCTATGTTCTGATGGGAAACTGGCGCGAGCTTGTGGCGGCAGAACGCAAACACGAGTGAAAGCTGGTCACTTCCGAATCTTCCACATCGGATTCGGCACGTGGGCTTTTTCCATAAAACTCTCCGCTTTCTTCACCAGCTCGGGCTCGGCGGCGGAGAGGTCGTTTTCCTCTCCGATGTCGTCAGCCAGATTGTAGAGTTCCATCCTTCCGTCGAACATGGGTTTGCGAATCGCTTTCCAGTCGCCGAATCGGACGGCCTGCTTGCTGCCTCTTTCGTAGAATTCCCAGTAGAGATACTCGGGCTGCTTTTGCTTTTCGGGTGAGCCGAGAAGCGTCGGGGCGAAGCTCAATGATTGTGTGTCTTTTGGTGTTTCAACACCGGCGAGATCGCATGCCGTCGCCATCCAGTCGACAAAGCTGGCAATGTGATCTTCTTCTACACCGGCGGGAGTGGTATTGGGCCAATAGGCGACCGTGGGCACTCGAATCCCGCCCTCGGTGAGGTCACGCTTCATTCCGCGGAGAGGGCCATTGGCGTCGAAAAATTCCGGATCGTTTCCGCCTTCCTTGTGGTGCCCGTTGTCGGAAGTGAAGAAAACGAGCGTGTCATTGGCGATTCCTTTTTCGGCGAGCAGATCGACGAGTTTTCCGATGTCGCGATCCATTCGCGTGATCATTGCTGCCTGGCCTTTATTGGGATTGGTCCAGTCTTTCGACTCGTAGATGCCGTAGTCGGGAACATCCTGCCCGTCACCGGTTCCGCGGGTTCCTTCGTTATTGGCGTGGGGGATGGTGAGAGCGAGATAGAGAAAAAACGGGGCCTCGGTTTCCGCCTGCTTTTTCACCCACTTCATCGTCTCGTCCATAATGAGATCGTGAGAGTAATCGATGCGGCCTTCGGGCGTCGCGAATCCGGCACCGTCGACGGGCTTCTTCGATGCGATTCGCATCGATTCCCATTTCGGAGATGTGATGTTCCGAAGGGCGACCTGTTTTTCATTTCGTACTAGAAACTCGGGGTAAAAATTGTGGGCGTGGCGTTGGTTGAGGTAGCCGTAAAATTCGTCGAATCCCTGACGATTAGGATGACCGGTCGAGCCGATTTCCCCGAGGCCCCACTTGCCCATGAGAGCGGTGTTGTATCCGGCTTCCTTCAGCTTTTCGGCGACGGTGATGTCTTTGGGATCGAGTGTCTGCGCCTCGGCAGCTCCGTTTCCACGGATGCGACAGTGCCCGGTATCCTGCCCGGTCATGAGAACGCATCGCGATGGCGCGCAGACAGTTGATCCGGAATAGAACTGAGTGAATTTCATCCCCTTTGCAGCCATCTCGTCGAGTCGGGGCGTCTGGATTTTTTCCTGGCCGAAGCAGCCCAGGTCGCCATATCCAAGGTCATCGGCGAGAATGAAAATCATGTTCGGTTTCTCGGCAGCATTGGCGGCGCCGCAGAAGACGGAAAAGAACAGGGCAAGAGTGAGAATTTGTTTCATGGATACTGGTTTCAGAAAAATGGGTGATGCGCGAATAGGGATTGCAGCGTGATGGCGGCATATTCGATTAACCAAAATGGTGATTCCAATAGCGTTCCAGTGCGTTTTGTTCAAACCAGGCCAGAGTCCAACCGTCTTCGCTGAAGAGTTCTGCGACGAGTTGGGTAGGGACGCGATAGGTCTGAGCGGAAATGGTCCTGCCGTCGCATGTGACCTCGACCGTGTCGCGTTGATAGAAGCGGTCCTCATAAGAGTCGAGACGATCGATTGCTTCGGTCGGGACATTGAAGCGAATCGCTCCACTGACGACGGAATTTGCATCCTCGACGTCTGTGATCAACGGGAAGTCACCGCCTTTCACTCTTGCGATACGGTGTCCCGACAGAGTCGCGGGCTTTTGCGCGGAGTCTGGGCAGGCAGTGACCGTGTTCCAGATTTTCGGGATGAGCAGGGTTCCGTAGATGAAGATGTGCGAGGTGGAAGAGGGCATGAGCGAGTCTTGCAATTTTCCCTTTGTTCAGCGAATCTGGCAAGGTGGATACTTCATCAAAAATTGCCTTTGGTATCGTCCTCGGGCTGGTAGCATCATTCCTGATGAGTTGCAAGACTCTGCCGGGGAAATGGGGTGGAAAGAAAGACGAGGAACCGACTGAAGCAGTCCAGCAGGCAGACATGAAAGTTCCCGTCGGGAAGATTCATCTCGTTTCTCCAGATGGGGATTTTGTGTTGATCCGGAGTTCGCGGTTTTTGCCTGTGGAGCCGGAAACAGGTTTAACCGTTCACGGCGACAGTGGAATCGAATCGGCTCGACTCAAAGTGAGTCCGGCGAGGAAAGGTGCTTTTCTGACTGCTGATATTTTATCGGGAATTCCGACCGTCGGAGATACGGTGATGATGGACTACATCATCAAGCAACCCGCGGCTGCCGAAGATCCGTTTGGTGGGGACGATGATGCCATTCAAGTTCTGGAGTGATCTGACCACTCAGGATATGATCGCAGAAACTTGAACTTCATCGATATCGACGGCGTCTCCGATCATTCGGAAAATGAGTGTCGGCTCTGGCACGCGGAAAGTGGGATGCTCTGCCCCGAGCCACTGCGAAGTTTCTTTGCCACCGACGCGCGAAGTGGTTTCGCCGCCGTCCGACCCTACTGGGTGTGATTTCCACCCAGTCCAGATTTTCACTGGTCCGCAAGTTTCTTCACCGAAAACTTCTCGTCAGCCAACTTTGCCGGCACCGCGAACGGCTCCTGAAAGTTGCTGATGTTCCCAGGACGGGGCATGGGGCGACTTTGAACCTCGATCATGCCAGAAGGATCATCGGATCATCACGATGGAAAACAGACGCATCGGAGCCCCGCATTAATCTTCCCTTGGAGTGACGGCGCCGCTGGTGTAGGCAGAGGGGAAAGCAGGACGCCACTCTCTCCACACCTGGGATGGAACGGGAAGGAGGGTTCGCCAAAAAGGAGGGAAGCTCACTCCTGGGAATGGACCGCTCAAAAGAGTTTCGATTGGGAAAAGAGGATTAAACGATGGGTACACCGAGGACTACAAAAACGCTATTTTTGACCTGATCGTTTACAGCCGTTCCCTAAGCAAGTAAGAGACGGAGCAAATGATGATATATCTGCGGGAACGCTATTTTTCGGTGGGCTCCTGATTAGCCGATCGTACCTGCGAAAAGCACCACTCATAAACCCCTTCGGTTTTCGCGAGCGTCCAGTGAATCTGGTTGTGGGTATGATCGGGAAAGCCTTCAAATTTGGCTGTCTTTCCAGCAGCGCTGTAGGCGTTGGCGACTTTCTGGGCACCTTCGAGGTCTCTTTCTCCGGAAAAAGTGAACCACAGAGCCGTGTCGGTGGTGTCGACCCAACTCATTTTTGCTTCGCCGTCGGCGAAAAGGGCGGCAGCGTAGAGGTTGGGGCGGGATTCGATCAGTGATCCGATCCCGCGCGCACCCATGGAGTATCCTGATAGATAGATACGATTGCGATCGATGGGAAGAGAGTCACAGAGAGTATCAATGATGCCTTCCAACGCGGCCTTGTGATCACCCCAGTAGGTTTCTACCGGACAGAGAGGGACAACGATGAGGCAAGGGAAGTCATCGTAAAATTCTTCTGACGCGAGTCGTTGGGGAGCAATCTCGACTTTGCCCGTATCGACATCGGCAGCGCGTGCTCCGGCGCCATGGAGATGGACAAAGAGGGGAAATGGCTCTTTCAGCCGCTTCAGTTTGGATGTGCCATAGATCTGGAAAACGAGCCCATGCTCTTCTTTGGGAACCTTGACCCATTCTCCCGCAACGCGATCCGCGAAGGGGCCTTCCGTCAAGCCTTTTACTCTCTTCAGGTCGGTGAGGAACCTTGCGACGTATTTGCGATCTGCTTCCGACAAGCTTGTCAGCGGGATATCGAAGAATCGTCCGTCGGACCGTCGCACGCTGGCGGCATCTTCTGTCGCGGAGGTCAGCGTGCCAGCAAAGGATTTCCCTTCTATGGAAGTCCATGTTCTTTCCGTTTCGGCAGAGAAAAGGATAGGCGCTACGACTAGGCTTGAGAGCAGCATGAATCGGACGAGAAACAGTTTCATGTTGTGAAACTACGAAAACCCTGACGGGAGAGAAAGGGGAAATCTAGTCGCAATCGATTACGGCCTCGCGCTCGGGCTGACTCCAGTTACACGGCGTTTTCGCGATCCGCGAACGGATCGGCCAGTTTGATTGGGTCGAGAGGCTAGTGCAGATCGGCGGCGCGACGGCTTCTCAATATGTTTCCCTTTTCCAGAGGTCGTTCGTCTCGAGGCAGTCGATCCAACCATGGGCACAGCGGATTCAGATGGAATGAGCTCCGACGAAGTCTCTGAGGTTGCAGGCGGTTCGGTGGGGGCCTCATCCTGTGGGATATCGGGTGTTTTCTCTTCCAGCTGATCGACCTCCTCCTGTTTTCCGGCCTCGGTGCCAAGCCGTCTGTCATGCAGAGAGGAGCTTAAAGCCAGCCCCGGCGCTCCTATCGGCAGTCTTTCGGCAGATACGGTGCGGGATAGGATTCGCGTTTTCGATTTTGATAGAATGCGATATTGCGTTCCTGCCCAGGTTATCTTGCTCTGCATCAACGTGCTCACGAGAATCATCCAGTGGAGCATCATCCACATCGGAGTGAGCATGTGTTCGAGCCAACCCACCGAGAAGAGTCTCCGGCGGATTCCATCTTCCTGAAACAGGGAAAGGTAGATTTGCTGCCGGAACAGTGCTCTAAACTGATCGATCACGTAAGCTGCTGCGAGCGGAATCCAA